>FZPS01000204.1_pt132 | contig 23405 bp, 14 predicted proteins | sample 1817821 | NCBI WGS metagenome assembly FZPS01 (sample SAMEA104158645, study PRJEB21678) | metagenome | place: Germany | collected 2015-04-21 | reverse complement strand
CCCGTCATGCCGCTCTATCAATTCAAGTATCGCCCGCTCGATCATATCTGTCAGACTGCTCATATCAAACCTTTCCTTTCCAACGCCGTATACCTGGCGCCCCCAATAGCCGTGATCGTACTACCGTGCTGCATACCTCTTGCACACTCCCGTCACCGACGCTTCCGGAAAAAAATGATGTATCTGTCCTTAAAACGTTGGAGCGGACGACCCTTCTTTGCCTTTGACTTTCTTTGACTTTAGTATAATTGTAATCCCCTTTCTCGTCAAGCGCCTTTTTAAAGAAGTCGACACGGAAGAGCCGCCACGACTGACAAGGCCCAAGAAAGCGTGTTTTGCATGAAACGATTGCCATGAGCTGTTGTTTATGACAAATATTAGCGTGGAAAAAAAGCGGCAATATGTGTATAATAACTAACATAAGTGTTTGTATGCGAAAAAACGAAGCGTTCACCAGCGCGAGACGATGATGTGTCTTGCTCTCATCCGTGCACGGTAACATATCGCCGTGGAAACCCTTGCAAAGTTAACAAAGTCACAAAAAAGGAGAAACGATATGACTACATTGACAAAAACACTGCGACGGATTGCCGGCGGCCTCTTGTGCCTTCTGATGCTGACGAGTCTTATCTCATTGGACACAAAGGACGTCCATGCAATGTATGAAATCAAGGAGATCGAAATAACGAGCGATCGGCCTCTTCATCAGGGCACGGACATCGCAGCTTTCTTGAAAGGTATTTATTTAGTCCAACCGGAGGCAATTTACGTCAAAACCTTCCGCGTCAACTTATACAAGGATCTCGGAGGGGATAATCTGGTCCTTCTCACAAGCGGGAAAGCAGACGCGGGAGCTCATTATATCGCGTTTGCTATTGATCTTATTCGAGAAGAGGTGGAACAACATGTATTTTTCTGTGATTTCAAAGAGCTTGTCGTGACGTTCAACGGTATCAACGCGGAAGTATACGACGTCATGGGACCGGGTCATCAGATCACAGCCAGTGCAGGCTTGAGGTTTACAGCAAAGCCTCGCTTCGTCGTCACGTTCAATGCGGACGGCGGCAAGCCCGTCCCCGACAAACAGTATGTACTCGACGGAGGCAAAGTCAAAGAGCCAAAGGAACCTGCGAAAAAAGGGTACGAATTTCTCGGTTGGTGGCACGATGTACCAAAGTTCTCTGAAAAGTGGGACTTTAACACCCCTCTTCATCAAGACCTCCCTCTGATCGCCCGTTGGAAAGCACTTCCCACCGCACCGCCAACGACAACCGCGCCAACGACAACTAAAACGACGACAACTGAGACGACGACAACTAAAACGACGACAACTGAGACGACAACACCCGAGACGACGGCAGCTGAGACGACGACACCCACTGAGACTTTGCCAGATCTCACAAGTACACCACCTACAGTGATCGACGAGACGACACAGCCCCTTGATAAAGGAGAAAAAGATAAAGGCTTTGACTACATGATTCTTCTCTACATCATTGGGGGTGTCATCCTACTTATAGCGCTTGCCATCATCACGTACCTGATTGTGAGAAAGAAGAAATAAATCGACCGCCAACACACACCATAAAGTGGGGCTATCTCAAAACCGCTAAAAAGTGAGCGGGGTCGAGATAGCCCCTTTCCTTTTATGTGAAACCGAGAGCGTAAAGTCCATATTATCGATATTAATTGATAAACTGCACTCGGACGACGCCAAAATGCTTAGTCTCCTATGCTGTGCAAAAATTCAACTTAAATCGAAAAATCGCTGCTATAAGTTGAAAAACCACACATCAAGGGTGTTGGCACCGGGTGAAAAGTCCAAAAATCCGATATTAACTGCAAAATTGTACATCGGTTTCGCGAGTGAGGTCCGAAAAATCGATCTAATCTGCAAAACTCCACACTAGAGCTTCAGACCAAAATCCAGAAAATCGATATTAACTGCAAAATTGTACATCGGAGAAAATCTAGCGTTTGGATCAAGAGCGTAACCCAAAAGGAGGCTATCTCATCATCGCTCTTGATGAGCGGTTTTGAGACAGCCCCACTTCTTTTTGCAAGCTATTTGCCCGACCGGCGTCGTGTCTATGTATAAAAAATTTGCGTTTCAAAATCTATTTTGGTATACATAATCTGTGAGGCTGTTAGAGCTCACTGGTTAACTTGGGTTAATCTCCGGACAGCTCCTAATTGCACATGGACAGTCAATCGCCATATTTTGGCAAGCTCAAACGGACTGTATTGACCCACCAACCACAAGGAGGATTCCAATGTCACGTTTTGCAAAAACTTCTAAACTTGCAACAGTCCTTTTTTTGTGCCTCTTTTTCGTGGCAAGTTTCATGCTCGTATGGACGGAAGAGATCGCTGCGGCAGAATATATTAAGGGAGTCGACATTACGACGGATCAACCTCTCTATCAGGGTGCGGATATTGAGAAGTTTTTAGAGAGCATTACGCTCAATGTGCCTGGACCGGATCATGTGGGTGAGTTTAATTACAGGCTTTATTATATGGACGGTGAGACTCAAGTCGACGTCGAATCTGGAAACGCTACTAAGTCGACATATTTTTTCGAAATCGAAATTACGTTAGTGGATGGCCACTTCTTTGACTCTCAAGATAACCTCGTCGCCACGTTTAATGGTATCGAAGCAGATTTGAAGGGTTTCATAGAAGCAGGTTCTCCCGACATGACCGCCCGGTGGAACTTGAATCCGCTTCCGCGTTACAAAGTCACGTTCGATGCGGATGGCGGCACTCCCGTTCCGCCCGATCAGTGGGTCATTAAGGGACAAAAAGTTGTATATCCTGAAGAGCCCGTAAGACCGGGCTTCGAATTCCTAGGTTGGGGGCAAAATGTACCAAAGGCTGCTGATCTATGGGATTTTAATCAAGAGGTTCATCAAGATCTTGCACTGATCGCCCGTTGGAATCCTCTTCGGACCACGACAACAACGACCGTTACGACGACACCTATCGTAATCGAAGTGACGACAACGCCGCCCGAAGAACCCACAACGACCCCGTTGGAAGTGACCGATCCGGCGACGACAGAAAGTTCAAGTGAATCCACAATGGCGTCCGAAACCGTCGCACCCGAAACCTCACCAAATGAAAGCGTGGCAACGACCTCAACTTCACCCGACACAACAGGCGAGAAGAAGGGTTTCGACTTTACGACCATCCTCTACATCTTGGGGGGCGCCGCCCTGCTCATAACACTCGGCACCATCGTCTTAATATTCGGGCGAAAGAGCAAATAATTTATACTCGCATTTCACATACAAAGCGCCTTGATCCAAAGGACAAGGCGCTTTCCTTATGTCTTGGATGTGAGCCGGGCGACTACTATGACTGATGTTCTGCAGACACGAAACCGTTATCAATGACTATTAAGCGCTCAGCGCGCGAGGCGATGTCGAGATCGTGCGTCACAAGAATGACCGTTTGGTTGAACGCTTTTGCAGTCGAGATGAGAAGCTCCAACACGATCTCACCGTTTTTCGTGTCGAGATTGCCCGTCGGTTCGTCTGCGAGTACGATATTGGGTCGTGAAATCAGCGCTCTGGCGATGGCGACGCGCTGTTGCTCGCCACCTGACAGTTGCATCGGGTACTTGTGCAGTTGATCACGAATGTCGAGGCTGTCGACGATTTTATCGAAGTATTCCTCGTCAAGGTCACGCCCATCGAGGTCAACGGGCAACGTAATATTCTCGCGAACGGAATGCTCCATCAGAAGATTGTACGCTTGAAACACGAACCCGATTCGACGGCGCCTCAGACGCGCGCGATCTCTATCGTTCAGCTCATAGACGTTTTCATCGCCAATCCATACTTCTCCCGCCGTCGGCGTGTCGAGAGCACCCAAAAGATGCAGAAGCGTCGACTTCCCCGAGCCGCTCTTGCCGATGACAGCGTAGAATTTTCCGACTTCAAACTGCAAATCCGTCGGTTTCAGTGCTTGAACCTCTTGCGGGGTTCCCGCCAAATACGTTTTCGCGAGTCCTTTTGTCTCAAGTGCCAGTTTCATAACGACCTCCGTTTCGATTCCTGATCGCGACACCGAATTGCATGTCAGCTGTTACGTGACGGTTTCAAACCCTGTCCCCTCTTCGTACCTTCATCATCGTCGCGATACTCTCTTGCGAAGGAAGAAGATTAGTAGCAACGCCGCGCCCACAAGAAGTAGCAGTACGACCCATACGAATGATTTAGTGTGCTGCGCTTCACCCGCCACCGGTGTCGTAGGAGCTGGTGTTTCACCTGTCGCAGGTGTCGCAGGATCCGTAGTTTCAGCAGACAGCTCAACCTTAAGAGTCTTAATGCCGGAACCCTTGCGTGTGACTATTTCTACTTTGTAATTACCTGGCGATAGTGTTTTCAAGTATTCTTGTTTCAATTTGACGATGATGCTGCCCGCTTCGACGGTATAATTGGTTGCCGATAATTCTTCGTCATTGATCTTAACACTCTTGAAATCGTCAAGCTCTGCACCGGGTACCTTAAATGCAGCACCGGTAGATTTACCTTGATAGTACACGACACTGTTACCTAACGCATCGACATCGTTGCCCTCGTTCAAAGTCTCCGGAATTTCAATTTCCATATCTCGCTGTTCAGGCGCGGTTGTTTGAGGTGGTTCCGCCTTAAGCTTGACCGTGAAAAAAACTTCCATGTCCGGAGTAGAATTACCTCGACTAGCCGCCTCCTCTTCGGAAACGCCTTTAGGTGGAATATCAAGCTTCGCACGATTTGCATTCGTATCGTAGAGATACAAGAGTTCCAACGGTTTAGCGCCGGCATTTATCGTCAAAATACCGCTGTCCGTATCATATTTGTAATCTGGCGGCAAATTTTCACCGTATTTTTGTGTCACCGATTTGATTTTTGAAACATCAACCCCAACCAAGTCGCCCAGATTAAGAACGCTCTGATCGCCGTTTTCAACTGTTTGGAGTTCGCCTAATTGTTGCCAGCGGGTGTGCAAATGCCACAACGACTTGCACGCGGACACGTCTAATGAACTCAGATGATTACCATAACAATCAAACTGTTCAACCTTTACTAAATCAGTTACGTCCAGTTCTGTTAACTGATTATTTCCACAGTCAAAATATTTAAGGCTCGTCAGACCTGACAAATTTAACTTTGTCAGCCGGTTATTATAGCAATAGAACCATATTAGATTAGCTGAATTTGCAACTTTCAGATCCGTTAGCTTATTCCATGTACATTCAACGTCGACCAATTTCTTTAGACCCGACAAATCCAGCTCTGTCAGCTGGTTATTGCTGCAATAAAGCTCTTCCAGGTTTTTAAATGTGGATACGTCCAGCGTTGTTAGATGATTTTGTGCACAGTCAAGAGAGACTAAGTTAGTAAAATGCTTAATTCCGGTCAAGCTGGATATTCCATAATTTCTACAGTGAATTTGTGTTGCAACGTTAAGTTCTGATTCTTGCAGTATCTGATCACCATTCGTATCGTATTGCTTTACAAATTCTCTAAAGATCGCATCAGGGAAGTTCGCCTTATCAATCGGTACGCCTGATGCCTGCGCTTTAATTGCAGGCAGGATGATCGGTAACATGAGCGATGCTACCAACACCAGAATCAAAACGATTGCTTTGCTTTGGCTTTTCATTCCTTTTTCTCCTCGTTAGAGTCTATACTCGTAGACTGTTTGCATAAACTCTACAAAAAAAGAGAGTAGCAACGCAACTGAACTAGGCTACTACCCTCCCATATAGTTCTTATTACTATTAATACTTCATCCTCTAACCTAAGCCTAGAGAATGAGTCGTGTAAGATTACTAATCTGTTCACCACACAATTCCAACCCGTCGACCTTCTTATTGGAAGAAGTCATGCATAGAGTTCGCCTGTGAGCAACATTTGGAACAATGAGCTTTAGCAATGCTTAATACATCGCTTCGTTGAGCTGTTTGAAAGAACTCAAACAGCTCAACGGAATTAATTACGCCGTACTGTCAGAAAAGTCAAACAGTTCAAGTAACGGGTTGTATGGTTCGTCCGAGTCGAGGTCGTCCTGCGATGAATCCAAGTCAAAGGACCATGCATCGCGATAATCTTCCGGTCTGATACCGCGCATTCTCATGAACGATTCGAAATCCTCTCTCGTTTCCTGCACAAATCCGATATCAAGCGCATGCTTCTCATATTCAGTTCGAGCGATCTTTTCATCGGCCGTTGCATTAAGTAGCGGCATATTGGCAGGCACGACAGGCACGGAACTGATCTCGCGATAACGCTTCAGACCTGTTCCGGCAGGAATCAGTTTTCCGATAATGACATTTTCCTTCAAACCTTCGAGCGGGTCGATCTTGCCCTTGACGGCGGCGTCCGTGAGAACTCGCGTCGTCTCCTGGAAGGATGCGGCGGATAGGAATGACTCCGTCGCAAGCGAAGCCTTCGTGATTCCGAGCAGAATTTGCGTTCCCGTCGCAGGTTTCAACTCCTGTTCCTCCGCCTCTTTATTCGCGCTACGGAATTCCGCCATATCGACGATACTTCCGGTCAGAAGCTGCGTATCGCCCGGATCCTCGATCCTATACTTGCGCAACATTTGTCTCACAATGATCTCAATGTGCTTGTCGTTGATTTCAACGCCGTTGTTCTTATACACTTTGAGAACTTCCGCAATGATGTATTTCTGAACACCGCGCGCACCCTTGATTTTCATGATGTCGTGCGGGTTAACAGAACCGTCTGTCAAGAGATCGCTCGCTTCGATGACATCACCGGAATCAACAATGAGAGGTGTTGAGATCGAAATTGAATACGTCTTCGTCTGGCCGTCTTCCGCCGTCACCGTGACTTCGCGGCGACGTCTCTCTGTCTCGACGACCTGGACGGTTCCGCCCAATTCAGAAATAATCGCCTGTCCTTTCGGCTTTCTCGCCTCGAACAGCTCCTCAACACGCGGGAGACCCTGTGTAATGTCACCGCCCGACGCGATACCGCCCGTATGAAATGTACGCATGGTCAGTTGCGTTCCCGGCTCGCCGATCGATTGCGCCGCCATGATGCCTACAGCTTCACCGACGACGGCAAGACCGCCGGTCGCGAGATTACGTCCGTAGCATTTTGCGCAGACGCCCTTGTCGCACTCGCAAGTGAGATTGCTTCTGATAGCTACTTTTCCGATGTTGAGTTGTTCGATCTTCGTCGCCATCGTATTGCTGATCATCTCATTGCGATCAACGAGCACTTCGCCCGTCTTGGGATGAATGATCGGACGGGCGGCAAAACGCCCCTCGATACGATCTGCGAGTTTCTCGACGACGCGCTTGACTTTACCGCCCACAATGACAGGCGAAACTTCGACGTAATCTTCCGTTCCGCAGTCTTCCGTGCGGATGATGACGTCTTGCGAAATGTCGACCAAACGCCTCGTCAAGTACCCCGAGTCTGCCGTTTTCAACGCCGTGTCTGACAGCGATTTGCGTGCGCCGTGTGACGAAATAAAGAACTCTAGCACGTTCATCCCTTCGCGAAGGTTCGACTTGATCGGGATCTCGATGGTGCGCCCCGACGTGTCGGTCATATTGCCGCGAATACCCGCCAACTGCTTAATCTGGTCGATATTACCTCTCGCACCCGATTGAGACATCATATAGATCGGATTGTAGATGCCGAGTTTCTCCTTAAGTGCTTCCGTGATGTCATCCGTCGTCTTGCGCCAGATACCGACAACGGCTTCATAACGCCCATTTTCGTTCAGTAATCCAAGCTGATACTGTTTGTTGATATATTCGACGCGCTCTTCCGCGACTTTGATCAATTTATCTTTGACCTCGGGTACAACCATATCGAAAATGCCGATCGAAACGCCGCCCACCGTCGCATAGTGGAAGCCCATTTCCTTGATCTCATCAAGAACGGCGGCTGTCTCCGTAATACCGCGGATGTCGATACACCGCTCAATAATGACGGCAAGTTCCTTCTTTCCTACGGTGAAATCACATTCGAGCGCCACTTGGCTCGCATCATTATCGCCGCGCTCAACAAAACCGAGATTCTGCGGAATGATGCTGTTAAACAGAAAACGTCCGAGCGTCGATTGAACGATGCCGCGATAGCGTTTGCCGTTATTCTCAACTTTACGGAGTACACGGATCTTCTGTCCGAGCGTGATCATCCCTTCGCCATATGCCATTTCGGCTTCCTCAACGCTTGAGAAAGCAGGCAGAGGCGCCTCTTCCGGAACATCGGGGTTCGGTTTCTCGATCGTCAAATAATAACAACCGAGAACCATATCCTGTGTAGGCACCGTAACAGGTTTTCCGTCCTGAGGTTTTAGCAGGTTATTCGATGACAGCATCAAATAGCGCGCCTCGGCCTGCGCCTCAGCGGAAAGCGGCACGTGTACCGGCATCTGGTCACCATCAAAGTCTGCGTTAAAAGCCGTACAGACGAGCGGGTGCAAATGAATAGCTCGACCTTCGACAAGGATCGGCTCAAATGCTTGAATCCCTAGCCTATGCAACGTCGGCGCGCGATTCAGAAGGACGGGGTGGTCCTTTATGACCTCATCCAGCATATCCCAGACGATGTCGCCTCCGCGCTCCACTTGCCTCCGGGCGGACTTGATGTTCTGCGCATAGCCGTGGCGCATAATTTCACGCATGACAAATGGCTTAAACAGCTCAAGCGCCATCTCCTTGGGAAGACCGCACTGATGCAATTTCAGCTCGGGACCGACAACGATGACAGAGCGTCCGGAATAGTCGACGCGCTTGCCCAACAGATTCTGACGGAAGCGTCCCTGCTTACCCTTCAACAAGTCGGAGAGCGACTTCAACGGTCTGTTACCGGCACCGGTAACTGGTCGCCCGCGTCGACCGTTGTCGATCAGGGCATCGACGGCTTCCTGCAACATTCTCTTTTCGTTGCGGACAATAATGTTCGGAGCCCCAAGTTGCAGAAGTTTATTCAAACGATTGTTCCTGTTGATCACGCGACGATACAGATCGTTCAAATCCGATGTCGCAAAACGTCCGCCGTCAAGCTCGACCATGGGACGCAGTTCAGGCGGCAGGACGGGCAGAACATCGAGCACCATCCAACTCGGTTCGTGACCGGAATTTCTGAATGCCTCAACGACTTCAAGGCGCTTGATGATACGCGCCTTGCGCTGACCGCGCGCGCCGGCCTCAAGCTCCTCACGGAGCCCTTGGGCGAGGCTTTCAACGTTGATTTCCGCGAGCAAATCGCGAATCGCTTCCGCTCCCATCTTGGCGACGAAAGAATTGCGACCGAATTCCTGAACAGCTTCGCGGTAATCGCGCTCGTTGATGATTTGCATTTTGGCGAACGATGTCTTTCCCGGGTCAATCACGATATATGCCGCGAAATAAATGATCTTCTCAAGATTGCGCGGAGACATGTCGAGGAGAAGTCCCATACGGCTCGGGATACCGCGGTAATACCAAATATGTGTCACGGGCGCGGCAAGGCGTATATGTCCCATCCGCTCGCGACGAACCTTCGCCAGCGTCACTTCTACGCCGCACTTATCGCAGATAATACCGCGGTAACGCTTTGTCTTGTATTTGCCACAGAAACATTCCCAATCTCGAGAAGGTCCGAAAATCTTCTCGCAGAACAGTCCATCCGTTTCCGGTTTAAGTGTTCGATAGTTAATTGTTTCCGGTTTCTTCACTTCGCCTTTCGACCAAGCGAGAATTTTTTCCGGAGAAGCGAGGCCGATGCCGAGTGCTTCAAAATTTCCCATTTCAGACATTGTGCAGCCTCCTTTTCCTATGCTTCATCCTCATCATCTTCAAACTCATCGAATCTCTCGGTATCTTCTTCCTCGGATACGCCGCCCTCTTGATCGAGGTAACCTTTTGTGAATCCATCCACATTAAAGAGATTCCCCATGGTTTCTACGCCTGTGAGATGTTCCAGCGTCCGACCCGTAACCGTTTCAGTCTCTCTCTCGTCTTCATCGCCTTCGGGAATCGGCAATTCTTCGTTCAAATCAGAAAGAATATGAACATCGAGACACAGCGATTGCAGCTCTTTGATAAGAACTTTGAAAGCCTCGGGGATACCGGGTTCCGGGATGTTCTCACCCTTTACAATCGCTTCATACGTCTTCGTTCGACCCCATATGTCGTCGGATTTGACGGTCAGAATCTCCTGCAACGTATATGCCGCACCGTACGCTTCAAGCGCCCAAACCTCCATCTCACCGAAACGCTGTCCGCCGAACTGCGCTTTACCGCCGAGCGGCTGCTGCGTAACGAGCGAGTACGGACCGATCGATCGCGCGTGGATCTTATCATCGACAAGGTGGAGCAGTTTCATGTAATACATGATGCCGACTGTCACGCGATTTTCGAACGGTTCGCCCGTTCGTCCGTCGTACAGAACGGTTTTCCCGTCCGTCTCCATGCCGGCTTCAATGAAGGCATCGACGACGTCTTGTTCGTCAGCACCGTCGAAGACGGGCGTCGCGATCTTCCAGCCGAGCCTATTGGCGGCGGCCCCGAGATGAACCTCCAACAATTGACCGACGTTCATGCGCGACGGAACGCCGAGCGGGTTAAGCACGATATCAAGCGGTGTGCCATCCGGCAGGAACGGCATATCCTCTTCAGGCAGTATCTTGGATACGACACCCTTGTTTCCGTGACGCCCCGCCATTTTGTCTCCTACGGAAATTTTGCGTTTTTGGGCAACATAAACGCGGACTAGCTTCGTCACACCATGTTTCAGTTGCTCATCCTGGTCGCGCGTAAAGATCTTGATATCGACAACCACGCCCGACTCGCCGTGCGGGACGCGGACGGACGTGTCGCGCACCTCGCGTACTTTTTCACCAAAAATAGCGCGATAGAGACGCTCCTCGGGAGTCAGCTCCGTCTCACCTTTCGGGGTTACTTTACCGACTAGGATATCTCCGGCGTGCACTTCCGCACCGATTCGAACGACTCCCTCCTCATCGAGGTCTTTCAACGCATCGTCCGCCACGTTGGGAATCTCACGCGTAATCTCTTCCGGACCGAGCTTCGTATCGCGCGCCTCGCACTCATACTCGGCAATATGGATCGACGTATAGACGTCGTCTCTAACCAAGCGTTCACTGAGCAAAATCGCGTCTTCATAGTTGAAGCCTTCCCACATCATGAACCCGATCAACACATTGCGGCCCAAAGCGAGTTCGCCGTTATCGACCGAAGGTCCATCGGCGATGATATCACCACTTTTAACCGTGTCGCCGACCTTGACAAGCGGTCTCTGATTGATACACGTTCCTTGGTTCGAACGCGTGTACTTTTTGAGAGGATAGGAAACGACCGTATCATCATCTCCAAGAACGATAATTCTGTCTCCCGCCACACGATCGACGATGCCGTCACTCTCGGCAACGACACAGACACCTGAATCCTTGGCAGCGCGGTGTTCCATTCCCGTTCCGATGATCGGAGCCTCCGTTTCAATAAGGGGAACGGCTTGACGTTGCATGTTGGAACCCATCAGTGCGCGGTTCGCATCGTCATTGCCGAGGAACGGGATAAGCGACGTCGCAACTGAAACGAGCTGTTTCGGCGAGACGTCCATCAAGTCGACCTTCTCGGGCTCAAGCTCCAAGAACTCGTCACGGAACCGACAAGTAATTTTTTTGTTGACAAAACGTCCTTTCGCATCGAGGGGTTCGTTCGCTTGCGCAATATTGTACTTATCTTCTTCATCCGCGGTGAAATAACGGACTTCACCCGTCACAACACCCTTTGTCTTATCGTAGATACGATACGGCGTCTCAATGAAACCATAACGATTGATACGCGCATAAGTTGCCAGCGAATTGATCAGACCGATATTCGGTCCCTCGGGTGTCTCGATCGGACACATACGACCGTAATGCGACGAGTGAACGTCGCGCACTTCGAAGTTTGCACGCTCGCGCGAAAGTCCGCCGGGGCCAAGCGCTGAAAGCCGACGTTTATGCGTCATCTCAGCCAAGGGGTTAGGCTGATCCATAAACTGCGAGAGCTGACTCGAACCGAAAAACTCTTTGATCGCGGCGGAAATCGGTCGCGTGTTGACGATGTTCTTCGGCGTCGTCGTCAAGATATCGGGAATTGTCTGCATGCGCTCGCGCACGACACGCTCCATACGCGAAAAACCGATGCGCATCTGATTCTGCAAAAGCTCACCAACGGAACGAATGCGGCGGTTACCAAGGTGGTCGATGTCATCACGCCGCCCAACGCCGTACTCGAGACCAATGTAATAGCTCATCGTCGCGAGAATATCGTGAAGTGTCAAATGACGCGGGATCAACTCGTTTATTCTCAATTTGAGAAGTTTGCGAAGTTTGTCTTCCTGCTCGGTCGCTTCAAGGACTTCCTCAACAATCTCGCGGAGTACCGGCGTGTAAACACTCTCAGTTATGCCGAGCTCTTCAAAGTCGATGGGATCGAGAACGTCAGCCTTGATGTAGCGTTCTAGGAATGTGCGCGCGTTAACGCGCTCGTTGCCGACGATACGAAGACAGTGGTCAAACCGCGTCACCGTGTCGCCTCTCCGATGAATCGGATAGACATCGACGCTGTTGACACCCGCCTGTTGTATGGCGTCCGCCGCCTCTCTCGTAATAATCTCATCCGAGAGCACGAGTACTTCGCCGTCGTCAGCGATGATATCCACAGCGGCGACATGACCGGCAAGACGATCGGCGATAGCGAGTTTCTTGTTTAGCTTGTAGACGCCGACCTTCGCGAGATCATAGCGGTTAGGATTGAAAAAATTATTGTGCAGAAGTGCCTGCGCACCCTCGCGCGTATAAACTTCGCCGGAACGAAGTTTTCGGAACATCTCCTGAAGCCCCTCGTCGCTCGTTTTACATCCGTCCTTTTGCATGGTCAGGAGAAGCGACTCCTCCTCGCCGAGCACATCGATAATTTCTTCATCAGTCCCGATGCCGAGAGCGCGGAGCAAAATCGTCAGATGAAACTTCCTCTGGCGATCGACGCGAACCCAAAGCAAGCGTTTCGCATCCGACTCAAATTCAATCCAAGCACCGCGGTTGGGAATAACTTGGGCGGTATAGAGCTCGATGTCGTTCTTATCAAGCATCACATCAAAATAAGTGCCCGGAGAACGGACAAGCTGGCTGATGATAACGCGTTCAGCTCCGTTGATGATAAAACTTCCCGTATCCGTCATGATCGGAAATTCACCGACGTAGACATCTTCTTCTTTCATCACGTCCATCTTACGATCGTGTAGACGGACCTTCATGTTCATCTTTGCCGCATAATTGGCATCTCGCTCTTTACATTCTTCAATAGAATACGTTGGATTCTCAATGTCGAAATCAAAACCAATAAAAGAAAGCTCAATATCACCTGAAAAGTCGGAAATGGGCGACACTTCGTTAAGGACTTCCATCAATCCCTCGTCTAGGAACCATTGGTAGCTACTTTTTTGAATTTCTAACAGATCAGGTATATCGAGGATTTCGTCAATCTTTGAATATGACATTCTCTGCACACGTCCGTACTGAACGGGCTTTACCATTGGCGTTCACCTCACAAATCGAACCGGCATGTTATTGGCAGATGCACCGACAAACCGGCATTGACGATGCTGTCCTACGTGATATAATTACCCTGTCGAAAGATCTTGAAGTTCGTTATCCTCGGGATAATGGGCACAACGAAACAAGCCTTGCGACACATCAGACGATTGTAACACGCTTTGGCTTGCGAGTCAACAGCTTTTTTTATTTTTGTTGGAGAGTTTTTTGTGAAGTCTCGACGCTCAATCCGGTTCATCGCAACGATCCTGTTTGTACGGGCAACCAGAACCTTTATGAAGACCTTGCGCTTGAAGGGAACGCATTTCCCTGGGCAACTTGCAAAAAAGTTGTATCCCGATTTTCTTACACGTATCGATAAACCCGATAAAATCATCGCCGTAACGGGAACGAACGGCAAGACGACGGTTGCCAATATGGTCGCCGATTTGGCGAGATCCTTCGGACTGACCTTTGCGCATAATGCGTACGGAAGCAACATCGAGGAAGGCATCATCACAACTCTTCTCGACTCTACGACCTTGACGGGCAAAAAGAAACTTCCTCTCGCCATTCTCGAAATTGACGAGAGACTGACACGGATTATTTTTAAGGCGATTCATCCCGATTATCTCATCATCACGAATCTTTTTCGCGAATCCTACTTAAGGAACGCCCACGGTGAGTTCATCTACAATTTGCTGGATGAGAGCATTCCGTCAGAGACACATCTCATCGTCAATGCTGACGATCTTCTTTCGCAGAATCTGGCTATCGGACGCCCGCACACGTCTTTCGGCATCGCACGTCTTTCCGGGGAGAAGGCCTTCACGGAAAACCTGATACGCGATATCATCCTCTGCCCTCAATGCCACGGTCCGCTGACGGATTTATTCATCCGATACCACCACATCGGGCGCTCTCGGTGCGAGACATGCGGATGGCATTCACTAAACCCCGACTACGAAATCACAGCCGTCCTCGCAGCCGGTACGCAAGATGCCTTGCCATTTAACAAGTTGCCGGACGCCGATACACTTGTGCTGGGCACAAAAGACGGAGAAGAAAAATATCCGTTCCGGGGCGAGAATATTCTCGATCTCTACAACGAGCTCGCTACTGTCACATTGTTTAGAGCGCTTGGGAAAACACGCGACGAGATCGCAGATGCTCTCTCCGACATCGTGATTGGACGATCTCGCAAAGAAGTGCTCGAAGCAGGTGAAAAACGCATCTACCGAATGCTCGCCAAAGGGAAGAATCCCATTGCCGTCAGTCGTGTTCTTGACGCTGTCCACTCAATTCCAGGTAAAAAGCAATTCATTCTGCTCATTGATACGAGTACCGATACGATCACTTTGGACGATAACGCCGCATGGATCTTTGATGCCGACCTCGCATTGCTGAACGATTCGGATATCTCACGTGTGGTAATTGCCGGCGGACGTTGCGAGGATTTCCGCTTGGCACTGCTATTTGCGGGAGTTGACGAAAGAAAAATCGTAACGCGGCAAGACAGGCGCGACGCCGCCGACGCCATACTCTTGGAAGAGGGACCGGAGACGATCGCCATCCTCTACTCTCTCTACTCGGAGCCCATTTCACGCACAGTCACCAAGCGTCTCTACGAGCGATTGGCAAAGGAGGCACCATGAGAGTAGAAATAATGTACGGGGAACTTGCGAACCTTCTCGGAGAGCACGGTACACAGAATCTGCTTGCGCGTACATTCGGAGAGTCGAATATTGTCCGCACAGCTTTCCCGAAGCGACCGGAGTTCTTAGGCGGTGATATCGATTTCGTTTATATGGGTCCGATGACGGAACAATCTCAACGTCTTGTCCTTAACGCTTGGCGCGGTCTGGATGACGAATTTAGAGATGCGATAGAGCGCGATGTTCTCTTTTTCTTTACCGGAAATGCGCTCGATCTCGTCGGGCGGACGATCGAATATGAGGAAGGCGAAACTGTCGAGGCTCTTGGCTTGTTTTCGTTCGACACATATTGCATGCGTTATGAACGCCGGAACGAAGCCGTCTACGGAAATTTTCAGGCGATTGACGTGATGGGATTTCGTTCACAATTCACGACACATCGCGGTGATTTACAAGAGCATCCCTTCATTCACCTAAAATACGGGGACGGCACAATTCCCGACAGTCAAGTTGAAGGTATCCGCAAGAATCGTTTTTTCGCGACGGAACTCTTGGGGCCGTTTCTCGTACTCAACCCGCTCTTTACAAAATGGCTATTATCACTTGTCGGATTCGGTGGGCGGCTTCCCTTTGAAGAAGCACTCATCAGAGCATATGACGTACGAAAGAAAGACTTTTGCGATTCGTTCACCATACAAGCGGACTGAGAGACGGTCTTTGTCATCTCGCGACATCTCTAGGTAAGACAAGATCACAACCTGCTAAACACAAAAAGGGGCTTTAGACAGCCCCTAATATACTCTCAACCGGCACAGTTGTCCGACCGCACCAACTTTATCAAATCAGGTCAGTCGTTACGGTAGCGTCGGTCTAGGTGTCAAATCAGGTAGCACGGGAACACTCCCGAATAATGCGTCAAAGAACCGAAGTTTCCCGACGAATTTCATACCGAATGTATGATACTCAACTTTTGCTTCGTTATAGACGCGGTCGCCCCACTCATCGACAAAATTATCTTTCAAGACTTCCTTGATCGCCCTGTCTTGTGCCTTCTCTTCGGAGCGTTCGACGAAGTACATGATGTGGTAACCGAATATCGTTTTGACAATGCCCGTGTCACCAGGTTTACGGCCTGTTTTTCGGAACCACGCGCGAAACTCCTCCGCCAGCCTTGCTTGGGTATCCTCATCCATATCGGCGTAGAGTCCGCCTTGAGACGCACTTCCCGGATCTTTACTGTATTTTTTCGCCAACTCGGCGAACGATTCCTCCGTCATCGCTCCGGCCTTATACTCCTTAAGGATGCGCTCCGCCTCTGCTTTGAGCTCTTCATCTGTTAATTCCGGCGCATCGGGATCTCCGTCGTCGGCGATGAGAATATGGCGCACGGAATAGAACGGACGCTTGATATTCGCTTCTCGACGAATAAAGCGGACGAGTGTCATTGTTTCAGCCCCCTCAATAATCTTCGCATCGTCGAGCTCGCGTGCGGCATCCTTGATGAACGTTCCGACTTGACCTGTCACTTTGCTGCCGAGCACCTCTTTCTTGACGACAGAATCGGGGGTTTTCGTCAATTTCTCCGCTTCGTCTTCCGATACATACTTTTTCACCGCGTTGACAAAAGAATTTTTCTTCAATGCTTCAAGTGCCGCTTGAGCGTCGTCCTTGAGTTTTTTGAGTGCTTCTTCTTTCTCATCCGCCGTCGCATCATCTTTGACGTCGAGCGTGAACTGGTAGACGTTATACGTGAATAAATCGAGATCGTCCTTGTGCTCTTCGTAGTACTGAGAAATTTTTGCTTCTGAAAGATCAGCCTGCTCCGCAATGTATTGATTGTAGTACGAGAGCATCATCGAGTTGACAAAGTCCTGCTTCAGTATTTTCATGTTGACGCCGGGACCGAAATACATTTTCAAAAAACCGGCAAGAGTCGTGCCGCTCTGGAGAGCTATTTGCGTAATTTGAACGTCCAAGTTCTCGAGCATACCATCAATCTCTTTCTGCTGCTCTTCCGTCAACCTGAAGCCGGTTTTCTCCATATCTTGAAGCATCGCTGATGCAAAGACAACACCGGGGATCACTGCGTTAATAAAATCGTCGCGAAAGGTATTCGTCGGATTCATCTGCGATGGTTGCTTAAGCACATCCTGAAACTCCTCCGTAAAAGCCAGCCCATACTGTGCAGACGCCGTGTAGTTGCCGAAGAACATATTCACTTCAGCAGCGGACACTTTCCTGCCGTTAATGGTCATGGCTCTCACATTTCGTGTCAAAAGTCCGGTTCCCGCGATAAGCCAAACGACAAGCGCCAATACGACGACAACGGCGACCGATGCGAGCGCGATCTTCTTACCGATGCTGCGCGACTCGATTTTTTTCTTTTGACCGTCACTGCCCTTTAAGCGGGCAAGTCTGTCTTTTCTTTCCGCCCTAGCTACGTCCTGTTTCCATTCTGTAGATTCTTTCTTTGCCATATATCCTTTCCCTCCGCGACAAATGAGACTTTTCCACTCGTCTTCGGTTGTCTCGCTTGTTAAATGATACAACAATGAGCCACTTCTCAACGGCATGAAAGCACCTGTCGCAGAGTCAGCTCCTCGTCGTGCACGCAACAAAGTCTAGCACAATTGATGGAAAGAGGTAAACACGGCACGTAATAATGCTCTGCCGTTTATCCATTTATCCGAACAGAAGAAAAGGGAAAGCGTTTGAAAAGCAATGATAAAAAAGTTGCTTCTATTATTTCTCGCTCTTGACACGTTCCACTTTGCGAAGAAGGTCAAATGCTTCATCGATCCAGAAATCAGGTGAAGCTTGGCTGAGTTCGTCTTTATCCATGGCCGTCCAGCTGACCGCGGCAAAAGGCATCCCGGCATTTTGCGCACATTTCAAGTCATGAATCGCGTCGCCAACGTAGAGAACCTGTTCTGGTGTATCGAGCTCGAGCCGCTCCATCGCGCACAATAACGGTGCGGGCTTCGGTTTGTGCTCTTTCGTGTCATCAACGCTTATGATGACATCGAATAAATGCAACATCTCAAAAGCCTCTAGGAATGAGAAAGTGCTCTCCCCTCGTCTCGACGTGACAATGCCGGTTTTGAATCCTTCTTGGCGCAGTTGCTCGATCATGGGAATGACATCAAGAAAAACCCCGACGTGTGACGTCGTCCGAGGAGCGCTCCACTCGAAATACTCCCGAAACATTTCCGGGCCCTTTTCACCGCCGTAGTGTCCAAAAGTCCTGACAAGCGGCTCACCGATCGTCGCAAGAATAACTTCATCAGACGGAATCCAACCCAGTATTTTGTTAAAAGTGTGTCGGTGAGTCGCAAGAATAAGCGGGATTGTGTTGAGCAATGTGCCGTCAAGGTCAAAGAGAACGGCAGATATCGCGATTTTGTCGCTGTTGTTGACGATTGTTGACCCGTAATTGTGACTCATTCCGTGCCCTCGGAATCTCCCTGATCGGAAGCGGAGTCACGAATCACGCGAACGCGAACGATGCGATTATCGGAGACTGCAAGGATATGGAAAACAAGATTCTCATAGTGCACCGACGGAAGTTCATCCTCTTCGGGAATGCGGTCAAGCAGTTCAATCAGGAACCCCGCGACGGAATCGTATTCATCATCCTCGAATGTGACACCAGTCACTTTCGAAAGCTTGTCAAGTGAAAACGACCCCGCCACAAGCCATGTATCGGGGGCTATTTCCACAATTTCCTGCTCCACTTCATCGTATTCATCCTCAATGTTCCCGACAATCTGTTCAACGAGATCCTCAATCGTTAAAAGGCCTGCCGTTCCGCCATATTCATCGATCACGATAGTCATTTGAATATGGTTTTGCTGCATGTCGTGGAACAAATCACTGATGATGCGCGACTCGGGCGTAAACCATGCTTTGCGCATAATCGCCTCCAATGAAAAGGAATCGCCATCAGTGAAAAGGAGATCTTTTACATGTAAGACACCGATAATATTGTCAACGGAGCCTCTATAAATCGGAAATCGCGTATAACCTGTTTCATTTACGAATGAAAGGGTCTCCTCGTAGTCGGCATCGACCGAAAGCGCTTCTATGTCAGTACGGTGCGTCATGATGTCCGAAGCAATCTTGTCATCGAAATCAAACAGATTCGCGAACAATTCGATATTGTCTTCAACAATGGCACCCAGATCGCGCCCCTCCTCCAACATCTGCAGGAATTCCTCTTCGGTCGGGGCGAGAGCGATCGCTTCCACTTCTTGCAGGCGAAACAGACGCATAAGCGCTGTAGACGTGAAGTGTATGAGTCGCTCGATCGGTTTTGCAATAAACAAAAGCATTGACATCAATCGCCAGAACCGTACGGCAAAGACACCGCCTTTGCCCCCCGCCACACGCTCAGGCATGATTTTTCCGATAATCAGAAATAAAAGGACATGAACGGCTATCAGCCCGACATAAATCCAACGGCTTCCCGTATCGGAGCAGGGGAACAAAGATACAACTGACGGAACAGAACGCAAGGCGCCCCATACAAAGTACACGGCGGCCGTAAGCATTGAAGCCGTCATCAGTTCACGGCAAAGCGTTTCGCGTGATTCCAAGCGGCGTAAAAACGATTTTGCCTGTGAACTGCCCGCATTGGCGCGCGCTCTGATTAGATCCATGTCAATCATGCGTGTAGCTTTGATGAAAGCGGTAATAAAACACGACAATAAAAGAAGGAGAAATGTCACAACAACAGCACCCCAAGAGAATGAGGTGAGAAGACACGATCGTCGGATCACAAGCTCAAGTGATGAGACGGTCATACAGGTTAAGCACATGTTTGGACTCCCCGAGTCGTTCAGCCCGCTCTTCGCGGTACGTACAGAACATTTTTCAAGCTGTTTTCTCAAACAGCTAAACAGTATCGCTTGTTTGAATGAAAGAAAGGTCAGTCATGACCGGCCGACCTTTCACATGGGGGATCTCGGCATATCCTTGATGAACACACCGAGATCCTTTTCATTCTTATTCCTCGCTCTGTGCCGCGGCGATGATACGTTCAGAAATATTCTGAGGGACTTGTTCGTAGCGAACAAAATCAATCGTGAACCAGCCGCGACCTTGTGTCATGGACTTCAAATCGGTTGCATATTTCGCAATTTCCGCCCGCGGCGCTTCCGCCTCGACAATCTGATGCCCCTGGATCGTATCGGGGTGAATTCCCATGATGCGTCCGCGACGCTTGTTGAGGTCACCCATAATATCTCCGAGGAAATCATCGGGAATATGGACCATCAGCTTGTCGATCGGCTCAAGCAGAACCGGATCGGCTTGCGGCAATCCTGCACGATACGCCAACCGCGCGGCGAGCTTAAACGACAGTTCGTTCGAGTCGACAGCGTGATAAGAACCGTCAACGAGCGTCGCCTTCAAATTGACAACGGGGTAGCCGGCGAGAACACCCTCCTCGATCGCTTCCTGAAGACCTTTTTCAACGGCCGGGAAATAATTCCTCGGAACGGCACCGCCGAAGATCTCTTCCGCGAATTCCAAGCCTTCCGACGTACCCGAACCGGGCTCAAAGACAATCCACACGTCACCGAATTGACCGTGCCCGCCTGTCTGCTTCTTATGTCTTCCCTGCACCCTGACCTGCTTGCGAATCGTCTCCCTGTATGCGATACGCGGTTCGCTCAGTTCCGCTTCGACCCCGAACTTCGATTTCAATCGTGAACAAAGCACCTCAAGCTGTACTTCGCCCAGTCCGGAGAGGCGGAACTGTCTCGTCTCAGGATCGTTCACGATCTCGAACGTGACATCCTCATCCTTCAAGCGGATGAGACCTTGCATGATTTTTTCCTCTTCGCCCTTATTGACAGGCGCGATGGCGAGCGTTAAACACGGTACCGGCATTTCCGGCGCGATAATTCTCAGCGGATTAGCCTTTGTGGTTAAGGTATTGAGGGTCACTGTATCCGACAGCTTAGCGATGGAGCCGATGTCTCCGGCGACGACGACTTCCGTCGGTGTCTGTTTGCTACCGTTCTGATAATTGAGACCGATCAGCCGCTCTTCCTCTTCCTGATTCACGTTGTAGATGGTACCTTCGTCCTTGAACGTGCCTGAAAAGACGCGGAACAGTGAGATTCTGCCGACAAAGGGGTCGACGAACGTTTTAAAAACGAAGGCGGCCAGAGGACCGTCCGTTTCGGAATGAAGCAGAATTTCCTCGCCGGCCTTGTTAACGGCTTTTACAGGATGACCGTCTGTCGGTGTCGGGAAAAACTTCGCCATGGCGTCAAGCGCGAAAGAAACACCGGTATTCTCCTGTGCTGAACCGACGAAAACAGGCATAATCGATCCCGACGCGATCGCTTTGCGCATGCCGAACGCTTCTTCCTCCGGCGTGAAATCTTCACCCTCGAAATATTTTTCCATAAGGTGCTCGTCGTTTTCCGCCATCTGCTCCTTGAGTGTTTCCGCAAACTCTTCAACTACACCCTCAAGTGCGCTCGGGAGCTCCAGCTCTTTCATTTCGCCGCGTTTTCCGGCGAAGGAGTAAGCTTTCGCACTGAGCACATCGACAATCCCTGTCATCTTCTCGTTTTGCATGATCGGCAATGAAAGCGGCAAAACTTTCGGTCCGTATGCATCACGCAATTCACCCAAAGTCTTCTCAAAATTGGCATTCGCTTCGTCCATACGATTGACGAAGAACGCGACGGGGATGTTCTCTCCTCCGGCGTTGCGAACCGCCTTCTCGGCTCCAACGGACAAACCGTCTTTAGCAGACATGACGATTAACGCCGTATCGCCCGCAAACATGCCTAAAATCTGTTCACCGAGAAAATCAAAATCACCTGGCGTATCGATAAAATTGAGTTTGTGTTTCTTCCATTCGCACCAAGCGACGGATGTACTGATCGACAATCCGCGACGCATCTCTTCCGCATCGAAGTCTGTCACCGTATTCCCGTCATTCGAGCGACCCATCCGGTCGATAACACCTGCATTGTAGAGCGCGGCTTCGACAAAAGCTGTTTTGCCGACGCCGCCGTGACCCATCACGGTGATGTTTCTGATTTTGTCCGTCGTATATTTCATATTGTTCCCCCTTTGAGAAGTCGTTTTTCGCTATTATACCGCATGATAGCGTGTATCATTCATAAGGTTCAAGCTCCGCCGTGAAATGGCGCAGGACTTTCTCTTGCCTGACGACGCGGAAACCCTTTATGCTTTCCGTGTTGGCCATCACTTTCTCTAACGATGTCGCGACGAAGTCTAGATGCGCCTGCGTGTACGTGCGTCTCGGTATGCAGAATCTCGAGAATTCCATCTCGGCTTCCAACTGCTCGCCCGTCTCAGGATCGGGATCGAGGATGAAAGACCCGACATCGCACCCGCGAATCCCTGCTTCTCGATACAGCTCGACGCAGAGCGAATGCGCGGGAAAGCGATCGTACGGGACATGCGGCAATATGGCGCGTGCATCGACAAAGATGGCATGTCCTCCGGCGGGTAGTTGACATGGCACACCGAGTTCTTTCAGCCGTTCCGCCAAATACCGGGGCTGCCCGATGTACGAACGGAGGAAATCCTCATCGATCCCCTCCTTGAGCCCAACGGCGAGTGCGTCCAAATCGCGCCCGGAAAGACCGCCGTATGAAACAAATCCCTCATATGGAACAACGTAACTTCTGACCTTCCGCATCAGTTCCTCGTCTTCTCGAACTCCAACGAGACCGCCCATATTGACGAGTCCGTCTTTTTTTGCCGACATCGTAAAAGCGTCTGCGTCTTTGAACATATCACGAACAATATCGCCAATCGACCGATCGGCATGACCCTCTTCACGCTCACGGATAAAAAAAGCGTTCTCCGCGAACCGTGCCGCATCGATCACGAAGGGGATATCATAGCGGTGGGCAATCGCAGCCGTCTGACGTATATTGGCAAGTGAGACAGGCTGTCCACCTGCAGAATTGCACGTCACCGTCATGACAATCATGCCGACCTTGTCACGTCCATGGGTTTCAATCAACTCAACGAGACGTCCCGTATCCATATTCCCCTTAAACGGAAAAGCAGTCGAAATATCCTTCGCCTCCGGCACGACGCAGTTGACCGCTTTACCGCCGATGAGCGCAATGTGTCCCGTCGTCGTGTCGAAGTGCATGTTGGAGATCGATATCTGCCCTTTCTTGATTAGAC
>FZPS01000013.1_pt223 | contig 23409 bp, 25 predicted proteins | sample 1817821 | NCBI WGS metagenome assembly FZPS01 (sample SAMEA104158645, study PRJEB21678) | metagenome | place: Germany | collected 2015-04-21 | reverse complement strand
AAAAAACGGACATCCCCGCGTGTTTTAAGCAGTGTGTGGGATTTGAGCCTGTAGAAATGTACGAGAGTATTTACGACTGGAAAATTGCCATAGCCAAAAGCGAGACCCATATTGCCAATGCCCGGCCCAACTTTGAGCTCATGAAAAGCAACGGCTTGGGGGAATTGATGATCACCGCAGCATCTGTTTCTTATGACTCGGACTTTGTTGCTCGGTGCTTTGCTCCGGCCTCGGGCATAGACGAAGACCCCGTCACCGGCTCGGCCCATTGTGCCCTTACCCCCTTATGGGCAGAAAAGCTGGGAAAAACAGCCATGGAATCCCTGCAACTCTCAAAAAGAACCGGCCGCCTAAAAGTGAAACTCAACAACGACCGGGTGGAAATTCAAGGACAAGCCGTGACCATCTTGGAGGCGAAGCTAAAAGTGTAGCTCATTTTGGATGAAAATGTAGCTCAAAAGTACGGTTGTTTGAGCTACAATAATTATATTTGTGAGCTAAAAATGAAACTTTATGATTGATCAAAGAGACATCAAGGAAACCTTCAATTTTCAGCTCATACCCGAAATTCTGGGGAATATCAATCTGTTTACTCATAATGAATTAGAACATCTGAATGTAATCCAAAGTAAATTCATCAAAAACGTTTCCCAACTATCCGAATTAGGATACAAAAAGGAATTTGAAAGGTTTGCCATTGACTTAAGTTGGAAATCTTCACAGATAGAAGGAAATACATACTCTTTGCTAGAAACAGAAAGACTTCTCAAAGAGAAGGAAACAGCTGTGGGGAAAACAAAAGAAGAAGCTATCATGCTTCTGAATCATAAAGAGGCTATCGATTTTATAGTTGAAAACCCCGATTTCTTCTCCACAATATCTGTTTCAAAAATTGAAGACATTCATGGGTTACTTATAAAAGATCTTGCAGTTCATAAAAACATTAGAAAAAGAAGAGTGGGAATTTCGGGAACAAATTACAAACCTCTGGATAATGAATTTCAAATTAGAGAGGCCCTTTTGAGTATGTGCGAGCTTATAAATGGAAAAGAAAACATATTTGAAAAGGCATTGCTTCTTTTAGTACTCATTTCGTATATCCAACCTTTTATGGATGGAAATAAAAGGACCGCCAGAATTGTAAGCAATGCAGCTTTAATAAACCATAAACATTGTCCTCTTTCATTTAGAACTGTTGACTCAGTAGAATACAAGAAGGCTATGCTTCTGTTCTATGAACAAAACAACATCTGGGCTTTCAAGAAAATTTTCATTAATCAGTATCAATTTGCTGTAGATACTTATTTTTAACTTTTCTGTTAATAAATTGTGCTGCCGGATGGGTTTTTTGTGGCCTTTTTTTGGTAGGTTTGCACCATCATGAAAGCTCAAAAAAAGTTGGTTCATTTTGCCGATGAAATCTTTAAAGCCTACTGTGTTACGAATTTCGACACAGACGGGGACGGAGAGATTTCTTATGCCGAGGCATTGAATATCAGAACAATACATTGTGATGACATGCATATCACGTCTTTGAAAGGCATTGAGCATTTTGCCAATCTGATGGCCCTATATTGTAATGACAACAAAATAAAAACACTGGATCTGAGCCAAAACAAGAAGTTGGAAAAGGTGTATTGTGAACTAAACCAAATGACTCGGCTTATTACAGGAGACAACCCTCGGTTACAAATATTGGACTGCATGACCAACAAAATAAAAGCTCTTGATATCCGTCTTAATACAGGGCTGCGATATCTGGATTGCACCGGCAACAAGCTGTCCGAGCTGGATGTGAGCAATAATATACACCTAAGGAAACTATATTGCGGTGCGAACCTGCTGACTACTCTGAATGTTAGCCAGAATACAGAGCTGGAGGTCCTGATGTTCTATATAAACGATCTTAGAGTCGCAGATCTGTCGCACAACCTGAAACTCAAGCAGCTGGATTGCTCCATGAACCATTTGACGCAATTGGATGTCAGTGCCAATAAAAAACTGGAGTACCTGGAATGCACCAACAACAATATCGTGGAGCTGGATGTAAGTCAAAACCGTTTTTTATTCAATCTGCAGTGTTACGGAAACCGTTTGAGAACGCTCAATCTTAAAAACAACCAAAACCTGGAAATACTCAATTGCGGAGCCAATAACTGGGATTACATAGACCTGAGCAGCAATCCCTCCTTGTTAGAACTCGTTGTCCTACGCGAACAGATAGACTTGTTTGACAACGGACCAATTGCCTCGGCCTAAGTTTGATTATTTTATAAAATCCAAAAAATTGGTTTTATTAATAACGTTGAATGTTGCTTGTGGGTAGTGTTCTACAAATCTGGAAGGAGCTTTCACTTTTTTCTCACTCCATTTGCATTCGAACGCTGCAATTGTACCATTGACTTCTTCTATCAAATCTATCTCCTGCATACTATAACTGCGCCAAAAATAAAAAGATGCAAACTCGTTAGCATTGTTTCTTTTTTTCATTCTTTCCCCTATAAGAAAGCTTTCCCAGAGCAAGCCTACATCTTCTCTCATGGAAATCACCCTGAAATCATTAATGACCGCATTTCTTATTCCATTATCTGTAAAATACCATTTGCTGCTTTTGGATACTTCTTTCCGTTTATTTTTTGAAAAAGCCGGAAGTTTATAAATAACATATACTTTAGAAAGCAAATCCAGGTATTTCTCTACCGTATTACGACTCAATCCAAGTTGCTTTGCCAACTCATCATAAGAAACCTCACTACCCATTTGAAATGCAATGAGTCTTAATAAGTCACGCATTTTTGAAGAATTCTTTATGCCATCAATCATTAATATATCTTTTAGAAGATAGGAGTTAACTATTTCATGCAGGTATTGTTTCTTTTTAGCAAAATCAAGTATATGCCTCAGCTCTGGATACATACCATATATAAGTCGTTCCTCCAAACGTCGCATAGTATCCATTCCGGATTCTTCCCCGGATAATTCTTTCACTGAAAAAGGGAACAGTTGATAGTGAGTGGCTCTTCCCACGAGTGGTTCGCCTGCCATATTGTATAAATCAAAGGATGATGATCCCGATGCAATCACAGATAAACCTTCTATGTGATCAACTAGTAATTTGAGAATATTACCAATATCAGGAATGTTCTGAGCTTCGTCTATGGCAAGTAATTTTACTCCCTCAAACAGCTGTTTATAACTGGATATGGTTCTTGACGAGAGCATCTCTAAAGTGGCAAAATCCTCTCCATTTAAAAAAACCACACCATCTCCAAACTGTCTGATTATTTTTTCCATAAGTACAGTCTTCCCTACACGTCGTGCACCCAATAGCAATACAACTTTTTGCGGTTTAATATCAGATAATATTTTATTTTCTAATTCACGTGGTAGCATACTATTATTATTTTCACACAGCAAATATAGCAAATTATTCAATCAATTGAAGATATTACGGGTAATTTATTCATTACGTTGAATATTTTACCGAACTTTATAGTTCTATAACTTTTTTTGTATCAAACAGATCGTGCTCTCCCATGTGTACATATCCCAACTGGTTGGTAACAAGCCGGGTGTTGCCAATGCTAAATTCCGGGACGTTAATATGATGATGCCCAAATACCCAATAGGCAATATCCGATGCTTCAATCAAATCAAACAGTTCAACAGCAAATGCCTCGTTCAGCACACTGCCTTTGTATTGCCGGGGGTAATTGAAAAACGTAGGGCAATGGTGCGTAAAAACAGCCGTTTTTTCATCCTTCTCGGCTTTTACCTCGGCTTTAATAAATGCCAGACTCTCTTTGTACAATTGGTTAAAACGTTCTACTGAAAAGCGAAATTCTTTGTGTCGGATTAAACGAAAATCATTCAGTCCTCTTTCTATCTGCCATTGATAACCCGGGCTAATGCTGCTCCAAAGTGTTGAAAAAAGAAGCTTTACACCTCTATGGATTGCGGTTGTGTTGTTTACTATAAACACATTGCTACGGATGGGTTCAAACAACACACCGCTCTTTTGAGTAATGTCAGAGTGGTAGTACTCATGATTGCCCGGCACCCAATAAGTTGTTTCAAAATGGTCACTCACGTAAGAGAAAAAATCTTTGTGCTTGTCCATTACCGCAAAAGGCACAATGTCGCCGGTCAACACCAATACATCCCCTACCGGTTGTAATGGATGCTGCCTTAAGTACTCCTTATTGGCAGGGAATTCTAAATGAAGGTCCGAGGCGTATTGGATGTTACATTTCATATGTACTAAGGTAGTATTTTAATTGGTATAAATATTGCATCTTGCAACCAAAATCACACAGACATGACAAAAAAAGGAAGCCTTTCAGATTCAGTACTTTTAACCAATGAGTATAAACGCAAATTTACATTATGGGAGCTGTACCGCTCCTTTGTTTTTGCTCCAAGAGCCGTATCAAAATTGATAGGTAACAACAAAACCAATCTGGTCGACCCCAATTTCATCAAGCGGTTACAATTGGCTGTTACTCAGGTGAACGGTTGCGCTGCCTGTTCTTATCAACATACACAAATGGCGCTGGAACAAGGTATGAGTAATGAGGAAATCAATAGCTTCTTAAGTGGAGGAAGTGATTTTATTGTAGTGGAAGAGGCAAAAGCCATCCTGTTTGCTCAACACTTTGCCGATTCTAGAGGCATCCCTCAAAAAAGCACTTATGAATCTATTGTGGAAGAATATGGCCAAAAAGAAGCCCTGATTATTCTTGCCGCATGCCAGACCATGATTGCCGGAAACATGTACGGAATCCCCTTTAGTGCATTTCTTTCAAGACTTAAAGGCAAAAAATACAAGGGCAGCACCTTGTTCTACGAACTGGCTATGCTTCTCTTAGGCTTTTTGCTTTTACCCCTGGCCATTATTCATGGATTCTTAAGGGCTTTAGTAGGATTGCCAAATGTAAAATTTGGTTCCACTCCCTAATAATCACACTTTAATGTGATTTTGTTGTTTGTTTTGACATTTAAATCTATATTTGTTGTCAAAATCACATTATAATGTTAGTCAAGCCACTTGGGAAAACAATAAAAGAAAGGAGAGAAGAGTTAAGCATAACGCAAGCTCACTTAGCTGAGTTGGCGGGAATCAGTATTAACACCCTCTATAAATTGGAACGAGGGCAAACCAATCCTTCATTACGTGTGTTAAACAAATTAGCTGATGTTTTAGGAATGGAACTCAAGCTAGAAGTGAAAAAAACATCATAAAGAGTGTAAATGAGAGCAGTAGAGGTATATCGTAGCGGCATATTGGCAGGAACACTGACAGAAGAAAGTCGTCATCAATTCGTATTTAGATATGATGACAATTACTTTACAGACGTAAGCAAACCGGCCATCAGCTTAACGCTTCCTAAAACAAAAAAGGAATACAGAAGTGAGTTTTTGTTCCCATTCTTCTTTAACATGCTTAGCGAAGGAGTAAACAGAAAATTACAAAGCACTCATTTACATATTGATGAAGATGATAGTTTTGGATTGCTAATGGCAACAGCACAAATCGATACCATTGGAGCAGTTACAGTAAAACCAATACCCGCAAAATGAACCCGAATGAAATAAAATACTGCCCGGGAACATTAGCCGAAGGCCACACAACTTATAGTCCAAGCTGTTTGCGAAATATGTTTAATGGCAGAAAGGTAAGTCATATATTACCTTATGAATATCCGCAGCATAGCGAAGAAGTAGCAGAGCTGTTTTTGGAAAACCGTAAACGTATATCTATATCGGGCGTTCAGGAGAAGTTAAGTTTTATTCTTGAAAAAAACACGTTACGCTTGACCAAAGAAGGGGAACAGGGGACGTATATTCTTAAACCCATACCAAGAGATTTAAAAAAAGTTGATCAGGTTCCGGCAAACGAGCATCTAACCATGCAAATTGCAAAGCAAATTTATGGGATACATACGGCCGAAAATGCCTTGATATTTTTTAAAGACGGTTCACCTGCGTACATCACAAAACGATTTGATGTGAAAAAAGATGGAGGCAAATGGGGAAAAGAAGATCTGGCAACCCTGGCCGGTAAAACCACAGACAACGCAGGGGCTAATTTTAAATATGAATACAGCTATGAAGAGATTGGCAGACTCATACAGAAATTTGTTCCGGCATGGAAAATAGAAATAGAGAAATATTTCTCATTGGTTGTCTTCAATTTTCTATTCTCAAATGGCGATGCACACTTAAAAAATTTCTCTTTATTGGAATCCTCACAAGGCGATTACTTACTCAGCCCGGCTTATGATTTAATCAATACAAGACTACATGTGGACGATTCTGATTTTGCATTAGATAAAGGTCTATTTGCAGATAGTGTTAGACACCCCTCAAAAGCCGATTTCATTGAATTAGCTAAAAGAATGGGGGTTATTGAACCTAGAATCGAGAAATTGCTGAATCCTTTCTTAAAACAACAGCCATTAGTAGAGACTCTGGCAAATCGTTCATTTTTAAGCCCGGCTAATAAACGTGGCTACTTACTAATGTATAACACTAGAAGGAACTTCTTAAACAGATGATGAAAAAAACAAACGAGTTGCCGCACAAACAAAACATCCCTTTTATCAGGAATTGAAGGAATAGGTCCTGCTGTTGGTGCATTCATTGCTTGTGCCTATTTGGAAACTACATTGGCTTATAACTTAAGCCTTACCGTTTTATAATACAGAATCAATGCCAGCGGAGCATACACTGCAAAAATCAGCAAGCCGCCCCAAATGGGAGGGTTAACCCAATTTAGAATAATAATCAGACCAAACACCAAAGCTAAAGAAGTAGGAATACTCATAGCGGCATCTACTTTGATGGTACTGTTGCAATTAGGGCACTTCCATTGTGATAAAGTCCCCCCTGTTATAACGTGATGAAATTTCTGTTTATGACTACAGTTGGGGCATATAAAAGTTTTTGTCTTCATAATATGCAAATTTTCAGCATGTTGTACTTAAAACAATTCATCATAAGTAATCCCTCCGGTGAGTAGTTTTACTCAGTGCTTTGAGCAAAACTACTCAATATTTGGTGATTTTAAATAAAACCCCTACATTTGTGCAAAATAGAAATCTTATTTATGATATGCACGATTTGCTGAGTAGAAGTATAGAATCTTTTGTCAAAGAGAACCTAAGCATATTCCCCGCCGTTGCCATTTTAGGACCCAGACAATGCGGGAAATCCACTTTGATAAAAATGCTCTATCAGAATTCAGATGCTTATTTATATTTAGACCTCCAAAATTTAGAAGATCTGAATAAACTCAAAGAGCCTTTGTTATTCTTTCGGGCTAATCAGGACGTAACCATTTGTTTGGACGAAATCCAATTAGCACCCGAACTGTTTTCTGTACTCAGAAGCGAAATAGACCGTTACCGTCACCCGGGAAGATTTATTTTACTTGGATCTGCTTCCCAAGATCTTATTCAAAAAACGTCAGAATCGTTAGCCGGAAGAATCGGTCTTATTGAACTCACGCCCTTTACAATTACGGAAGCAGAACAAAGCACACCTTTTGATTTACATACCTTTTGGCTTCGTGGAGGGTATCCGGATAGTTACCTGGCAACATCAGACCGGGGAAGTATACTTTGGAGAGAAAACTTCCTTAGAACATATGTGGAAAGGGACATTCCGCAGCTCGGCTTTCAAATTCCAGCCTTGCAACTACGTCGTTTGCTAACGATGTGTGCACACAGTCAGGGACAACTTCTGAATTCGTCCAGGTTAGGTGAATCGTTAGGAGTAACCTATCAAACGGTTCGTCGCTACATAGATCTGATGGAGCAAACTTTTGTTATCCGCTCTTTACCTCCATTTGAAAAAAACGTTAAAAAACGTCTTGTTAAGTCTCCTAAAATCTATGTGCGAGACAGCGGTCTGCTACATAGACTGCTCCAAATAGATGATTTTAATTCTCTTATGGGACATCCTGTTTTTGGTGCATCATGGGAAGGTTTTGTAATTGAAAACATCATGTCATCATTAAGGGATTGTAAGTTTACTTTTTATCGCAGTGCTACGGGAGACGAATTAGATTTGCTTATTGAGAAAGGCAGCACAACAATAGCCATAGAGTGCAAAGCATCAACAGCACCTCAGGTAACCAAAGGCTTTTGGAATGCTCTGGAAATTACAAAACCGGATAAAACATACATTATTGCACCCGTACCGGTACCTTATTCCTATAAAAAAGATATAGAAGTTTGCGGATTAAGCGATTTTTTGACTACTCACGCGACGTACTAATCCTCGAGTGCAACGCACTCAATTTAACTCCTATCATTTACAATGCAAGCTATTTGTCATTGTCAATGCAAACCCTTATCTTTGATGGCAAAGAAGGAGTATTATGATACTGTTATCAGAACTTAAGGCAGTTATAGCTCACCAACGTGAGAAAATAAAAACCCTGGAAAGCCACCCACGCCAACTGTTACAAGAGCTGCAAATTGTAGATAATTTTGCGCTTATTATATCAGGCATACGTCGCTGCGGTAAGAGTACTCTATTGTCGCAACTAATCAATCAACAAAATAGCGACTGGCTATACCTTAATTTTGACACTCCACGGCTATACAATTTCGAGTTCAATGACTTACGCCTGCTTGACCAAATCATAGAGGAAAAGAATATTAAAACTCTCTATTTTGATGAAATACAGTTCCTGGACCGATGGGAGATCTATGTACGTGGAAAACTTGACGAAGGCTACCACGTAGTTGTTACCGGTTCCAATGCTTCTATGCTTAGCCGTGAACTGGGTACAAAACTCACCGGACGCCACATCACGAAAGAATTGTTCCCTTTCTCCTATAACGAATACTGCACATACAAAAATTTAGAATTCAACAATCAATCACTACGCAGCTACCTTGAAATAGGCGGTATGCCTCAATACATACAGACGGGTTATACTGAAATACTACAATTGCTCGTTAACGATATCCTATATAGAGACATTGCCGTACGCCATAATATACGTGACGAGCGCCCTCTACGCCATCTACTCATGTTTCTTGTAGCCAACATAGGCAACCTTATATCTGCCAATAACCTCAAGTCGCTGGCAGGCGTTAAAAGTACCAATACCATACTTGGATATCTCAACTTTTTAGAGGCAAGCTATCTTATACAACTTATGCCACGCTTTAGTTATTCCTATCGCGTACAGCAAGTCAATCCCCGCAAAATTTATTTCATTGATAATGGCATACAGGCTGCCATCTCTCCTTCTTTTACTCCCGACTGGGGACGAAGATTGGAAAACATGGTTTTCTGGGAACTGCGACGTCTTGACTTTGAGCTTTACTACTACAAAGACAACGCTGAGTGCGATTTTGTGGTTATGCACAAGGGGGTTCCGCATACCCTTATACAGGTATGCTGTGAACTCAATAATGACAATATGCATCGAGAAGTGGAAGGGATAAAAGAAGCAATGGAGTTTTTCAAAATGGAGCAGGGATATATCCTAACGCTTGACCAGCATGACACTATTGTCATCGCTAATAAAACAATAAAAGTACTGCCGGTGTACGAATTAAGTGCGCTGTTTGAATAAAGCAAACATTTTACTCAAAGCGCTGAAAACTTTTTCTTATCCAATAATAAATAATAACTGTCTTTGTTACCGTCGTAACTGTTACCCTTAATAATTCAATCCAAAAGCCCAAAGTGGAATCACATTGCGATAACCATCAATTACAAAATCAGCTTTTTTTGAAGAAATCATTTCATTATTTACCCGCATTTGATTAAAAAAGAAGGTCTCTCGCATATTTCCGATATTTGATTTATCTCCAACCAGATTGAAAATGCACAACACATTCAGCAATTATTCCACAAAATGCTCATCAAGATGTGCAAAGTTCAATAAGTCGCTAAAGGATTTGCAAGGCATTAATTCTGAAATTCCATCCTATCCGCCAACTGTAAAAAATAGTCAGTTGACCATATTTCTAACTCTTCGGGATTTTGAATAAAAGGCAACACATCTTTTCTAACCAGTTCTATATCTGTATCGGCCAGCCGTCCTTTTAATGTATCTATAAATTGTTTGCGATTCATTTCAATTCCATTAAACTGCTTGATTCGTTCCTGCAGGTGATTAAAATTAAGCTTTATTCCCTTTCTGATGTACCATTCAAAATCGTACCAATCACGTCCTTTGACTCGATGCTTCCATTTTCGGTAAACAAGAGCGTGTATTTTGCCGGCGAATAAATCGGGAAGAACAAAACAACGTGTCATAAAAGAATAAGGGAGCAATAACAACTTCTGCTCGGTATCGAATTTCATCGGGGGATCCACATCCACTTCAATCTTTATTTTGATTGTTTTCTCCGTCCTAAATTCTAAATCAAACACTGCGGTATTTTCTTTATCTTTTTTTGAAAGAACCACTTCTTTGCCTGCAGCTTGAAATTCATGGATGATAGAAGAAAAATAGTTTTCCAGGTTGAAACCAACATCAGGAGTGATCAACGAAAAATCCATATCTTCCGAAAAGCGTTTCATACCATGAAAGATACGCAAACAGGTACCACCGTAAAATGCTGCTTTATTGAAAAAACCGCCACGATAAAGTCCGGCTAGGATTATTTCTTGCATCACTTCATACGTTGCATTTCTTTTATTTTCTTCAATACCGTAACGGGCTACCATCTGATCGAATACATTCATTGTTTCAATAATTTTATTATATGGTTGATCATGTGTGTTTTCTTATTCGCTCCCATACACTGTTCAAATATTGAAACATTCATTTTATAGAATTCATCCATATCAAGTCGTATGTTTTCTTGTAAATATATTTGAAGTGCCTTAATTGAGCGTAGCTGTAAATTTGGTGTATATACAATCTGGTCACACAAGGCTTTTTCAGGAGAAGCAATCAAGAAAGCATACTTGTCGCGGATAACCTGTCGGATCCCTATTGAATAATAACCGGGTGGGCAAGATATGTAATCAAATTGTCCAAAGTGATTCCTGAATCTTTGTCTTCTTTTTATTGTCATTGAAGCTGTATTATAGACTCTCTCGGGAATTAAACCGTAAAATCGGAGAGCACTCTCCCTGGAAACATAAGAGGGACCATAAAGATGGTTCGCAATCAATTCAACAGATATTTCCTTTTTTGAAACAGTTGGTGAAATAATATACAAACCACGTTTCAATCGGATTAGTGTACCTTTTTTTTCCAAATCGCATATCTTATCTTTCAGGGCTCTGAGCGAGGGATAACTTGCCCTAAGAGAGGCATAATCTATTGGAATAATACCATATTCTTCTAATGATTCCATTTCACATTGTTTACTATGCAAAAATAGTAATTTTTTGCATAGATAATCGACTTAATCTCGATTTTTATGTAAAAAATTTACATAACAGCAGAACATTCATCATGATCACCTATTCGATTTTGTGCTTCTCTGTCTGATGTTCCCCGTTCCGCAGCCGGCTTATTGAACATTTTAACAAGTAATGTCCGTTCCTACAAATACAGAATATATTACTCCTGTTTATTCCTCTCTTTTTTTTCTTTATGACGATCAAATAAGTAAAACACTAAGACCATAAGAAGTGAAACTATAATCGCAGAAATCACATCACGCCAAGCAGGTCTATCGGAGAAAAGTATATCCGATGTGAGAAACACAGAATAAAAGATGAAAAAAACCAGGTTATATTTAATTTTTTTCATAAATAGTTTTTTTATGTCTTTGGTGATTGTTCTGCTAAATTACAAAAATCGCTGAATTTGACTATTTTACTTGACTTGTCTCTTTCAAATGTAGTGCGGTCATAAAAACATTGGCTCGATTAAGGTAGTGAGTGCTAGCGGAGTGTTTCTTGCTACAATTCGCTATATATTTGCACGTTAGCGCATTTTCTTCAAAACCACTACTCACCCCCAACCAGGTGGGCGTAACAGTCGCTAAAATCAAGCCGGACGGGCCGAGGCACAGAAAGACGAACAGCAGCAAGGCGAACAGCAGGTTGGACCTCCACAAATTAGACAACGCCATTAAAAAATACATTCCCAGCGGATTTTCCGTAAAGGACAAGTCCACTGCCTTTTGATTTCAGCAAGCTGCGATGCACAAAACACGTGGACCTGAACAGGGCGTACCATTCCATTGGCACTCTGGGCGGCGGCAACCATTTTATAGAAGTAGAGAAAGATACGGAAGGAACACTTTATTTGTTTATCCACTCGGGAAGCCGAAACCTGGGTGTAGGCGTTTGCAGCTATTACCAGAAACGAGCACAGCAACTCATGAAGGAAGCAGGTAAAGACTACGTACACCGCGATCTGGCCTGGCTGGAAGGCCCCCTGTTTGAGGATTATCTGAACGATATGGAAATAACGCAGCGGTACGCCTCGCACAACAGAGACGTCATGTTGCAAACCCTCACAGAGAAAATGAACCTTACTTGTGAAAAAATAGTCGAAACCGCACACAACTACATAGACACCAAAAACAGGATCCTCAGAAAAGGAGCCGTAAGTGCCCAAAAAGGAGAGCTGCTGGTAGTTCCCTTAAACATGCGTGACGGAACGCTCCTGTGCCGAGGCAAGGGAAACCCCGATTGGAATTACTCGGCTCCGCACGGAGCCGGCCGCATCTTAAGCCGCACCAAAGCCAGGGAATTGCTGGAAATGCGCGAATTTGTCCAATCTATGAACAACGTCTATTCCACATCGGTAAGCAAAAAAACACTGGACGAAGCGCCTCAGGCCTACAAATCCAAAGCAGAAATTCTACAGGCCATAGAGCCCACGGCAGAAGTGCTGGCTGTTCTTCAGCCCATGTACAACTTCAAAGCCCCTTAGAAGACAAATCCGTATGAGATAAAATTTAGAAAGAAACCTTGATACCTATAGTTGGCATAATGGGAATTACACTTAGTTGCCTCCAATATCCATTACTGTAAAAAATGAGACTTGCATTACGTCTGTTTAAAATATTGGCAATACCTGTAGTTAGCTCTATTTCACTTTTATTGCCTTTCCACATAAAATTATATCCAACATCAATCCTGAAATAAGCCGGTAAATGGAACCCATTTATAGAAGGATTAAGTAGTAGTGAGTGCAAGTGATACTGGGTCATCTCCGTTAATGAACCATCGTTTACAAGTTGACCCATAAAAGGCAACTCTGTGGCTTCGTAACGGGCAACAGGTAAGGTAGCATATCCTCCTGATGTATAAGATATGTTAATATTCGCAGTCTGTTTTTTCCCGGCTTTTTCCAGAACAGAAAAACTTCCTATAGCATTTAATACATGACGCCTGTCGTATTGGAATGGAAAAGATTTTCCATCATTGATTTCTTCAAAAATCCTGTCGGTTTTAGAAAGTGTATAGTTTATATTGGCAGTAAACTTAAAGGATGTCACACTAAATGAACATTCAAAACCTTTGCTTGTACCTCTGCCTATCTTCAGCACATCGTGCCAGTTATTAAAATAAGTAAAAAAAAGGTCTGCAGCTCTTGAAAAAGAAGTCACGTTTTCCATTTTCTTATAGTAAGCCCCGAGAGTTACTTTGAAGATTGTCCTGGATACAGTACCCGAGTAATATCCTCCCATATAGTATTGCGTACACAGTTCCGGAGGTAACAAGTCATAGGCAGGAATTATAAAATCCCGCCATGCAACAAGTCCTCCTTCTGCTAAATGGGTCATTTGATGTATTTTATCATATGTCAATTCAATCCCAAAATTATTTGTCGGATTTCCTGAAATAGCTACGTGGTAATCATTCATCCCTTTCAAGAAATGAGTGTACCTCATTCCTGCGTTTATTGAAAGAAACCTGTTTACATAATACAGATGGGCATATACTGCTGTTGCATTATCTGAAGATTTCTTTCTGACTAAGGTGCCGGCACAGTCAAACTCCCGTTCTTTATGCTCAAAACCAGTAATCAAAGTAAAGTTTTTATAATTGACCTCTCCTTTTACTCCTATAGAGAATTCACCTATTTCTTCATCTATAGATAAAAGTTTTTCCCAGATATTTTCCAAATAAGAGAACTGACTTTGAGCACTATGATACTTATGAAAGTAAGCTTTGCTCTCAAAACTTAGCCAGTGATACGGTTTAAAGTCCCAAGTACCGTACGCAAAACGTGTACCCCATTTTACAGCCATATTTACATTTCTGTCTTTCTGTGAAACATGGTCATGGCTGTAGTATATTCCTGCACTAAGATTATTCTTAGATGAAAAAGGAACATTAAATTTCAAAAACAAATCACCCGATACAGGCTTAAGGTCAATATTATCTGCTATTCCTACAGCTTTAACACCCTTCCATAATAATCCTAATGGTGAATAACGACCTGCCGCCAGATAGGATATTTTCTTTTGTTTTAAAATATATCCCGAGGAAAATGCTCCCGCAAAAAAAGGAGAAATAGTAACCGAATGCCCCTCTGGCAAGGTCTTGGTAGAAATACGTGTTAATGATGACGTAAAATCACCTCGCGATGCAGGCAATCCACCTTTTTGAGATGTGATCTCACTTATGATATCTGCCGGCAAAGATGATATCAAACCCATTAAGTGTCCGGAATCGAACAGGGGAACACCATCTAGTTCAATTCGGTTATTTCCGTTATTTCCACCACGTACAAACAAGGAAGAAGTTCCTTCTACTCCCGTTGAAACTCCGGTCTGAAAAAAAAGAAATTTTATTGGATCGTTCTCTCCTGTAAGGGAGATCATCTTTTTAGTAAAGTCAGGAGTATAGATCAGCGCGCCTGCACGTGGTCGTTCTGCTGTAATCACAATGGAATCCAAAATAATCTGGGAGTGCATTTCCAAAGAGAAAGCGATACATAAAACAAAGATTATTATGGATTTAATTCTAACCATTGAATGTAATCTTGTATAGGAGTATAAGAATAGGGTGCAGTATTATTTTTTGACCAGTCAAAAGACATTATATAAGAAGTAATATCTTCCCTTACAACGCATTCATCTGTGTAAGTGCTATAAAAGTTTACAAACCGGGAGCCTTTATAAAAGCAATAGATATCTGAGTATGCAGCAAATAATCCAAGCCCCCCGGATACATTGGTATAAATATTACTAATATCAAACATTGCTGAAAGACCTGTCGGATCTTGAAAAGTCCATGCTTTTTCCTTAACACTTGCAATATACATATCGTATTCAGCAGATATACTCCTAAAACAGAAAGCAGTCATTAGAGTCGTATCCAAAGCAGAACAGGTAAACTCAGGCAAATAAGCGGGTACCGGACGCTCTCCTTCCGGATAGACTCTGTGCTCCTCATTAATTTTGAAATAAAACCAATACCTGTCATCTGAATAGTCGAATGGAATAATTTTATCAGCAGCTCCTCCTATCCAGACTGCATAAGCATTCATAGTAGGAAGCATTATGTAATTACCTGGAATACCTGTAAAAGTCTGATTACTAATTTGATCACTTGTAAGGACACAGGTCATTATGGTTAGGGGCAATAAAGATTGTTCTTTATAATAAAATTTAGCTTCAAATTTAGAACTTACATCATTGTATGTAAAGTCCGGAATAAATCCATCTTTGGAATTATTTTTTAAAGCAGCCGATATCCTGGCTGTAGATATTGGAAGAATTGGTGGAGTCTCTGGCATTTTCGTACGCGCTATGATTACATTCTGTTGTGATGTAGTTACCTCCAAAAGATAGTGGTGATTCGGAATTGGCCGATAATCCAGATGATATAATCCCGATCCCTGATGAACAAACTGTCCCACTAAGAGCTTATTCCCGGAGTCATCATATAGGAACGCCATAGCATCTGTAACAGCTGATCCTGCTACTTCATCTTCAACATTGCCGGTTAATTTTAGTGATAAAACCTGAGTTTCGCTATCAATCAAAAGGCAATTGACAATAACAGTTTGGGGATTAACAGACTTCGAAGACAATATATCAATACAACCGTTAATCACAAAAAAAGCGATGACACACAAAAAAACAGAGAGAATATTTTTCATCGCATGTTCATTTACAATTTGTACAGCTCAATGAATAAAGATAATTAAACCATAATTCTTTATAAAGAAATATTATATATAATAAAAATATCATAGTTATATGAGGCAGGTGGTGTATCAAATATAGAACTAAAAATATAAATAAAATGAGAACCATCAATATAATTATCCATATAGCACATTGAAGAATAGCCATCATACGTGCCTCCCCACCCAAAGTTGCAGTGCCAATACCTGCGATACGAGGTATAGTTATAGTCGTTATTTGGGATAGTGTTTTCTACAGGATTTCCATCTTCATCATATGTAGCAACATCTACGGTTAAGTATTTGTAGCCATCTATTATCCAGCAATGACCATCATCATTTGTTCCTGGACCAGTCCATCCGAAGATATTTACCGGTTTATCTGTATTAATAGAATAAAGTATATGATTATTAGAATAATTATTATGAAATGAAAAATTTGCACCAAGTGCAGTATATGCATTACAAAGTTGAAGAGCATTTGCCCCGCCATAGCTATTAACTCCAATTAATGTTCTCAATTGGTATAAAAAAGAAGACACCTCCCATTGCCATGTGAACGAAGGGTTTTCAATAGGATAGGTCTGATTAATAATTATATCCCAATCAACGTTATGGTTATTTCCCTCGATTGTAATCACTGAGGGTTTCTCGTAATAAGCTAGTGTTTGACCCATTGCAATTGTTGTACATCCTAGTAACCCAGCCCCGACTATATTATATGGATAACCCTGATTCCACTGAGTATCAAGGAGAGGTCCTTTTGTGACCGTTGAAATAATTGTTTCAACGATTAAATAGCTACCTGCTTTTGTTTGATTACCTGCTTTAGAAATTGCTCTTTTCTGATACTCATTAACTAAATCTAAAATTAGTTCATATTGACTACCTGCAATATTGTCAAATGAAAGGTTTCCCTTTTCTGACACTAAAAAAACTAAATCTTTTGTTCTTTTAACTGCAGAAATTAGCACATATCCTTTATTATCCTTAAAATTAAAAAGATAGCATATAGGTAATTCATGTTCTATTTTTGTAGAAACTGATTCAGAATACAGATACTCTACATTATGAAGTACATAGTCTTCTTCACTCTTAGTTGAGGTTCCTTCTTTTGCGAATGAAGTTATAAAGTTTATTGCAGATGCTAATGCTTCTGATTCTTCCACGCTATTTTCTGATTCAATTATCCGTTTTTCAGTACAATAATTTGTCGGTTCTATTAAGTTACACGAACCAGTTAATAATAGCGCAAATAAAAAAAGAGAAGATTTGATAATATGTTCTACGAGTTTCATATTAATTTTTTAACAATATTACTTATTAAGTAAAAAGCATTCAACTCTTCAAGAAAAAGTTTCGGTAAAAACAGGGTTAGTGCAAACTAAATCAAAAAGTTACATTTCAAAAGTTTCGCCTCTTAGCGTCCAAATCCTGCTATTTTCCAGAGTCGTAAAAACCTGATGTTAGAAAAGAATCGTACAGTAGCAGCTGAAGTAAAGTTGACCATCTAAAGAAAAAGTTGCTACCCAGGTACCAAGTTGAGATGATATGCTTGACTTTAGAAGATATGTAAGAAAGCATCTGAGAAACTTTATCATAATGCACAACATATTCATCATGAATCACCTATTCGATTTTGTGCCTCTCTGTCTGATGTTCCCCGTTCCACCCGCAGGCCTTTTTTGCCAAAATCCAGATTACACCGGAGCGAAATCATAACACCTACCCGGGGCGACAGCGTAGTTCTTTCTGAGAATACCTTCCAAAGAATAATTTGGTTTTACGGAATGAACTCTGTTATTTTTAATTCGGAAGACGAGTTAAGGCCCGGAGGCACCTCAGTTTTCTTTTTAGTATAATGACTGGCAGCGTATTTCACTTTTTCAGGATAATGGTATTGTGGATTATAAGTAACTTTTAAGATTATTGATTTTATGGGATATTTTTTATTATTATCATTATCTTCTATTGATCTTTCAAGATTCTCCAATGTTCTCCCAATATAATCAAAAAGTTCTCCGATGCTCTGAACCATCGGAATTCTGTTTGGAGTTTGATTTTCAAGAATCGATGATACGCCATCTTGGACACGTATGGTTGCAGGGCCATTGGGACCGATGTCACTACTCAGATAATCAAAGGTGAACACATAATTTTCAATATTCTGGGCTTCCCATGCTGCATATTCTTTTTCAAAAGATTCTCTGTCTATGTCTACTTTCATTTCAGGAATTTTTGAACATGAAAGCAGGATACCCATTGAAAAAACTAAAACGACAAATTTTTTTTTCATTTTCATTTCGATTTTTAGTAAACTTATTAATTAAATCACTGAAAATCAATAACGGAGAAAAAAGTTTCGGTAAAAACAGGGTTAATACAAACTAAATCAGAAAGTTATATTTTAAAAGTTTCGCCTCCCGGCGTTCAAACCCTGCTATTTGTTTCCATTTTACGTTTGATTTTGGATATGCTGGAACGGATATTATCTTCCGATACGTTTAACAAACCGGCTATCAATTCATTGGTGAAACCACTTTCTGATAATACATAGATGATCTTTTCCCGGTCACTGACCTGTATCTGCAGGCCTTCTGAGTTGAAAATTTCCTTTAAAAAGTCTTGTTGTGTAGTAGCAGAAAAGGAGCTCTTATAGTCTCTCTTGACTTTTTCAAGGCATGCAATAAGATCGTTATACATTTCCGGACAGGATTGCCGGCTTTTATGTGCTAACTGGTAAATCTCTTCAAGTAACCCCGGAAAAATACCTGCTGTATTATTGAATACTTCTAAGAAAAAATTAAGTTGATCTATCTTTTGTTGCTTAACAATTTCAAGCTGTTTGCTTTGAACAGCTGTATGTTTCCAGTAGAATAGCCCAATTATTGATATGATGACAATGGCAAGAAGAATAACAGAAAAAATTACATAAGCCCTTTGCTTCAATTTTTCTTTAAGTAAGGCCTGTTGAGCTGCCGCAATATTGTATTTTTTCTGAAGTTCCAGAATCCGTTTTTCATTAACTACAGTATGATAGGTGTTAAACGACTCCAGAGCTTTTTTGTAATTTTCGGAGGACTTTTTATATTCCCCGGTTAATGTATATAAATAGGCCAGCTGTTGATAGAATGAATAGTTGTCAATGTTTAATGAATCTATAATCGCATTAATACTGGCTTCTCCATAAACAATTGCACTGTCAATACGGTTCAGTTTCATATGAAACTGAGAAATATCATATAATTGTTTTGGTATGTCTCTCTTATGTATTCCTTTTAATGCAAGGTGCATTGTATGATTGATGGCTTCGTACAAAGAAGTATCAGTTTGATAAAAAAAGGCAGTGACTTTTTTTATATAGGGTACTAATTCTTCCGGAACGGAATCCAGTGTGTGAAGTTGATAAATAATATGCTTTGCTTCTGTTTCTTTATCCAATAATAGCTTAGAATAAAACAAGCTAATAAGAGCTCCTGCATAATTTCTATGATTCCCTGCTTTTTCGGTAGCACATAATCCTTTTTCATAATAATAATCAGCAATTTCAAAATTTTGATTACGCATATTAATATTACCCAGATACCCATACAGCAACACCTGAAGCTGCGGGTCTTCCAGGGCATGGACTTTCATGACATCTTCTGCCTCTTTCAAATGGAGGTATGGCAATGTGTCCATGGGATTGAGCCCATAACGGACAATCCCCAGGTAGATCAGGGAGCGGGCAAGGTTTTCGGGATCTTTGCCGTTCCTGTACCATTCCGCTGCTAATGATATTATGGAATCGTCCGTGAAATCCACATAAGATTTATCCCTGGCTATGGTCAGCAACAAATTGTAATAAGACTGCACTTCCCCGGGACACTCAGACACATCCATTTGTTCCAGGCTGTCCAGTACAACCCGGGGCACGTGGCTGAGCAGGCTGTCCAGATTAGCCAGACGAGCTTGCATTGCGTGCTGCCTGATTGCCGTATTGCAGGAAACCAGCAGCAACAAGCCAAGCAGTATCCACAGGAATTTTCTCATGATTGTTCTGCTAATTTACAAAAATCGCTGAATTTGACTAGTAAAGGAGGGGACCCTCCGCAAGGTGGGGAAGATTTTTCGGGCCGATACAGACCGTTGCTTCACGGAAAACACGGAAAAACCTGATGTTAGAAAAGAATCGTACAGTAGCAGCTGAAGTAAAGTTGACCATCTAAAGAAAAAGCTGCTACCCTGGTACCAGGTTGAGATGATATGCTTAACTTTAAAAGAAATGTAAGAAAGCAATCGGGATTTTTCTCAAATGAAGGGTTAATCAAAATAATCCAGCAGCCATTTCCAGATAGGAATAACCTCTATAATGCGGCCATCTATTTCCAGAGTCTGTTCCTGATCTTTTGTTACAATGATTAGTCTTTTACAATCCAACACTTTAGTGATTTTTCTCAAAGCATCAACTTCCCGTTTGTACGTATCCGGGCTGCTGTCGAGCCTGTAACATACCTGAATGGCCAACGCTGCTTCCGGAATATAAAAATCAACTTCGTAATTTTTGTGGTAATAAAAAACGGCATCTTCCCTGCCATATTTTCTGATCAGATTAACTGCAACCAGGTTTTCAAGCAAAGCAGTCTTGCCATCCAGCAAAAAAAGGTTGAGCAGTCCGTTATCCAGGAAGTAATATTTAGGATTGGTCTCTTTATTAACTAGTTTGCCTGCAATATTTTGGATGGAAAGTAAGAGCCACGCATCTTTAGCATATTCCAGGTAGTTGATGATTGTATTTGTGGTTACTTTTGCTCCTGTTGAAGAAACAATATTCGCAACTCGGTTAAAAGACAAGGGTTGTCCAACGCTTTCTGCAATTTTTTTAAACATTACTCGTAATGCAAAGCTGTTAGAAATAGTATTACGAGCTATTATATCGCCCAAAAAAACTTTTTGATATATACCGGATAGATAATTCCGTTTAACGGCAAAGTGAACTCCTTCCGGGAATCCTCCAAAAAAGAAATAATCTTGGAACTGCTTCATGAGTCTGGATTTCGTCTCTGTTGACATAGGCACTTTTTCGTTATAGCTGACTCCATTGGCAACTAAAAACTCTTTGAAACTATAGGGATATACTTCTACAGAAACAAACCGACCTCCCAATGTAGTTTGAATATCCGTGCTTAGCATTTTGGCATTGCTTCCGGTTATATAAACCTTATGCCCGGTATCGGCTAATCTGCGTGCAAATGTTTCCCAGCCTGCAACATTCTGAATTTCATCTAAAAATAAAATTGGTTTTTTACCATAAAGTTCTAAGTGAATTTCCAGTAATAAGTTCAAATCGGTAGTTTTCATACCTATGAGACGTTCATCTTCAAAATTGACAAAGACAATCTGGTCCCATCCTGTGCCACTTCTCAGCAACTCCTGCATTTGCTGATAAAGCAGGAATGATTTACCGGCCCTGCGGATTCCTGTAAACACATAACTACCATACTCTTCAAATTGGAATTCTCTTGGAATAATTCTGTATTTCGCAACCTCTTCGCGTGCATCGGCAAGCACTGTTTTTAATAAATCTTTGCTAATCATTGTGCATTTTGTTTTATCCGTTGAACAAAAATAGGCGTTTTTTGTTTAATACACAAAACAGAATAGACATACTTAATTGTAATTTTCTGCAAATCAAAAATTCAAAACGCTAAAGTGAAAAAATATGCGTTTTTATGAGAGACTAAACGAATTGACTAACCGCTTTTATTTTTATGACAGGAGAGCCTCACGCGAGTGGGGCTTTTTTGCAACACACAGTTAGATAGAAACAAAAGCCTACAGGAATTTTCTCATGATTGCCCTGCTTAATTACAAAAATCGCTGAATTTGACTATTTTTGTTCATCCCATTTTTAAACACATATACTACTTTGTTATGAAAAGAATTGTTCTTGTTTTTTCTCTTCTCTTTCTTTCTTCTTTATGGTATAACAGTTTTGCCTGCACCGTTGTGGTAGCGGGCAAGAAAGCCACGGCAGACGGAAGTGTACTCAATTCCCACACAGATTGTGGTCCCGATAACCGCGTACGCATTATCCCCGGACAAAAATTCAAAAAAGGAGCCATGGCTCCCGTATTTTGGGGTTTGCTGGAAAATACACGTCCCACAGACGATTTTGGGGAAATTCTGGGGTATATCCCTCAGGTAGAGCAGACGTATACGTATTTTCATTCTGCCTATTCCCAGATCAACGAGCACCAGCTGAGCATTGGGGAAAGTACCACCAACCAACGGCCGGAACTGGAACTGACTAAAGGTGAAGGCGATCAAATTATGACTATAGAACAGGCACAGGCCTTTGCGCTGCAACGTTGCAAAACGGCCCGGGAAGCCCTGGAACTGATGACCCACCTGATGGAAACATACGGTTTTCTGCCTTCCTGCGGAAAAGACCCCGAGCTGGTCACCCTGGCCGATCCCGATGAAGTCTGGATCCTGGAGTTTTTTGCCGTGGGCAAAGGATGGAAAAAAGAGAGCGGAAAGTTGGGTTGCATCTGGGCTGCTCAACGCCTGCCCGACGACCACGTGGCCGTCATTTCCAACTGGAGTGTGATCAAAGAAATAGACCTTTCCAAACCGGAAGAATTCAAAGCCTCTTCTAACTACATGAGCGTTGCCATTGAGAACGGATGGTACGATCCCAACGGAACCATGCCTTTTATCTGGAGCAATGCATACGCAGGTGTTACGCCGAGGGAAGCCCACACCCACCGCCAATGGCTCTTCAACGCCCTGTACAACCCCGGCCTTCCGGAACTGCCCCCGCGCTGGACCAGCAATCCGTACCAAAACCTGAACCAATACGGTCAGACGGTGGAACCCATTGCCATGTACCCTATTTCTTTTAAACCGAACAAGTTGTTCACTATTCAAGACATTATGGAGTTCCAGAGGAGCACGTTCACCGGCACCATCTACGACAAAGAGAACGATGCCGTATGGTATATTCCGGGACCCAACAACACCTTGGTAAAGAGCCCTCTGGCTACCCCCTTCCCCAGCGACAACTTGCAAAAATTGCTAAAAACCAACAGACGTCGGCTGGTATCGCGCGTGGACGGCGAATACGGCTATTGCGCCCAATTGCGCAAAGACTTGCCTAACGGCATTGGAGGCATTTACTGGGTGTATGTGGACAACGCATATACCTCGCCTTACATTCCGTTTTTCACAGGCGTGACCAAAACACCCGATGTGTATATGGAATACCACCCCAACCAATACTCAGACACGTCTGTGCGATGGGCTGTGGACGTAGTGGACAATTTGCTGAACTTGTGTTACCAGGA
>FZPS01000191.1_pt84 | contig 23412 bp, 23 predicted proteins | sample 1817821 | NCBI WGS metagenome assembly FZPS01 (sample SAMEA104158645, study PRJEB21678) | metagenome | place: Germany | collected 2015-04-21 | reverse complement strand
TAATTATTCTTTTGTTTTAAAAAACAGGGACTGAGTTCAGCCCCTGTTGATATTGATTTATTATTTGATTAATTAATCGCCGCCGCCGGGGGGTGTTTCAGTGCCGCCGCTAACAGGCACATCGGAAAGAGCATCAAATACTGGCTGTACTCATTCACCACTTTCATCAGTTTCAGTGCCGCCGCTAACAGTCACATCGGAAAGAGCAGCTGAGATTGTTCCTTCGGGAAACTTAACCGTAGTAACAACTTGAGGTTGTTTGTCATTTCTTACTTCTTTTCCTAAGCCAGTGATTTCAACTTCGTCTTCACCCACATCTGTCACTTCAAATACACCACTCGGGGATTCGTATCCAGCTTCTTCCCATCCGAGATAGTTGTTGATCTCTCCTTTACTAGCATTGTCAAGCTTTCCACCCAGTCCGCCTTGTGAAACGGGGGTTTTATAAAACTGAACAACCTGAGTTGCATAAGTTTGAGCTTCTGCGGCAATAGCGCTCTTATTTGAGCTGTATGCCTGACTATTAAACATTTCAATTCCTACTGCAATTGCAGCACCGACGATGATCACGCTAAGCACGATCAAAAGAATTTGTTGTGTTCCCATTATTGGTCTCCTTAGTTTTAATGTTTTTAGGTTGTCGCCAACCTTTTGATTTCGTATTTACCTATATCTATACGCAAGACGCGTGCCAATGCAAATAAATCTTTATTATATATTTCTCATCTTTCTTTGTCCCTTATTTATCAATCTCTTACAATCACATTTTATTTTTTAAGCACCCTATTATTCCTTGACTTTTTTCTGCCGCACCGCAAGTTTGTGTCAGACTATTATGCTTTTACGCTCACCCATGTCATATCATCTTGACATGCTCCGTCTATCAAGCAATTCATCGATCCAACATCCGGCACCTCCAAAAAAGAGCTTCCGCCCTCCTTTTATTTCCTTCCATTTCCCTCATTTTCCCCCCTGTTTTTCATGCCTTCCCTATGGGGTTCTGGTGATGATGTGGTCATGATATGGTCATCGCCATGACCACATCATAGGCAGAAGCTAAGCTGTATCTAATAGGGAAGCAATAGCTTATGCTCGTTTCGCTCGCCATTTCGGTGTATTAGTCAGATAGTACACCTGTTTTGAGTAATTAAAATTCAACAATTTACGATTTAAAGATTCAACTACTTACTGTCGAGCTAAGTGCTTCGTAACGCTGACTTTAGTCGGCCGTTATGTGGACTTTAGTCCACATTTAAAACGATTATGCGCAAGCGCATTCCTTACATTTAGGCAGGAAGCATCTTGTTGCCTGATATTGTTTCCAGCTCTGCAGCATTTGGTTAGGTGGCATTCTGCCGCCTAAGAAAACAGAGTTTTCTATTGTATGATATTGTTTCCGGCTCTGCGGCGACAAAATGTCACCGCACCGGTCGCCGAAGGCTTGTGTCCGGCTCGCGGCAATGCCATCTCAAAAACGGGACTGACCTTGATAACGCTCGTGGCGACAAAATGTCGCCACACCGACCACTTGGATATTATTCAACACTAATAAATTAAATAACGTGAAATCAACCGGATCGTGCTTGACTTTTATTCATTGTTTCCAGAAGCTGGCTGTAATTATAAAATGAAGAAAGTGAGGTAAGTTAAATGAGTAAAAAAGATGAAAAAATCTGTTTCAAGCCAAAAGATTTTTTTGGAAGTCGTTACCGTTGTCTGTCGTTAACACACATGGGCAGAGAAAAATTGTATGAAGTTCTAAGAGAACTAAGCAAAAATCATGAAATCAAGATTGAGTTTGATGAAAATGCAGATAACTACTTTCCAAAAGGATTCATTGAACCGGACGAACAAGAATTAGGCAAAATCAAAGATGAAGTATTCAATCAGATTCTTACTGATGATATTCAAAGTGCCCTTAAAGACTGGTGGTTAGAAATTAAAAGAGGAAATCCTGAAACCCCGAACTGGGATTTGATCAGCACATGTAAGATTGATGGAAAGCCGGGCTTGTTTTTAGTAGAAGCAAAAGCACACTTTACAGAAAACAAACCTAATGGTAAAGATCCTGATTCAAATCCAATTAATCATGAACATATCGGAAACATGATAAAAGATGTAAAGGATAAACTAAATGAAGGTGATAAATTCTCTTTTGGGCTTACGCATGAAAGATACTATCAACTTAGCAATCGCTTCGCTTGGACATGGAAACTTGCACATTTAGGCATCCCGGTAGTTCTCGTATATTTAGGATTTATAAATACAAAAGAGATGAATGAGAAGATCTTTTACAGTCATGTTGACTTTGTGCGATCAATGACAACTGGTGAGCCTGCAGAAATCGTCGATCCAAATGCATGGGAAAGGAAGTTTGAAGTTGGAGATGGTGAAAAGAAAACTCCGTTTATAGCCTTACTTAGAAGCTTGGAATGCAATACATTTGTTCAATGAATTAATGTGATCGATTATAGCAAAGCCTCGGAGCTTATCCGAGGCTTTTTATTTTCATATTGAACAGGCTTGGAAACGGATATATTGATGCTCGCGGCGACAGAATATCACCGCACCAACCGCTTAGAGAAGATAGTTTTAGCGCAAACGAAGATCTTTGCGATCCAATAAAAATAGCAGCAAAACATTACCGCGCCGGTCGCTTGAGCCTCAAGTAATCTCAAGTTTCCTGATCAGATGCCTAAACTTTCGATAATCTCCTGTTTGATGTGCATATCTGCCTGCCACTATTCCGACAGCTATTCCGGCATTACCTGCAATTTCATAGATCATATCTTCATTTATTGATATACCTTTATCAAATTCTATATTAGGAAGCAGCTGATCGGCAGCAAAGTCGTCCGCTTCTTTTTCGAGCATATCATCTTGTTTACCATAGTTCAAAAACATTTGTTTTTTGCCATGCAATCTGATATGACCCAGTTCATGAAAAAGGGAAAACCAGAATATATCTTCTGACTTACCTTTATCGTTCATCACAATTATTGCTTTGCCTTTTTTGGAGGAAGTCCAACTGCATACCGCATTGAGATGCATGCCTTTAAAGCGAGGTTCATAAACCACGGCAATCCCGGCTTCAGCCAAAATCTCGCGTGTTTTTTGCACGAAGGTCTCCGGCTCTTTCTTAGTGAGTTTACGCAATTTCTCTATCGCCATATCAAGTTTTTTGTGGCTATATTCACCCAGTTGCATATCTTCAGCTTTTTTCATGCCAAGATGCAGATAGGTTATGGCATTCACAGCCTCGGTGGGATATGCTTTTGAGCTTCGTGCTGCCACACTATTTTGATCAAGAACATTATAAAATGCTTCGATACTCCCCACTTTAAAAAAACGTAATATTTCATTCTTCAGCTCAGCCACATTCTTGCTGGCCTTGATTATATTCCGTTTTATCAATTCTTTAATAGGAAATCTTTTTAAAAACTCTTTGTTTGTTTCTTCGTTTTCTTCATCTGCCAAACGCGCTAAATGCTTCTGATAATTCGCTTCACGCGCAATCCAGAATTCATTTGATACACCTGTCACCAGTTCCAGCTTCAGTGCTGTTTCGTGTGTAATAGGCTGCTTCCCTTGTAATATCCTAATCAAGCTTTGCTCTGAAATCTCCAATCTTCGAGCAAAATCTTTCTGTGTAAGACCCATATAATCAATCATTTCTTTGATTGATTCACCGGGCAGAACAACGTAATCCGGCTTAAAATCATGCTTCATAGTCATCTCATACTCCCTGTCAATGATAGTCAGTGATTTCGACTATCACTATTGAATTAATCTCAGTTAATTCTATGTGTTGTCCTTTTCTTAGCCCAAGTTTATGCCAATTTGGCTCAATAATCAGTCTATAGGGCTGTTTCAAATTCAATGCATAACAATATTTATAGTTCCCATAAAGCGGATGGCACCCGGCGAAAGGTGGCAATTCTTTCAAATTTGCGGCTGCCTCTAATTCGCTTAATCTCTGTTTCAGCTTTTGGCTCAAATCTCCATATTTTCTGATCATCTCTTTCTCATTTAAACACCGCTTTTCGATTTTTCGTGAGATAAAAGATATTTCCATTGCCTTACCTTTATATTCATATTCAAGCTTTTGTTTTTGCACAACAAGCGCCTTATCAGAGCTTTAAAGAGAAATACAATAGCCGTGCATTCCTAATAATCACTCTATTTAAGATACAATATATTCAGACAACGATTATTGTCAAGAAGAATTAACATGCTGTGTTAGTTTTATTGTTTTTGATGTGTCTTTTGTCTTGTGAGAAAATGGGGTAGTGAGACAGTGTAAATGTAACTATGCCTTGTGTTTATATGGATATGTTTACGCTCGCGGCGACAGAATGTCGCCGCACCAACCGCTTAACCAAATGGCCTTAGCTCGTGGCGACAAAATGTCGCCACACCGGCCGCTCAGGTGAATTGATCACGCGCAAACGGGGACGTTTGCGATCCAACAGAGGCTACTCAGGTGAACATTTCTACATCAATATCCCCCTCATAAATGCAAGCTAAAATCAATTTACTTGACACTATTGCGAGCTTCAAAAAGCTTGTCTAACATACAGAAAAACCGTTAAGGAGAATTGATGAAGACTCTAACTCCAAGCCAGAGCGACATTACGCACGCCTGGTATGTTGTGGATGCAACGGGTCTCCCCCTTGGCAGGTTATCCTCTGAGATCGCTTCGATCTTGCGTGGAAAAAACAAACCGTATTATGCGACTAATATTGATACGGGCGATTTTGTAATCGTGATCAATGCCGAAAAGGTTCGCGTCACCGGTTTGAAAGCCATGCAAAAGGTCTATAAGAGATACAGCGGATACCCCGATGGGTTGAAAGAGATTCCGTATGCAAAGATGTTGGAAGAGCATCCCGAGCGTATTATTGAGCACGCCGTTCGCGGCATGATGCCCAAAAATAAGCTGGGACGCGCAATGATGAAGAAACTTAAAGTTTATGCCGGCAGCGAACACCCCCATGGTGCGCAGCAGCCCGCAGAGCTTAGTTTGTAAGGAGAATGCACGAATATGCAAAGTTATAATGCAGTCGGAAGAAGAAAAGTAGCCGTAGCCCGCGTGAGACTCACTCCCGGAACCGGCAAGCGCATCATCAACAAAGTGCAGATGAAAAAGTATCTCCAAAGAGAAACCTTGGAGATGGTGGTGGAACAGCCCTTGCAGGCAGTTGGTATGTCCGAAAACTTCGACGTTTATGTAAATGTCGTAGGCGGCGGACTCAGCGGTCAAGCAGGTGCCATCCGTCATGGCATTTCCCGCGCTTTGGTTGAATATGATGAACAGCTTAAACCCATACTTAAAGCCCGCGGATTTCTCACGCGCGACTCCCGCATGGTAGAGCGCAAGAAACCGGGTCGTCCTGCAGCCAGAAAGAGATTCCAGTTCTCCAAACGTTAATCCTTGGATTAATGAGCTTGGAAGAATATGGAAGGCAGCAGAGATGCCAAATAATCCTTGGGAGCGAGTTGCAAGGCGGTGAGGAAATGATGCCCTCTGAATTGCGTGAATCCTCCACAGGGAAAGAAAACCGTATATTAGGAGATAATTAATGTCCGTAGTAACAATGAAACAGCTTTTGGAGGCAGGCGTCCACTTTGGACACCAGACCTTTAGATGGAACCCCAAGATGAAGCAATATATCTTCATCAAACGTAATGGGATCCATATCATCGACCTCAAACAGACCGTCGATGCCATAAACGAAGCCTATCAGTTCATCAAAGAAGTTGCCAGTCGCGGCGAATATATCCTCTTCGTGGGAACCAAAAAGCAAGCGCAGGCAGCCATCCGTGATTCAGCTGAAAGGGCCGGAGTTTTTTATGTGAACCAGCGCTGGTATGGCGGCATGCTCACAAACATGCAGACCATCCGCAAAAGCATCGAGAAGATGGAATACTTCGAGAATATCGAAGCCGATGGCACGCTCGAAAGCTATACCAAGCTGGAAGCTCAGAAGATGAGAAGAATGCACGATAAGATTGAATATTCACTGGGCGGAATCCGTGAAATGAACACGCTGCCCGCAGCAATCTTCATCGTTGATACCCAATACGAAAGTATCGCCATAAACGAAGCCCGCATCCTGGGCATCCCGATCGTCGCAATGGTAGATACAAATTGTGATCCCGATCTCATCGACTATGTAATACCCTCGAACGACGACGCAACCCGCGCTATCACGCTGATCACCTCCATCATGGCAGATGCCGTATTGGAAGGTCGCGGACTCAGCAGTGAAGGCAAAGATGTGGGCGAAGAAGTAGCCGAAACCGCCGAAAAACCGGAAGCAGCCGCTGAAGAGACCACAAAAGAAAAGACCGAAGAAGCTCCCAAAGAAGAAGCAACTGAGGAAAAAGAAGTCGAAGAAGAAGTAGCCGAAGAAAAAGCTGCTACCGAGGAATAATCCCAAATTTAAAGCGGTGTCGGCAAAGCATAATGCACCCCGACACCGCACAAATAATCAAGAATATAATTTAAGGAGAATATAAAATGGCAGAAATAACCGCAACAATGGTCAAAGAGCTGCGCGACAGAACCGGAGTGAGCATGATGGAATGCCGCAAGGCTCTCGTCGAAGCCAAAGGCGATGTGGATGAGGCAATCAAACTCTTGCGCGAAAGGGGAATCAGCAGAGCCGAATCCCGCAGCAGCCGCGCAACAAAAGAAGGAATCATCTATTCTTATATCCACTTTAATGGAAGGCTGGGAGTTCTCCTGGAACTTAATTGCGAATCCGACTTTGTGGCTCGCACCGAAGAATTTAAAGCTCTTGCCGCAGAGATTGCGCTTCAGATCGTAGCAGCCAATCCTCTGGAAGTGTCCGGCGAAGACATCGATGAAGAAATCATCGCTCGTGAAGCCGAGATCGCTCGCAATAAAGCTATCAACGAAGGCAAAAAGCCGGAAATCGTAGAAAAAATCGTTGAAGGCACGATCAAGAAATTCAGAAGCGAAAACTCACTTTTGGATCAAGAACTGCTCAGCGATGAAAAGCGTACGGTAAAAGACCTGCTTACAGATGCAATCGCAAGAACCGGCGAAAACATTCAAATCTCACGCTTTGTGCGCTACGCACTGGGCGAATAATACCCGATAATTAGGATGACAGACAAAAGCATATTTCATCCGGAGAAAATGACGCGGGTGATGCTCAAACTCAGCGGCGAGATCCTTGCCGGAAAAGCCGGATTTGGCTTTGACGCCGAGGTCTGCGACAGGCTGACCGATGAGCTCATCGAACTCAAAAACTTGGGCTATGGCATAGCTGTCGTATTGGGCGGAGGCAATATCTTCCGCGGCGGCAGCTGGGGCCAAAAAGAGCTCAATCGTGTCACTCTGGACAATATCGGCATGCTCGCAACCATCCAAAATGCGCTGTATCTCTCTGAAATCCTGCTCAGCAAAGGCTGTGCGGCAGAGGTCTTTTCCAGCTTCGTCTTGGATAAAGTTGCAAGACAATATAGCCAGCCCAAGGTATCACAAGCGCTTGCAAAAGGAAAGATTTGCTTCATCGCGGGCGGAACGGGAAATCCCTATTTCACCACCGATACCGCAGCGGTGCTCAGAGCAATCGAGCTCAAGCTTGATCTCGTGCTCAAAGCCACCAAAGTGGATGGACTATATACCGCCGATCCCGAAAAAGACCCCAATGCCAAGTTCATCTCTGAAGCAAGCTTTCAAAGATGTCTCGAAGAACGCCTGGGAGTGATGGACCTCACTGCGTTTTCTTTGGCGTCGGACAACTCAGTGCCCATCAAGATCTTCAATATCACCCAAAAAGGAAACTTGAAAAAAGCTTTACAGGATGCCACTTACGGCACCTATATTCATCCCTAAAAATCGAGGAAGATATGCAAGAAATTATTAGCTTAAGTAGAGAGAAAATGCAAAAGTCTTTTGAGGCTATGCTGAACCAATATGCGCGCGTTCGCACAGGCAGAGCCAGCGCATCAATATTAGATGATATCAAAATCGACTATTATGGTCAGCCCACGCCCATCAAACAGCTTTGCAATATCTCTATCCCCGAACCGCGTACAATCGTCATCCAACCCTGGGATAAGACCACGCTCCCGGAGATCGAAAGATCCATCCTGGCTGCGAATATTGGAATTACCCCGGAGAATGATGGAAATGTAGTCCGCCTGCCCTTCCAACCCCTCACGGAAGATAAGCGTAAGGAAATCGTAAGAGGACTCAAAAAGATCTCTGAAGATACCAGAATCTCCGTGCGTAATGCGCGCAGAGACGCCAACGACTCCGTAAGAAAGATGAAGAAAGACGGCGAGATCAGCGAAGATGACGAAATGAAACAATTAAAAGAAGTTCAAGACCTTACCGATGAATGGGTCAAAAAGATCGACGATGCGGAAAAGGTCAAAGAAAAAGAGATCATGGAAGTGTAAAGCTTAAGATCGCTTTTTTCAGATAATTCAAAGAGGTTGCTCCGTGCAGCCTCTTTTTTAGTGTTAGAAAACTACCGTTTTCTTCGGTGTGTGCTGCCGCGGACGGTGTGGGAACGCCCTCGTTGCCACGAGCGGCAGCAAGCCAGTTAAGCAATCGGGCTTATTGCAGTAATGAGCAGACTTTTTACTTGCATAAAATAGCACTATCAAGAAAAGCTCACTAAGAGCGATAGCGCAGCTCAAAGCCGATAAATATCATCGACCTCGACTCGCTCCCGATTATCCCGATAGTCCCCGCTTTCCTCGCTCTTAAATCCCGCCCAAAAGCCGCCATCCCACATATTGCCTTAAAAGCATATATTTTCATTGACACAAACACCATTATTATTTACGATGCCGTTAATTGTCGAAATTGATGTAAAAATATAAAAAACAAGGAGTTTACCACAATGGCTAAACAGACAAAAGCTACTATGGATGGAAACCACGCAGCGGCGCATGTTGCTTATGCATTTAACGAAGTTGCAGCTATCTATCCTATTACTCCGTCCTCAGGAATGGGGGAGCTTTCCGATGCATGGGCTTCGGAAGGCCTTAAAAACATCTACGGAAGCACCGTGGACGTTATGGAAATGCAATCTGAAGCAGGAGCTGCCGGAGCAGTTCACGGAGCCCTTTCAGCCGGTGCACTGACTACCACTTTCACCGCCTCTCAGGGTCTCATGCTGATGTTGCCCAATATGCACAAGATTGCCGGCGAGATGTTGCCCACCGTATTCTACGTGACCGCACGCTCCCTTGCCGCCCAATCCCTCTCTATCTTTGCCGATCACTCAGACGTGATGAGCGCCCGCAATACAGGCTTCGCTCTCATCGCAGCAAACAGCGTTCAAGAGGTTATGGATCTTGCCATTGTGAGCCAGATTGCCACGCTTAAAACCTCTATCCCCTTCCTGTTTTTCTTCGACGGGTTCCGCACCTCACACGAATTACAGAAGGTAAACGTTGTTGACTATGAAACAATGAACGAACTTTTAGATCACGAACTTGTGGAGAAATTCCGCGCCAACGCCCTGACCCCGGATGCCCCTCGCGTGAAGGTCGGTCAGCACGGTCCGGACGTATATTTCCAAGGTCGTGAGACCACCAACCTCCAATATCAAAACGCCACTGCAGTCATCGAAGAAGTGATGAAAGAAGTTGGCGCAAAGATTGGCAGAACCTACAATGCTTTCGATTATGACGGCGATCCCGATGCAGAAGACATCATCGTTGCAATGGGTAGCGGATGCGAAACCATCAAAGAGACAATCGATTATTTGAACGCCGAACGCGGCATGAAGCTCGGACTTCTCAAAGTTCGCGTATATCGTCCTTTCGACGTCGAACGCTTCAAAGCAGCTCTGCCCAAGAGCGTAAAGCGCATCGCAGTTCTTGATAGAACCAAAGAGCCGGGCTCAATCGGCGAACCCCTCTATCTCGACGTAGTTTCCGCGCTGAAAGGCGAAGATATTGCCATCATCGGCGGCCGCTATGGTCTCTCCAGTAAAGAATTTACCCCCAGCATGATCCTTGCCGTTTACAAACACCTCCAGAAAGGTGGATTCCACGGCTTCACAGTGGGTATCGAAGACGACGTCAGCAATCTCTCACTTCCCATCGAAGAAGAGATCAACACAGTTCCCGAAGGAACCATCTCCTGCAAATTCTGGGGCTTAGGCTCAGACGGAACAGTTGGCGCAAACAAGAACAGCATCATCATCATCGGTGACAACACCGATATGTTTGCTCAAGGATATTTCCAATATGACAGCAAGAAGAGCGGCGGAATCACGCGTAGCCACTTGCGCTTTGGCAAAAAGCCCATCCATAGCCAGTATCTGGTTACCCAGGAAGACTTTGTTGCCTGTCATAACCCTGCTTTCATCGGCAGATTTGACCTCCTCGGCGGCATCAAGGAAAACGGCGTATTCCTCTTGAACTCCAATTGGAGCCGTGAAGAAGCCTTCTCCCGCCTCACCCGCGATATGCAGAAAACAATCATCGATCGCAAGGTCAAATTCTACAATATCGACGGACTCAAGATCGCTGAAGAAGTTGGTCTCGGCGGAAGAATCAATACCACCATGCAGACCGCTTTCTTCCTCATCTCCGGCGTGTTGGACAGAGAAGAAGCCATCACCCTGATTAAAGATTCAATTCGCAAAACCTATGGCAGCAGAGGCGAAAACGTGGTGAAGATGAACCTCGACGCGGTCGATAAAGTGAACGACGCACTCCTCGAGATCGAAGTCCCCGCCAGCCTCCCCGCAGAATATAGCGAAGAAAAACAGCTCGTGCCCGAAGGCTCAACCGGCTTCATTAAAGAAATCATCGAGCCCATCATGCGCGAAGAAGGCGACAGCATCAAAGTCTCTCAGATGACAGTAGATGGCTATGTGGAAAGCGGAACCGCGAAGCTCGAAAAGCGCCGTGTGGCTCCCAGCGTTCCCAGATGGCTCGCCGACAAGTGCATTCAATGTAACTTCTGTTCCTTCGTATGCCCCCACGCTGCAATCCGCGCAAAACTGATCAAACCGGAAGACTTAGAAAGTGCACCTGAAAGCTTTAACACCCTCAAAGCAACGGGTGCAGCCGACTATCAGTATAAGATTCAAGTATATATCGACGACTGTCAGAGCTGCCGCGTTTGCGTGGTGGAATGCCCCGGAAAGGCTCTCGAAATGATGCCCATCGAAGAAGAACGCGAAGCCGGCGAACAAGCCAACTACGAATTCTTTGAAGAGCTTCCCGAAGACGTGCTTGCCAATTTCAAGGAAACCACAGTCAAAGGAAGCCAGTTCAAACAGCCCTTGCTTGAGTTCTCCGGAGCTTGCGCAGGTTGCGGCGAAACGCCTTATATCAAGCTGCTCACCCAGCTTTACGGCGATCGCATGATCATCGCAAACGCCACAGGTTGTACCTCTATCTGGGGCGGAACCTTCCCCACCATTCCTTATGCCAAAAACAAAGACGGCAAAGGCCCCGCATGGGCAAACAGCCTCTTTGAAGACAACGCAGAATATGGCTTTGGCATGCGCCTGGCTGTAAGATCCCACCGCAAATTGCTCAAGAACGCCGTGAACGAGCTCTTAGAAAAGAACATCGATTCCGCTCTGAAAGATGCGCTCAATATGGCTCTTGAAAATTGGGATAAGACCGATCAGGACACCAAAGAAAATGCTGAAAAGATCAAAGAACTCCTGGCTAAAGCCATGGAAAAACCCTGCGACGACTGCGGTAAATTGCTCCGCAGAGTAAATGAGCTCAAAGACTACTTCATCGAAAAGTCCATCTGGGCAATCGGTGGAGACGGCTGGGCTTATGACATCGGCTATGGCGGATTGGATCACGTTCTGGCTTCAAACGAGAAGATCAAAGTCCTCGTTTTGGATACGGAAGTTTATTCCAACACCGGCGGTCAGGCCTCCAAGGCAACCCCGCTGGGCTCCATCGCTCGCTTTGCCGAAGCAGGAAAGAACACAAATAAGAAAGACCTCGGAATGATGATGATGAGCTATGGCTACGTCTATGTTGCATCCATCGCAATGGGCGCAAACAAAAACCAAGCACTGCAAGCCATCAAAGAAGCTGAGGAATATCCCGGACCCGCAATCGTCATCGCTTATGCACCTTGCATCAACCACGGCATCGATATGTCGCTGAGCCAGAAGCAAGAGAAAGCCGCTGTTGACGCCGGATACTGGCTGCTCTATCGCTACAACCCGCTCAACGCACTCGAAGGTAAGAACCCTCTCACCCTCGACAGCAAAGAGCCTACCATGAGCGTGGCAGACTTTACCAAAACGGAAAACCGCTACAGCCGCTTGCACAGAATCTTCCCCGAAAGAGCGGAAAGATTCGAAGCCGAAAGCGAAGTGTTCTTCAAAGATCGCTACAATCAGTACAAGAAACTCAGCGAAGAAGAATAAATAAATAATCAATAAAATAAACGGAAGGCTCCTGCTTTGGTGGGAGCCTTTTTTTCTGATAATTTTCTAAGTCTTCGTGATAGCCACGAGATGCGACACTATCATGAAGGGATTTTCATGGACTAATTCCGCTGCTCGCCTATTGGATACAGCTCGTCTTGCGCCTATGATGTGGTCATGGCGATGAGCATATCATGACCACATCATCACCTGAATCCAATAGGGAAGCCGTGGTTGAGCAGCCGGAAATCACTGAATATTCATCGATAAAGAACGGAGTCCGGAAAAAGTCTTGCCAAAATCCAAAGATATATAATAAAGGTATCAGGCTTGGGCAAAATCCGGACATGATCAGAGCTTGGTCAAAAATCTCGCTTGCCCAAGAACCCTCTAAAATATAATAGCTGATTGATATACAGGAGAATACGATGCGAAAGACACTCATAATTGTTCTACTTTTGGCGGCGGTGTGCCTGCAAGCGACGCTCCCCGGTGAGCTCACCAGAAAGGGAAATCCCCCGCTTTATAAGAAGCTAAATAAGCTCGCTAAAGAAAATATCCGCAACCTGCCGAAAGCGCAAACAAAGGCATATAAGAAGCTTTTGAGAAACCACAAAAACTCGCTGATGGCGTATCTTATCGCCTATGAGCTGAATTCCAAGCTCGCCGAGGCAGATGCGCGCGACCTGCTGTCAAATTATCATCAGATCGTCGCTCTCTTAGAGAAAGAAGGGCTGCGCTATCCGCCTGAGTTTTTCCTGTCTTACATAGCCAAGCAAAGCGTGTCCGATGAACGCATCGAGGCATATCGTGCAGCCATGCTCGAGGACGGGCTTGCTCATGCGCTGGAGATTGAAGACCTCACCGAGCGCTATCGCGAGACGGCGTCGTGGTGCGTGGAAAAGCTCTATTTCAAGCAGACCAGCGGGCGCGATCAGACTCCTTTGGATATCACTCAGAAATCGCTTTATGGACGTTGCGAAGAGATGCAGATTCTCTTTGTTGCCGCTGCAAGAACGGTTGGACTTCCCTCCCGCGCGGCAAGCACGCCGTGGTGGGCACACATGGATAACAATCACGCTTGGGCGGAGGTATATCTCGATGGACAGTGGGTTTACACCGGTGATATGGATGCCGCCTATTTCCCGAATCAGACTTGGTTTAGCGGCATGGTGGATAAGACTGTGCTGATCTTAGCCGATGGCAGCATGGGCGAGACCGATGAGGAAGTCCTGCTTTCGGGGCGTTATGACAGCGTTGTTAATTCTACGGAAAACTATTCTAAAGAACGCACTCGCAGGGTCAGCCTCTCTTGCATCGATGAAGAGGGCAATCCGCTGAGCCGCGTGCAGATAGGCGTAATGGTTTTCAATTGGGGAGCCTTGCGTCCTATCGTGATTCTCCAAACCGATAAAGAGGGTAAACTTAGTTTTTCAACCGGGCGCGGGGACTTCTATATCTCTGCTTTTAAGGATGATATGATGGCGCTGAGCTTGGTGAAAGCCTCGGCTCTGGACGATCCTTCGCTTGAAATCGTGCTTACAAAAGACTTTGATATCGACATCCAGGAAATGCTCTACTATCCTTCAAATGAGATGGTTTGGCAAGATGCGCCGGATGAATATAAGGAAGACATCAAGCGCCGTAAAGAGCTCTGGCAAGATCAGCTCAAAGATTGGGAAGAAGCCGGCACAGAGGGCGAAGAAGGCAAGCGTGCAGAGCTGCTCAAACACAGCTTGGGCAATTATCCTGCCATGCGTGAGTTTTACTCAAGATTTGATGAGATTGAGGAGGATTATCTCGACTACCTGATCAGCTACGATCCAAAGTTCATCTGGCAGGCGGATGCGAACCTTCTCGAAGCGCACTATCGTTTTTGGCTCTCGCAGGATGAGAAAGGCGTGCCTCAGCTCTTCGCACCGGTGCAATATTTTGAGGAACTGCCGCGTCCGTATCGCGATGGCGGAAAGTATCAGCTCTATCCCAAAAGCTTTATCCGCAAAGGAGATAGCGATAAAAAGAGAATCAAAAACGTCTTTGCTTATCTGAAAAAGAAGCATAAACTCAAGCCCAAGAAGACCATCAACGGCATCCTGCGTATGGATATCGCCGCAAAGACCAAGCATCTCACGCCTCTGCAATATAGGATGCTCGCCGTCAATATGCTTCGCGCAAACGGCATCCCGGCGGACTTCACGCGACTGCCGGATCACATTCTCATCCATGCCGATGAGGAGTGGAGTTATTACGACATGAGCAATCATCGCTTTGCCGAAGATGGCGAGGACGGTGCGCAGCGACTTTTTAGCCTCAAAGTGGCGGACGAGCACGGCGCTCCGGTGAAAGTGGGCATGGAACAGATCACCATCAATCGTCTTATCAATGGCGTCTTTTATAGTTTAAATAGTCCGCTCGAGACTCTTGCGACGGGTGAATATGAGCTCAGCCTCGCAGCGGAAGAGCTTTACCTGAACTACGGTTATCGCGTTTCGGATTCCCAGACGGCGGCGATAGTTCGCAAGATCACGCCTGATATGGATGAGTTGGAGCTCACGGCATACTCTTATCCGCGCTCGTGGCAGCCTGCGCCGAAAGAGCTTCTCGCCCTCTTTGATGAGGAGATTCTTGAAGAGCACAGCCTCATCCTGCTGGGCAATCCCGATCAGGAAAACAGCCTCAGAATACTCAAAAAGATCGAGGATGCCGAGCTGGATTATATCTTCTTCGGTGCATCCTCTGTAAGTGGAGATGCCGATATGAACTATCGCTATCTCTCTAATTGGCACGAGCTTATAAGTGAAGATAGCGCATATCTAAAGAGCACTTTCACGTTGCTCAAAGACTCCGAAGGTTGGAAGATATACGACGGCATCTGGGAAAGATTGCCGCAGTGATTGTTTATATGGCAAAGCCTGGTTTTAGGCTTATATTAGGTTATACACCATGCAAATAGAAGGAAGGAAAATGCAAGCAAGACAGATAGGAATTCATCAGTTTATGCCGGACAAGATCTGGAAATGGAAGATCCTCGAACAAAAGATAGGACAGCACCTCTATTTGCATGACTATCAAGAGATACGCCTCTCAATCCTGCAAAATCATGACGTGATCCAAGAAGGGCTCACGGTTCTGCTCGAAAAGGAAGAGGCAAAAGAGAACGGGGATACGGTTATCAAGCTCCCTCGTCTATCAGAGGCAGAGCCCGCCATTGCGCTCAGGCCGGAAGGAACCATCAGCGTGCTACATCATGCGGCTGCGACCCATGTCGATGGCGAGGTGCAGAGATTCTACTATTTCGGTGCGATGTTCCGCCGTGATCTCGGGCAAAGTCCGCGCGAGTTCCATCAATTAGGCGCGGAGCTATTAGGCAGCGATAGCATCATCTCCGTGAATGAGATCATTTCCATGGGCGTGAAGATCTGCCAAGGCCTCGGTTTGAAGGATGTTTCGCTGAAGTTAAACAGCTTCGGCTGTGAGACCTGTCGCCCTGATTTCATCGCTGATATGGAGAGTTTCCTCAAGAAGAACAAGAGTGAGCTCTGCGCGGATTGTTTCGACAAACTCATTGCCAATCCCTTTGCGGATACTCGCTGCGATGAGCCGGCATGTCTGAAGATCCTCGACGATGCGCCGGTGATGCTCAATTATCTCTGCGATGAATGCAAATCGCGCTTCGATAGCGTGAAAAAGATACAGGCGAATCTCGCCCATCAATATGTAGTAAACCCTAAACTTTACAAGAATTACGCTTATTATAACGATGTGGTTTTCGATCTCGTGATCAATAGCGGCGGCAAAGAGAGGCTGCTCGGCGGAGGGGGACGCTATGACAATCTCTCGCGAGGCATCACCGGTAAGAACATTCCCGCAGTGGGCTTCTATATCGATGTGGATATGCTGTTTGAGATCATGGATAGGCGCGGGCTTTTCATCCCTCAGGATAAGAGCTTTTGCGTGTATATCGTCTCTCATAGCAAGGAGCTGGAGATGATGGTCTTGCAGATCGCGCACGAGTTTCACGAAAACAACATCAAGACAGTGCTCAGTACAAATACGCGCACCATGGAAGAGGACGAGCTCGCAGCCAGACGCGCATATTGCGACCTCATGCTCATCGTGCGAGAAGAAAACGTTCGCGACGGCAAAGTTCTCATCCGCAACCTATCAAAAGAGCATCAAGATTATGTAAGCCTTAATGGCATCCTTTCCTCAACCCTCATCGCCCGTAAAGCTTTGAACAAAGAATAATTATCAAGGAGAATAATGATGAAATCAATCATGACCCACAGCGCTCCCGCAGCGATAGGCCCATATTCCCAAGCTGCTATGATGAACAATACGCTCTTCATCAGCGGACAGCTTGGCATTGATCTAAACACCGGTGAACTTGCAGAAGGCTTTGAAGCACAAGCAAATCTCATCTTTCAACACATCAAATCAATACTCACGGCAGCCGGCATGGGAATGTCTCATGTGGTGAAAGTCTCGGTTTTCTTGCAAGATATGAACGACTTTGCTCGCCTCAATGATATCTATGCGCGCCATTTCAGCTCTCCATATCCCGCTCGTGAAGCCATACAAGTAGCACGCCTGCCGAAAGATGGACTCATTGAAATCTCTGTAATCGCAATGAGATGAGGCAAGCTTGAGCATCATCACAAAAGGCGGAGATAAAGGCGAGACTTCCCTATTCAGCGGCGAAAGAGTAGCCAAGACGGACGCTCGCGTAGAAGCCTATGGCAGTCTCGATGAACTGGACAGCCTCATCGGGCTGGCAAAGCAATATCTCCAAGATAAGGCAGATGCCGCGCTGCTCACCGAGATACAGCGAGATCTTCATAAGATCATGGGAGAGCTTGCAAGTCTCAAAAAGCTTCCCGCCGAGTTGCTCGATGAAGCCGCCGTGGAAGAGCTCGCCGGCCATATCCATAAGATGGAGGCAAATGTCCGCTTAGAAGGCTTTGTGATCCCCGGCTCTTGCAAATCAAGCGCATGGATGGACCTCTGTCGCAGCGTTGCCCGCAGAGCAGAGCGCCGTGTGCTCAGCCTCGCCGAGATCGCTCCCATCCGCGAAAGCCTGCTCAAATATCTCAATAGACTTTCGGACCTCTTTTTCATACTCGCCCGCAAAATAGAGAATGAAAAAGGTATAATCACCCACAAATAACAGTCAAAACCGCTTAATGTCGCATAAGTTCTTTGCTTGAGCGCCCTTGCGGACTATCTTTTCTATAAACACAGTATTTTAAATAAATTAAAGGAGAATGAGAATGTATAAAATTGTATTGATCAGACACGGTGAGAGCGAATGGAACAAAGCCAATCTATTCACCGGCTGGACAGATGTTGACCTTTCCCCCCAGGGAATAGTAGAGGCAAAGGAAGCCGGCAAGCGCCTCAAAGAAGCCGGATTCACCTTCGACGAAGCCCACACTTCCCTGCTTAAGCGCGCCATCAGAACGCTCTGGATTGCCTTAGACGAGATGGACCTTATGTACACCCCAATTCATCACGACTGGCGCCTCAACGAAAGACACTACGGCGCACTGCAAGGGCTGGACAAAGCCGAAACCGCCGCCAAATATGGAGATGAACAAGTTCTCATCTGGCGTCGCAGCTTTGATACCCCGCCTCCGGCACTCACCAGAGACGACGAACGCTTTGCCGGGCACGATCCCCGCTATCGCAATCTCGACAAGGATCTGATTCCTTTAAATGAGTCGCTTAAAGACACCGTCGCGCGCACCATGCCTTTTTGGAATGAAGTGATCATCCCCCGCCTCGTAGCAGGACGCAAGATGGTCATCGTTGCACACGGCAACAGCCTCCGTGCGATAGTCAAGAGCCTCGACGGCATCTCCGATGAAGACATCCTTGGGGTAAACATCCCCACCGGCATGCCCTTGGTCTATGAATTCGACAAAGACCTCAAAGTTCTGAAGAAATATTATCTCGCAGACGAGGAAGAAGTTCGCGCTGCCGCCGAAGCAGTAGCCAAGCAAGGTAAAGCAAAGTAAGATAAATATTCAAAGGCAAGGCTGAGCAAAACACAGCCGAACAAGCCTGATAACCCATAATTTAACAAAGGTCAGAAGAGCTCTCTTTTGACCTTTCTTTTTTCAAAGCCTTTAAACTCACGATTTTACTTGACTAATAACCGCAGGCAGTTTCTTTTGAATAAAATAATATAAAGGAGTCCCATCATGGCGGTCAAAATCGATAAAGACACCTGCATCGGCTGCGGCGCATGCGTAGACACATGTCCTGTAAGCGCTCTCAGCATGGTAGATGACAAAGCAGTTTGTGATGAAGGCGCCTGCATTGACTGTGGTGCTTGCATAGCAGTTTGCCCTACCTCAGCCATCAGCGAATAAATCATAACCCAAACCAAGTATTAGGTGGAGCGGTGTCATCATTATGTACCCTCCACCTTTTTTCATAAGGAGTATCCCATGAAAAAAGCACTGATTATCTTCTTTTCCCTCGTTATAACTCTTTCTCTTTTCGCCCTTGAAGTAAGCGGCGAACAATATGGTTTATGGAGCTTGGATAACAGCCCCTATCTTCTTACGGGTGATGTAGAAGTGCCTGAGGGCACCATGCTCGTCATCGAACCCGGCGTCACCGTCCGCGCCATGGGCGACTTCCGCCTCAATGTGGAAGGCGAGATCCAAGCAGTAGGTACCGAGGCGGATAGCATTCGCTTTGAGAATGGACAAGACCCGCTCACAAACACATGGAAAGGCGTTCGCTTTGAAAACAGCTTCTTACAGAGCAACTTCAAGCACTGCATCTTTGAATATGCCGATTATGGGCTCAATTCAGTAGATAGCCCAGCCGAGATTTCATACTGCAGATTTAGCTACAACACTCGCGGGATACACCTTTTTGGCATAGGCAGCGACGACCCCGCAGTTGTGAACGTTCACAACAACATCATCGAGCATTCCGTGCAAAACGGTATAATAATCCCGCAAAACAGCAATGCCTGGATTCATCACAATGAAGTGCGCTACAACGGCACATCGCCTCAATATTATGGCGCAATACAGCTTTCAAATCAGTCTGCCGGCGGACAAAATAACCCCATCATCGAGCATAACTATGTTCACAACAACTTTAAACAAGGGATCACCGCCTGGGATATAGTGGGCGCAAACGCAATCAATGCGACCATCCGCTACAACCACATTGAATCTAACCTCACCGGCATCTATCTGCTTAATGCATCAGGAGTTGTTCACGATAATATCATCATAAATAACTTCATTCCCGGTGATGCCAACAGCGGCGCAGGAATGATGATAGGCGGCGCGACCTCTGCCCCACACATCGCCGGAAACGTCCTTACAGGCAACTTTACCGCATTTTATTTGGCACAAAACTCTGTCCCCATACTCGGCGATATTTCCAGCGATCATCCCTTTGCCTATGGCGAAAACATCATTCAAAACAACATCGATGAGAGCGGCACTTTGCACGCAATCGCCTGCGCAAGCTATACCGCGGGAGATAACATCATCATGGCGCAAAACAATGACTGGGGCGCATATACGGCAGATGAGATCATGATCGGAATAATGGATCACAGCGTGAATCCATCCTTCCCCACTGTAATTTTTGAGCCTTGGTGGGAGCCTTTGCCCGCCACCACCATCAGTGGCACTTTCGGCTGGGATGGCAATGATTATGACAGCATCCTGCCTGAAGAGCTCAAGATTCAGCTCGTCACCGTCGAAGATGGCTTAGTCTTGGATGAATATGAGCTCGAAAACAACCCCTTCTCTTTCGAGACGGAGATAGATGAGCCATTCTACGTTTTACTCTGCGCGATTGAGCCCGATGATGAGATTTGGGCAGGCGTCGGCGGACTCGATGATCTCACCATTTTCGAGCCTGCATTCGGAGAGACCATTGAACTCGACGAGATATATATCCAAAAAGACATGCACTATGTGAGGGAGATCACGGGCGCGCCATTTAATGACCCCCAATCCGATCTCATCGCCGTCTCCACAAGCTTCCTGGTATATCAACCCCATGACATCAAGTTGTTTGATGAAGACGGGCACGAGCGCTATCTCGTTCGCCAGTATATCTTAATGGACGGCGAATATGTATCGCATCATTTCCAGGATTACACTCTTTTCTACAAAACCGGAGACTTTGAACATGGCGAAATCTGGCAGCAGAGCTTTTATGAAGGCACCCAGCTGATCAATAGAGAGGTTCAAACTTTCATCGATGAAGCTGACAATCCCAGCTTTGTTTACACAATTGATGAGAGCATGGCGGCTCAGGAGTTCATTGATCAAGACGAGCACAGACTCTATCTCTATGATGCTGAGCATTATGCAGAAAACTACCTCGAGATCGTGCAATATAGCTCAAGTGAAAGACGCTTCTACAAGAGAGATAACGTGGATCATCCCAGCAATTTCCGCTATCGCATTCTCCTTGAAATGGATGAGGAAGATTACGGTATGCAGGCTCGTGACATTCTCTTTTGGTGGCAAGCTCCTGCAAGAAGCCAATCGCTTGATTATGAGGGATATAACCTGCTTGCAACCTCCCCTCACTGGAGCATTCCTACCCATGATCAGGATATCGCCTTTGATCAAAACTGTGTTGAAACTCGGCTCATCTCTGAAGGGACAACCACGATCTCCCTCACCGCATTTGCCGGAGACGAGCATTCAGACCCCGCAAACACTATCATATTAGAATATACTGTTTCCAACGAAGACCTCGTTCAAAAGCCGGAAATCAGGCTCTATCCCAATCCCGTCAATTTTGCCGGCGGCGAGGCATTAAAGATTGAAAGCAAAGAACTTGCGCAAGCAAAGATGAAGGTCTATAATCTGCGCGGACAGCTTGTTTTCAGCGACATTATCTCGGATGAGAATTACGCTTGGAACGGAATAAATAAACAAGGAAAGAGCCTCGGCAGCGGCGTTTATATGCTGCGCATCGAAACAAAGGACGGAACTAAACACCAACGTAAGATATTGATAATGAAATGACTAAAGAACTAACAAAACTTCAGAAAGCTGCCCTTGCCCTCTTTGAAGCCAAGTTGAATTGCGCACAAAGCGTATTCACCGTTTTCGCCGAGAGCTTTGGGCTATCACAAGAGCAGGCGCTCAAGATTTCTTCCACCTTTGGCGGAGGCATGAGCGTGGGCTCTTCCTGCGGCGCGATGACCGGCGGACTCATGGCTTTGGGGCTGGCTCTTGGCTACACAGAACATGACGAGGAAACCAAGGAAAGCTTCTCAAATCTCACCGAAGAATATGTTTGTCGCTTTTCAAAGCGCTTTGAGAGCATGGATTGCCGTGAGATCAAAAACCCGCATGAGCCGGAGCTTAAAGACCTGCCGGAAGAGGAGATAGAGGCTATTCTTCGTCAGCGCTGCGTGGATTGCGTTCTCTTCGCCGTATCGCTGACAGAAAATATGTTGCAAGAAAATGCCCCTCTAATATAATGGCATTTGATAAATTAAAGAGATTATTACCTTAGGAGGAATAAAATGTCCGAAATAATATACATCAAGGGACGCGAAATATTAGACTCACGTGGAAACCCCACGGTTGAAGCAGACGTACAATTAGAAACCGGCGTGCTCGCCCGCGCAGGAGTGCCCAGTGGCGCATCCACGGGAGAGCATGAGGCAGTGGAGCTTCGTGATGACGACAAGAGCCGCTATCTCGGTAAAGGCGTGCTGAAAGCCGTTCAAAATATCAACGAACTTATTGCACCCGAACTTCTTGGCGAAGAATCACTTAGCCAAGCCAATCTCGACAAGATCATGATCGATCTCGACGGCACGGATAACAAAGGCAAACTCGGTGCAAACGCTATTTTGGCAGTTTCCATGGCAGCTGCTCGCGCCACGGCAATCGAGCTGGATATCCCGCTTTATCGCTATCTCGGCGGCGTGAATGCCTTCACCCTCCCAGTTCCCATGAGCAACATCATCAACGGCGGCGAACATGCCGATAACAACGTTGATATTCAAGAGTTTATGATCATGCCCTTGGGCGCAACCAGCTTCAAAGAAGCCATCCGCATGAATGCCGAAATTTTCCACGCTCTCAAGAGCATCCTTGGCGGACGCGGACTCGCCACCTCTGTGGGCGATGAAGGCGGATTTGCTCCCAATCTCAGCTCAAACGAAGAAGCACTCGTCGTGATCGTTGAAGCGATCGAGAAAGCCGGCTACAAACCCGGTGAAGAGATCTTCATCGCGCTCGACTGTGCTGCCTCATCATTCTTGCAAGACGATGGCACATATCTCATTGATGGCAAGAATCTTAACACCGAAGAACTCATCGTTTATTACGAAGAATTGGTGAAGAAATATCCTGTTTGCTCCATCGAAGACGGACTCGGCGAAAACGACTGGGAAGGCTGGAAAGTTCTCACTCAGCGTCTCGGCGACAAGATTCAGCTCGTTGGCGACGACCTCTTGGTAACCAATCCTGAGCTCGTGCGCAAAGGTATCGTAGAAAAAGCTGCGAACTCTGTCTTGATCAAACTCAACCAGATCGGCACGGTTACCGAAACTATCGACGCTATCAACACCGCTCACAATGCGGGCTGGACCTGTGTGGTCTCTCACCGTAGCGGCGAAACCGGAGATACTTTCATCGCTGACCTCGCAGTGGCAATGAACACCGGACAAATCAAGACCGGATCAGTCTCACGTAGCGAAAGAGTGGACAAATACAACCAGCTCATCCGCATCGAAGAAGAACTCGGCGAAGCTGCCAGATATCCCGGCAAATCCGTGATCAAACAGCTTAGCTAATTATAGACGATATATATCAACATCAAGCCCTCTTTTGAGGGCTTTTTTTTGTCTGTTTTTGCGGTGTAGATGGCATTTAAAAATGGTACACGATGGCACTTGAAACTGGTACAAAAATAGCAAGTATGAGTTTCATCAATAAAAGGTGGAACTCAAATGATAGGAGCCAAGATGTATCACACGATTAAGAC
>FZPS01000187.1_pt131 | contig 23426 bp, 17 predicted proteins | sample 1817821 | NCBI WGS metagenome assembly FZPS01 (sample SAMEA104158645, study PRJEB21678) | metagenome | place: Germany | collected 2015-04-21 | reverse complement strand
AGTATACCGCCAAAATCCAAAATGAAAATAATCCTAACAATCCAAAACAAAATAGAAATTGCGGAAACAACAATTCAATGTTGATTCCGCAATTTTTCTCATCTAAGACTGGTTATGTCCCAGCCTCTATCTTGAATACATAAGGAAGAACTAAAAAAATCTAAGCTGAAAAGGAGAAATCTATAGATGAAACGTATAATAACCTACATACTAATAGTCATCTTGGCAATTGGTATCGTTAGTCCTGGAATGAGTCCTGTTTCAGCAAAGAGTATTGCTGAGTTAGAGAAAGAATTGCAGGAGCTGAGAGAAGAACGATCTACAATCAGCTCTGAAGAAAAAGATGCAGAAGAAAAAATTAAACAAAATGAACAACTACAAGCTCAAGTTAAAGCAAAAATTAGTGAAATAGACGGTGAGCTAGAAGTAACTCAAGCAAATATTAACGCAAAACAACAAGAAATTGATACAACCAATCAAGAAATCGCAAATCTAGAAGCATCAATCTCTGAAACTGAAACAAAAATTACAGAGACTGAGGCAGAATTAGAAGAATTAGAAATACAAATTACCGATCTAATTGAACGAATTGAAGAGCGAGATACTTTAATCAAAAATCGACTCCGTTCAATGCAACATAACGGTGGAAATATTAACTATTTACAAGTTTTATTTGGCGCTCAAAACTTTACAGATTTTATTAACCGTGCGACTGCAGTTTCTAAAATACTAGATTCAGATAAAACGATCATGGCCGCTCAAGAACGCGATAAAGCTGATCTTGAAGAAATGCATGAAACTGTTGAAGCAAAAAAAGAACAATTAGTTGCTGATAAGGCCAAACTTGATGAAGAAAAGGCTGAAGTAGAGAGCAAACGTGCGACTCTAGTAGCTCAGCAACAAGAACTATCTAACTTAAAAGCACAATTAAATCAGCAACGAGATACACAAGTTGCTACTGCAAGTGAATTAGAAGAAGAACACTACCATTTAGAAGAAGCAAAGTTATCACTGGAAGAACAACGTCAAGTGATAGCAGATCAAGAAAAGTTGCTTAATGAATTAAAAGATAAGAAAATAGCTCAGTTGGCTAATGAAAAAAAACAAAATAATGTATCCAGTGGGGGATCATCTACACCTACTGGAAATGGATCGCTTATATGGCCTAACGGGGGGACAGTTACTTCAGAATATGGTATGAGGCGTCATCCAATTTATAAAGTAGATAAGTTACATGGTGGTATAGATATTGGTGGCAACGCCGGATTAGAAATTCGTGCAGCTGCTGACGGCTTAGTTATTGGAACATATGATTCTGGTAAAACTGGATTTGGACGTTATATTGTTATCCGTCATGAAGAAATTAATATGACAACTCTATATGCTCATCTTTCTTCAGTTAATGTTACTGCAGGACAAACAGTGAACCAAGGAGAACAAATTGGAGTAATGGGCACTACAGGTAGCTCAACAGGAGTTCATCTTCATTTTGAGGTATTTGAAGGTAAATATGGTGAAGGTCGGGTTAACCCAAGGAAACATCTCCCTTAATATTATTTGTGATAATATCAGAAAAAGCACCGCACGAATTGTTGCGGTGCTTTTTCTAAAGTTTAAATAGCATAATTTATTTTACTGATTGAATTTATAGTTTGTGTTACACTATATAAATAAGATGTTTAATTAAGAGATAAAGGTTCAATTAAAGGATATGCGAAACTTTATGAGGCTTGTTTTTTTGCAGGAAAGCGAACTAAAGTTTTTGCTAATTTGAGGTGAATAATGTGCATGTGAAGAAAAGTGTATTTGCTCTATTGTTAGGTTTAGCGATCATTATTGGCGGTGCGGGAACGTACTTTGCAACTGAATTAGTTGATATTTTAGGGCAAGATAAAAAGCAAAGTGATCAATCAGGTCAATTGATGACAGAAGAAGAATACGAAGAAATGTTAAATGAGCTAACGGACGCAATAAGTTTACCAAAAGTTGTCCAGGCTTATACAATTATTCAATCTAATTTTATAAATCCTGTATCGAATGAGGAACTTGTCGAAGGGGCAGTTCGCGGTATGCTTGCGACATTAAACGATCCTTACAGTGAGTATATGGATGAAGAAACGATGGCGCAATTTAGTGAACAGCTCGAATCATCATTTGAAGGTATTGGTGCAGAAGTTAGTATGATCGATGATAAAGTAACGATTATTGCTCCAATCAAAGATTCACCAGCTGAAAAGGCAGGCTTAAGACCAAATGATCAAGTCATTACAGTTGATGGTGAAAGTATTGAAGGTTTAGATCTATACGAAGCTGTTGCCAAAATTAGAGGAGAAAAAGGTTCAGAAGTCATCCTTCAAGTTCAAAGACCAGGTGTTCATGATTTAATAGAGTTCAAGTTAATTCGTGACACGATTCCTTTAGAAACGGTTTATTCAGAATTAATTGAGCAAGACGGGCATAAGGCTGGTGTAATCCAAATTACATCATTTGCAGAGCAAACAGCCGTCCGCTTTGAGGAAGAACTAAAAGCATTAGAAGCGCAAGGAATTGATGGTTTAGTGATTGATGTTCGTGGTAATCCAGGTGGATTATTAGAAGTAACAGAAGAGATCTTAAAACTATTTGTCCCAAGTGATCAACCGTATATGCAAATAGCTGATAATGATGACAATCGAACGCGATTCTTCTCAGATTTAGACAAACCAAAAGATTATCCGGTTAGTGTGTTAATTGACGAAGGAAGTGCGTCTGCATCAGAAATTCTAGCAATTTCATTAAAAGAAACAATCGATGCAAAAATTGTTGGACGTAATAGTTTTGGAAAAGGAACAGTCCAGCAAACGATTCCTATGGGAGATGGCAGTACACTTAAGTTAACCGTATTAAAATGGTTATCACCTGAAGGAGTGTCAATTCATGAAGTTGGTGTTCAACCGACTGTTGAAGTAGATCAACCAGATTATTACTATACACCACCCATTCAAATTGATGAAACATTAACTTTTGATGATACAAATATTAATATTAGCTATGCTCAAGTTATGTTAGATGCACTTGGATATGATGTCGATCGTGAAGATGGCTACTTTAGTGAACAGACAGAAGCAGCAATTCGTCAATATCAAGCTGACCAAAACTTAACGGTAAATGGTAAACTTGATCAAGAAACAGCAAGCAAAATCGTTGCTGATATTATCGAACGTATTAGAAATGATCAAGACGATTTACAGAAGCATAAAGCAATAGAAGAATTATTTAAATAGAGGCTGGGACAAAAAACTTGCCAAGAGAAATAAAAAAATGGTTTTGAACAAAAATAATTTGTTCAAAGCCATTTTTGTTTATCTATTTAAATTTTCATCTTTTATGAAATTCGTTCAAGTTTGTGGAAATGCACACAAGTTTGTGGAAATGCACACAAGTTTGTGGAAATGCACACAAGTTCGCCGAAATACACACAAGTTTTCGAAAATACACACAAGTTCGCTGAAATACACACAAGTTTTCGAAAATGCACACAAGTTCGCTGAAATACACACAAGTTTTCGAAAATGCACACAAGTTTGCTGAAACACACACAAGTTTTCGAAAATACACACAAGTTCGCTGAAATACACACAAGTTTTCGAAAATACACACAAGTTCGCCGAAATACACACAAGTTTTCAAAAATGCACACAAGTTCGCTGAAATACACACAAGTTTTCGAAAATGCACACAAGTTCGCCGAAATACACACAAGTTCATGGAAATGCACACAAGTTCACGGAAATACACACAAGTTTTCGAAAATGCACACAAGTTCGCCGAAATACACACAAGTTTTCGAAAATGCACACAAGTTCGCCGAAATACACACAAGTTTTCGAAAATACACACAAGTTCGCTGAAATACACACAAGTTTTCGAAAATGCACACAAGTTTGCTGAAACACACACAAGTTTTCGAAAATACACACAAGTTCGCTGAAATACACTCAACTTCAACTTTTAAAACAGAAAAATATAACGGCTTCTTCATGTCAGAGGTGGGTTTTGTCCTGTTCTCTTTTAATTGGCATCAATATTTATTTAATCAAATCATCAACTTTTGCGATCACAAATTATCGACTGATAAAATGGAAAAGTCAAACGCAAAAGTGCTTACATATGGTATAGTTAAAATAATAGAAATTTTTGCAGAAAAATGCTAATGATGTCACTTCAAATTATTAATGATTTTATTAGAGTGTTTAGTTGGGGGTTGTAAGAGATGGAAAATTGGTTGCTTGAAATGGCTAAAGCATTTGTACGGCTGTTGTTAAATCCATTATTATATTGGTTTATTTTACTTACCTTATTTGCATCCCTATATCGAATTAAATGTGAGCGGAAATACTTCGGAAGAAAAATTTATCCATTGTTTGATGAATGGTATGGTCAACGATTTAGAGGACTATTATTTGGACTGATTATTTCTATTTGTTTAGCTATTTTAGGAGTTGGCATTCATCCGTTAATGCTTGCAGGCGTTACTTGTTTTACAATTTTATTCACACTTAGCCGACGCTTTACTTGGCTTTCAAGTGCATACACTTTTGGCTTTACCGCCATTGTTTTATTATTTTTGCCTTATTATCAGTCTTACTTACCTACAGTATTACAACATGACTTAACACAAATGGATTGGGTTGTATTTATGACATTAATGGGTCTCTTTCTCATTATTGAATCACTTATGATAAGCTCTGTTCGAAGTGATCAAACTTTCCCAGAGTTATTTACTAGCCCTAGAGGAAAGGTTGTTGGGTTACACAGGTTGAAGAAGATCTCATTCATTCCATTACTATTGATTTGGCCAATCGGATCATTAACGATTACATCTAGCTGGTGGCCGGTATTTGAGTGGAATGAGATGCCATTTGGATTAATCATTTTTCCGATGATTATCGGCTTTGACTTTACAGTTGGATCAGGATTACCAACAAAAGCTGCAAAACGATATAGTGAGTACCCTTTATTATTAGGCTTATTAGTTGTAGCAATTTCGTTAATGAGCTATTATGTTCATGTTTTATCGTTAGTAAGTGTGATTGTTGCAGTTGTAGGTCATGAGTTTATTAGTTATCGCTTTAAAATTAAAGATCAACAACAACCATATTTATTTACGCCATTACCAGAGGGGTTAAGAGTTTTAGCAATATTACCAAGTACACCAGCAGTTGAACTAGGATTGATCCCAGGTGATACAATTAAAAGAGTCAATGGACAAGACGTTTCAACGCCTAGAGAGTTTTATCAAGCACTGCATATTAATCGAGCTTTTTGTCGGTTAGAAGTTATTGATGATCGTGGTGAAGTGCGATTTGCTCAGCGTGCCTTTTATCAAGGTGAACATCATGAGCTAGGTGTCATCTTTATCGAAAGTCACGAAGATAGAATGGCAACATAAAGCTTAATTCGGCAAAATCTGCATAATTATTACCCAGGAAATAATAGATTACTGTCAATTGGTGCTGAATTAAGTAAGCTATAGAATAACAGTGCTATGTAAATTAAACATTTGAGTCAATTTCATAATACAAAAATCTAGTTAAGAACACGAACAATTACAAATGAAAATACAATATAATACGTAAATAAAGAAGCCTAATCAAGTGATTGGAACGGCAGGCGGCGACTCCAGCGGGAACAATCGTGTCCGAAGATCCAGTGATAAAAGCTTGAAAAGCTTTTATCAATTAGCTGAGGCCGATCCCGCGGAAAGCGTCCGCCTAGAGTGGAAATCACCGCGTCACCTGTAACCCAATTGTTCGTGTTTTATAGCCAATTAAGTCATTATGAAATTCATTCATTTATATAAAAATTATTATAAGAAAACAGGAGTCCAAGCATGAATAGGACTCCTGTTTTACATTTTATTGTTCAAAGGTTAATAGTTCTCTTAATTCTCTTTCATTTAGTGTAGAGAGTAGTGTTTCGCCTGGTTGGATAATTTCATCAACCAATTTTCGTTTGCGTTCTTGAAGTTGGAAAATCTTTTCTTCAATTGTCCCTTGAGTAATGAGACGAATCACTTCTACCTTCTTAGTTTGACCGATTCGGTGTGCTCGGCCTGCTGCTTGTGCTTCAACTGCTGGATTCCACCATAGGTCGAACAGAATCACAGTATCTGCTCCTGTTAAGTTTAGTCCAGTCCCACCAGCTTTTAATGAAATAATGAAAATCTCACGTTCACCATTATTAAATGCCTCAGCCATTTCAACACGATCTTTAAGTGCTGTTTGTCCATCTAAATAAAATGATTGATAGCGTTGTTTATTAAGTTCTTTTTCAATGATTTTCAACATACTTGAAAACTGTGAAAAAATAAGGACGCGGCGATTTTCGGCACGTAGCTGTTCAATCATCGTCATAAGTAATTCTAACTTGCCAGATTCCCCTTGGTAATTTTCTAAAAACAGGCTTGGATGACAACAGATTTGTCTTAACCTAGTAAGCCCAGCAAGGATTTCAATTTTTTCTTGATTAAATTGATTAGCGTCGACAACAGCATCTAGTTGTTGTTCAATTCTTTCAAGGTAGGCAAGATATACTTGTTTTTGTTCTTTTGTTAATTCGCTATATTGCTCAAATTCAATTTTCTCAGGTAAATCTGGTAATACATCTGTTTTCAGACGACGTAAAATAAATGGTTTAGTAATTTTCCTAATATAATCATTTGGATATTGAATAAATTCTTTTTTAGGGCCGAGGAAGCCAGGTGAAATCGTTTGGAAGATTGACCATAACTCCTCTAGTCGATTTTCAATAGGTGTTCCACTTAATGCAAATCGCTGTTTTGTTTGAATTTGTCGTGTTGCTTTTGCTGTTTGGGTTAAATGATTTTTTATCGCTTGAGCTTCATCGAGAATCATCACATCAAAATACATATGCTTGTACAGCTTTACATCTTGACGCAACAATGGATATGAAGTGATCCATACATCAGGTTCATGATTGTCTTTAATAATCGTCATTCGTTCATCTTTAGTACCAGAAACAACTTTTACAGATAACGTTGGTGCAAACTTTTCAAATTCCTTTTTCCAGTTGTAAATAAGTGAAGCAGGTGCGATGACGATTGATGGTCCAATCTTTTCAGTTGTTTTCTCACTTAGAATAAAACTAATTGCTTGAATGGTTTTACCAAGCCCCATCTCGTCAGCTAAGATGCCACCAAGTTGATAACGTGCTAAAGCTTTAAACCATTTAAAACCTGTCACTTGATAATCTCTTAATTGGGCATTTAGCGTTTCTGGAACTTGGTCATCAAACTGATCTGGCTGTTTTAATGTCTGTAACAGTTGCTTAAATGTTTCTGAATAATCTACTTGCAAATCATCGAGTGCATGTTCTAGCTGTAAGCCTTTTGCTGGTGATAATTCAATACTTGTGCTTGCTAAATCTTTCTTTTTGAAATACAGTTCATCAGCTAATGATTGAAATGCTTGAAAAGAAGCATCTGTTAATTTGATTAAAGCACCATTTTGAAGACGGTGATAGGATTTCTTTTCAACTAATGCTTGAAGTACATTTTGAACATCTTGTTTTGTAATACCGTCGATATTAAACTGAACATCAAGCATACCTGTGAGTGCATTCACCTCTACACGGGTATCTAGGAAATAATCACGTTCTGCTCTCAGTGTTTCAACTTGATCTGTCATAAACACACTTGTTTGCTCTAGTAATTCAGGTAAGTCATCGTAAATAAACTGATACATTTTTTCCTCGCTAAACAGCCAATATGATTGATTTAATAAACGAAAACCACTATTTTTCAATCGAGTCAATAAAGCCTGTTCAGCTTGAAAATCCCTGACTAATACTTGCTCTTGTGCTTGAGTTGTTTGATTAGGGAAGATTTTTTCCTCACCGTATTGAAAGACAACAGAGACGTTTAGCGCATCTTTCTTCAAATCAAGGTAGAGCTTAGTTTCAAGTGGTACCTGTTTGATTTGCGTTTCGGCCTCCTCACTATATTGAACCTCACCGATTGATTCTAACTGAGGCAAGACATAGCCGATAAAATGTGTCATTTTCGCTTTGCTAATTTGATAACTATACTTTTTCTGATAAGGTAAGATCGTATAAATTTGCTCAATAATTTTCTTTTGCTCTGTCGATAGAAAATAAAATTCATGATCTTTATTTAAAAATTGATAATAGCTTGAAAACCGATAACTAAACAATGATTGAAAATTAACGATAAAACTACCATCTTCATTCAGAGTAATAGGAAACTTAATTTTCGGTAAGTTTTGTTCGATGTTTAGTTGATCAATGATTGAATCATCATCTCGAATGATTTCAAAAGAGCGTGAGATTAAGTTTTCAAAGAAATCCAAGATTAAGAATGGTGGTAAATTTACAGAACGCTTATCCACTGTTGGAAAATCAGGTGAATAGAGCTCCTCATGAGTAATGGCTTCACCAATCATATCGAGCAGTGCTAAATCTATCGCATCAAAATAATGCTCCTTCGGTTTATAAGAAAATGTTTCAGTAATTTTGTGTACTTCATTAAATTTAATTGCCTTAATAAAGGCAGGGAGTTCTTTTACGATATACAGTTGATTCTCGCCAACCTTTAATTGAAGTTCATAATAAGTATCCTTTAACACACGATGACGCTTTTCCTTTAGTTGATAATGAAGCTTTAATTGCGTTTCTTTTGTAATCAACCCGGTTTGTTCTGTTTCAAACATATCAATCATCCGTAGTGGGAAAGGATCTGTCACTTCGGTTGTGTTTTGCTCAGGAAAGAATGTTGTTGACGAATTATGCTTCGTAATTGCCAATAATACAGCTGCAATATGCTTACATGTATAATGGGTTTGATAAGCAGAACAATCACACTTCGCTTCTAAATCATCATCTTCAAAGAAAAAGATACTCACTTGATATAGATTGCCACCTTTCACAGTAGCTTGCCAAGAGTTAATCATTTGATTATATGTTAATTTAGTTACACGGCCTTTTTTATATAAATCGACACCACGCCTGAAAAAACGTTGGCCAGTAATTTTTAGGATATCTTGCGTGTCTAAATAAAATTGTGCCATAATCTGCTCCTTAAGAAATTCTATCTCTTTATTATAGCAAAACTAAGATATGAAAGCTTGATGAATTAGAACTAATTAGAAATTGACATTAATAATCATCATGTGCTATTTTCAATTACGACAAATTAAAAGGGTTAGAGGGTTAATAAATGAAACTAACAGAAGAAATTAATAAACGAAAAACATTTGCGATTATTTCACACCCTGATGCGGGTAAAACGACGATGACAGAGAAGTTATTGCTATTTGGCCAGCAAATTCGTTCTGCAGGAACTGTAAAAGGTAAGAAATCAGGGAAGTTTGCGACATCGGATTGGATGGAAATTGAGAAACAGCGAGGTATTTCAGTTACATCGAGTGTGATGAATTTTGCTTATCAAGGGTATCACGTCAATATTCTTGATACACCAGGGCATGAGGATTTCAGTGAGGACACGTATCGAACGTTAACAGCAGTTGATAGTGTTATTATGATTATTGATGCGACAAAAGGGATTGAACCACAAACGATTAAATTGTTTAAAGTTTGTAAGATGCGAGGTATTCCTATTTTTACATTTATCAACAAACTTGACCGTGAGGGTCGGGATCCATTTGAATTGTTAGAGCAAATTGAAGATGTGTTAGAAATTGAGACATATCCAATGAATTGGCCTGCAGGTATGGGTAAACGATTCTTAGGGATTTTTGATCGTTATCATAAACAATTTGTTCGCTTTAAAGGTAATGAGGAAGAGGAGTATATTCCATATGCTGATTTAGATAAGGACAGCTACCTTGATTTGACTGAACAGCCTATGTATCAAGAAACTTTAGAAGAGTTGGCATTACTTGACGAAGCAGGTGATCCGTTTTCACTTGATCGTGTAATGATCGGGGAACAGACACCGGTATTTTTCGGAAGTGCACTAGCTCCATTTGGTGTTGAAGTATTTTTTAATACATTTGTTAAAATGGCACCAAGCCCTAAACCAAGAAAAACCGCTGATAAAATTATTCAACCAGATTACGATGCTTTCTCAGGCTATATATTTAAAATTCAAGCAAATATGAACCCAGCTCACCGAGACCGTATTGCATTTTTAAGAGTTTGTTCAGGTCGGTTTGAACGAGGGATGTCGGTTAAATTATCGCGAACAGACAAGACGATTAAGTTAAATCAAACGCAGCAGTTCTTAGCAGCTTCACGTGAAACCGTTGATGTTGCATATCCAGGTGATATTATCGGTATTTATGATCCAGGATATTATCGAATCGGTGATACGTTAACTGATAGTAAAGAACCGATTCAATATGATGAATTACCACAATTCCCACCGGATTTATTTAAACGAGTGACAGCTAAAAACGTAATGAAATCAAAGCAATTTAAAAAAGGTCTTGATCAGCTTGTCCAAGAGGGAGCGATTCAGCTATTTACTGGTCACCCGTACGAAACATTAATTATTGGTGCTGTTGGGGAGCTACAATATCAAGTGTTTGAACATCGAATGAAACATGAGTATAATGTAGAAGTGCAATTAGAGTCAATTGGAGAGCGGATTCCAAGATGGCTTGATCAGAAAGAAGTTGACGTTAAATTATTTGACGAGCGAAATATGCTCGTTAAAGATCGAGAAGGTCAGTTCTTAGTATTATTTAAAAATGAATTTGCTTTGAATTGGTTTAAAGATAAACATAAAGAGATTGACTTAATTGATTTATTTGAAGTTAATCAATACAATCAATCGTATTAAGAAGGATTTGTCGTTTTAGACATTGAATTTCTGATTAAACTAAAAACTTGAGGACACATCCTCAAGTTTTTTCTAAATGTAAGCAAATGTGATTGATAATAATATTTTAATAAATAAACTTAAGGTGTGGCGAATATTCGTTCGCATTCATAGGTGTTTTCTTGTATAATAAAAAAGGTATAAACAATGATAATAAAGATAGAATGGAGGCGTGAAGGATGGGACAACAATTTGATTTGATCTCTAGTTATAAACCTCAAGGTGATCAACCACGAGCAATTAAAGAACTTGTGCAAGGTATTAGGGACAATAAGCGTGCGCAGACACTACTTGGTGCAACAGGAACAGGGAAAACATTCACTGTATCAAATGTTATAAATGAAATTAATAAACCAACTTTAGTCATCGCACACAATAAAACGTTAGCGGGACAATTGTATAGTGAATTTAAAGAATTTTTCCCGAATAATGCAGTCGAATATTTTGTCAGCTATTATGATTACTACCAACCAGAAGCCTATGTTCCGTCAACAGATACCTTTATAGAGAAAGATGCAAGTATTAATGATGAAATTGATAAATTACGTCACTCAGCAACGTCAGCTCTATTCGAGCGTCAGGATGTATTAATCGTTGCCAGTGTGTCTTGTATATATGGATTAGGTTCACCAGAAGAATATAAGAATCAAGTGCTATCTTTACGAGTTAATATGGAAAAGGAACGTGACCAACTATTGCGTGACCTCGTAGATATTCAATATGCACGTAACGATATTGATTTTCAACGTGGTACATTTAGAGTACGTGGTGATTCGATTGAAATTATTCCTGCTTCAAGAGAAGAACATTGTGTTCGAATTGAGTTTTTCGGTGACGAGATTGATCGGATTCGAGAAGTTGATGCATTAACAGGTGAAATTATTGGTGATCGCGAGCACGTTGCGATTTTCCCGGCATCACACTTCGTAACTGGAGAAGATAAATTAAAAAAAGCGATGGAAAATATTGAAACTGAATTAGAAGAACAGTTAAAGTATTTCCGCGATAATAATAAATTGTTAGAAGCTCAGCGCCTCGAACAACGTACACGCTATGATCTTGAGATGATGGCAGAAATGGGCTTTTGTTCAGGAATTGAAAACTATTCTCGTCACTTAACACTACGAGAACCAGGCTCGACTCCATATACACTGCTTGATTTCTTCCCTGATGACTTTTTAATCGTCGTCGATGAATCTCATGTTACATTGCCGCAAATTCGTGGTATGTATAATGGGGACCAGGCTAGGAAACAAGTGCTTGTTGATCACGGTTTTCGTTTGCCATCAGCATTAGATAACCGCCCATTAACATTTGAGGAATTTGAGAAGAAAGCGCATCAACTTCTATTCGTTTCGGCAACACCGGGACCTTATGAACTAGAGCATACACCAAAAATGGTTGAACAAATTATTCGTCCAACTGGTTTATTAGATCCAAAAGTTGAAGTACGCCCAATTGATGGTCAAATTGATGATCTTATTAAAGAAATTAATCAACGTGTTGCAAATAATGAACGGACACTTGTGACAACATTAACGAAAAAGATGTCAGAGGATCTGACTGACTATCTCAAGGAAATCGGAATGAAAGTCGCCTATTTACACTCTGAAATAAAGACACTAGAACGAATTGAGATTATTCGTGACTTAAGGGTCGGTAAATATGATGTTTTAGTTGGAATTAACTTACTCCGAGAAGGGTTAGATATACCAGAGGTTTCACTCGTTGTCATTCTTGATGCCGATAAGGAAGGATTCTTACGTTCTGAACGATCGTTAATTCAAACGATGGGACGAGCGGCACGAAATGCATCTGGTCAAGTAATTATGTATGCCGATCGGATCACAGATTCGATGAAAAAAGCAATCGATGAAACGGAGAGACGTCGGAAAATACAACATGCATATAATGTTGAGCATAATATTACACCGAAAACAATCATTAAAGAGGTTCGCGATGTCATCCGAGCTACAAAGGTTGCCGAAGAAGCATTAGATTCTCCAAAGGAAAAGTTAAATTTATCAGATCTTTCAAAACAAGAGTTGCATAAAGTGATTGAAAAAATGGAACAAGAAATGAAACAAGCAGCGCGTGAATTAAACTTCGAAAAAGCCGCTGAATTAAGAGACCTTGTTCTTGAATTGAAAGCGGAAGGATGAGAGTAGTGACAAAGAAAACGATCTCTATTAGGGGAGCACGCACACACAACTTAAAAAATATTGATTTAGACATACCAAAAGATCAGCTTGTTGTCTTAACAGGTCTATCAGGTTCTGGAAAATCATCACTTGCTTTTGATACGATTTATGCTGAGGGGCAAAGACGTTATGTTGAATCACTATCATCGTACGCTCGTCAGTTTTTAGGACAGATGGACAAACCTGACGTTGACTCAATTACAGGGCTGTCACCGTCAATTTCAATTGATCAAAAAACAACAAGCAATAACCCGCGGTCTACTGTTGCAACAGTAACAGAAATATATGATTATTTACGTTTATTATTTGCACGTGTAGGTCGACCAACTTGTCCTAAACACGGGATTGAAATTACATCACAAACGATTGAGCAAATGGTTGATCGGATCTTAGAATATCCAGAGCGAACGAGATTACAAGTGTTAGCACCAGTTGTATCTGGACGTAGGGGTGAACACGTTAAATTAATTGATGAGTTAAAAAAAGAAGGTTACATCAGATTACGCGTCGATGGTGAACTTGTTGAAATTGAAGAAGAAATTAAATTAGAGAAAAATAAAAAACATGATATCGATGTAGTGATTGACCGAATCGTCGTTAAAGAAGGTGTAGCAACACGATTATCTGATTCGCTAGAGGCAGCATTAAAATTAGGAAATGGCCAAGCAATTGTAGATCTAATTGGACAAGAAGAGTTAAGATTTAATGAACATCATGCTTGTCCGATGTGTGGTTTTTCCATATCTGAATTAGAGCCACGTTTATTTTCATTTAACGCACCTTATGGAGCTTGTGAAAAATGTGATGGTCTAGGTCATAAACTTGAAGTGGATGTAGATTTAGTCATTCCAGATAAGAGTTTATCATTAAATGAAGGTGCGATATTAGCTTGGCAGCCGACAAGCTCTCAGTATTATCCGCAGTTACTAGCAAGTGTTTGTAAACATTATGGAATTGATATGGATACACCTGTTAAAGACTTACCTAAAGCACAATTTGATAAAATTTTATATGGTAGCGGCGATGAGACGATTTTCTTTAGCTATGAAAATGACTATGGTATGACAAGAAAAACAGATATCCAATTTGAAGGTGTATTAAATAACATTGCTCGAAGATATCGTGACACTTCATCAGACTATATCCGGACTCAAATGGAGAAATATATGGTTGAGAAAGCTTGTAATGCTTGTGATGGTCACCGATTAAATGAACAAGCACGTTCAGTTTTAATTAATGGTGAACATATTGGCCAATTTACAAGACGTTCAGTCAAAGAAGGACTTATGTTTTTAAGACAAGCTGAGTTAACAGAAAAAGAAATGGAAATTGCCCGTTTAATTTTAAATGAAATTGAAGACAGACTTGAATTCTTAGAAAACGTAGGGTTAGATTATTTAACACTAGATCGAATGGCTGGAACACTATCTGGAGGAGAGGCGCAGCGGATTCGTTTAGCGACTCAAATCGGATCAGCATTAACTGGTGTTCTTTATGTTCTTGATGAACCTTCAATTGGTTTACACCAACGAGATAATTATCGTTTGATTAACACAATGAAGCAAATGCGCGATCTCGGTAATACGTTAATAGTCGTTGAGCATGATGAAGACACGATGCTAGAGGCTGATTATATTATTGATATTGGACCGAATGCTGGTGAAAACGGTGGCCAAGTCGTCGCAACAGGTACTCCACAACAGATTATTAAGGAAGCAAAATCGCTTACTGGACAGTATTTATCTGGTGAGAAATTCATCCATTTACCGTTAGAGCGTCGTAAGCCAGATGGAAGATACATTGAAGTGATCGGAGCTGCTGAAAATAACCTTAAAGGAATAGATGTAAAAATTCCGATAGGCCTCTTTACTGCTATTACTGGTGTATCTGGTTCAGGAAAAAGTAGTTTAGTTAATGAAGTTATGCTAAATAAATTAGCAACAACCCTAAATAAAGCCCGAAGAAGAGCGGGTAAACATAAGGAAATCAAAGGCTATGAACATTTAGAAAAAGTCATCGATATTGATCAATCACCAATCGGTCGAACACCAAGATCAAACCCGGCCACGTATACAGGTGTATTTGATGATATTCGAGATATTTTCACTCAAACAAATGAAGCTAAGGTTCGTGGATATAAGAAAGGTCGTTTTAGCTTTAATGTTAAAGGTGGCCGTTGTGAAGCATGTCGTGGTGATGGTATAATTAGAATAGAAATGCACTTTTTACCTGATGTCTATGTACCATGTGAAGTTTGTGAAGGTAAACGTTATAATCGAGAAACTTTAGAAGTAAAATATAAAGGGAAAAACATTTCCGATATTTTAAATATGCGAATTGAGGAAGCGTTAGAGTTTTTCAAGAATATCCCTAAAATTAATCGTAAGCTACAAACGATCGTTGATGTCGGCTTAGGTTATGTTCGATTAGGTCAACCAGCAACAACTTTATCTGGCGGTGAGGCTCAACGTGTTAAGTTAGCGAGTGAGTTACACAGACGATCAAACGGAAAAACGTTATATATTTTGGATGAACCAACTACTGGTTTACATGCCGCTGATATCGAACGTCTATTATCAGTGCTCCAAAGGTTAGTTGAGTCAGGAAATACCGTTGTCGTTATTGAACATAATCTCGATGTGATTAAAGCAGTTGATTATATCGTTGATCTTGGCCCAGAAGGCGGCGATAAAGGTGGACTGATCGTTGCAACTGGAACGCCTGAAGAAGTCGCAGAGGTCCCTGAATCTTATACAGGCCAGTTTTTAAAGCCGGTACTAGAAAGAGATCGTCAGCGTATGGCTAATCTGGTTGAAAAAGTAACAACTTAATATATAAAATAAACTTTTTGGTTGATGATCCGTTATTTTTAGCGTTATTTTTCTACACCTTGAGTACGATGATTTCGCGGATGATTCAATCGAAAGGAAAGGGAGTGAAATGAATGCCTAAAAAGTTATACCGATCAAACAGTAATGTTATGGTCGCTGGAGTGTTAGCTGGAATTGGAGAGTACCTCAATATTGATCCGACGGTTATTCGTGTTATTTTTGCAATCTTAATGATTATGACCGCTATTTTTCCGTTGGTGATCACTTATTTTGTGTTATCGATTATTATCCCGAAAAGTGATGTGTATATTCGATGAAACGAGCTGTGCTATCTTTAGTTTTAAATGCTGCCGCACTGTTACTAGTTGCTGAACTGTTTATTGGTTTCCATCTTGAGTCGTTTAAAACTGCTATTATTGCTAGCTTAATTTTAGCGGTTTTAAATGCCGTCATTAAGCCGATACTTGTGTTCTTAACTTTACCAATTAATATTATGACGCTTGGATTGTTTACATTCGTCATTAATGCAACGACATTAATGATAACCCAGTCGTTATTTGATTCTGAATTTGTTATTGATGGATTTGGTGTGGCATGCTTAGCCGCAGTTGTTCTATCAGTCATTAACCTTATTTTAAATAAGCTAGTGAAAGATCCGCTATTAAAAAAGTAAGAATTAATGATTTTTCAGTCATTAAAGATATAAATCTTTTAAGAAGGAATATTGATTTTATCAATAAGCGATTCTAATTCAATAGAATAAGACTAGCAATTGAGAACTTATCTCTAAGATAAAAGATAATGAAATTAAATTTTCATAAAGCGCTCTATGACAAATGATATTGAAGGGGAAATTTCTTCATTTTATCATTTGAAGTAGAGCTTTTTTAATTTATACTTAGAAAAGACAAGAAAAGAGGTGCACGATGGAAGAGATTTTATTGCAATTTGATTTTAAAGATAAAGATTATGATCAAGCTCAATTACAATTTACAAAACCTGAACGCGTATTTACAACGGATCAGGTCGATCAAGTGATCCCTTTACTTGAGCAGCTTGAAGCTGAGCATAACCGTGGCAAGTATATTGCTGGATATATATCATATGAAGCCGCTCAGGCATTTTTGCCGAACTATCGGACAACGAAGCAATTAAATATGCCACTCATGTGGTTTGCTAGTTTTGAAGCGCCTGTTAAATTAAACCTTGAAAAATCTACAACATCTTATACGATTTCAAACTGGCAGGCGACAATGAGTAAGCAACAATATTATGAACGGATTAACTTGATCAAAGCTGCAATTGAACGTGGTGATACGGGGCAAATCAATTTTACTACTCAATTAACGAATCAGTTCAGTGGCGATTCATATCGCTTTTATCAGCAATTACTTGAAAACCAACAAGCATCGTATAGTGCATATTTAGACATTGGTAGATTCAAAATCTTATCTGCATCTCCTGAACTTTTTTTCAAAATTAAGCAAAATAAGGTGACAACTCGACCGATGAAAGGAACGATTAAACGAGGGAGAACCTTAGCTGAAGATCGGGAGAACAAGGACTATTTATTGAATTCAGATAAAGAAAGAGCAGAGAATTTAATGATTGTTGATGTTTTAAAACATGATTTGAGTAAGCTAGCCGTACCAGGATCAATTGAGGTTCCAGAACTTTTAACAGTTGAAACTTACCCAACATTGCATCAAATGACGTCAACGATAACTGCACAGTTAAACGACACTAGCCGAATTGTTGATTGGTTTAAAGCATTATTTCCGTGCGGCTCGATTACAGGTACACCTCGATTAGAGACAATGAAAATGATTGACCAATTAGAAATAACGCCAAGAGAAGTATACTGTGGGGCAATTGGTTATATTACACCAGAACGTGATGCTATTTTTAATGTTCCGATTCGGACGGTTGTGATAGATAGAGAACAGAATATGGCGACTTATGGAGTTGGTGGAGGAATTACAGCAGGATCTGAGGCTGCAAATGAATATGCTGAGATTAAAACAAAAGCAGCCATATTAACAGCGAAGAACCGCCCTTTTTCCTTAATTGAATCAATCCGATTAACAGAAGGGCAGTATCCGTATCTCGATACACATTTAGATCGGCTGGCTGAATCTGCAGAGTATTTTTCATATCGATTTAATCGCACTAATACTTGCGAAAAGATGATCGCTTTAGCAAAGCAATTACCAGTAAAAGATTATAAAGTTCGGTTACTGTTAAAATCAGATGGCGACATTCAAATAGATTCAGAGGAAATTAACCTACCTCTACAACCAGTTAAATCTTATTTAGCTCCATTACCGATCGATAAAGAGAATCGCTATTTATATCATAAGACAACAATTAGAGATCATTATCAGAAACTTGAAGTCGATGCAGAGGATAACTTTTCAACACTATTGTGGAATGATGATGGTGAGTTAACGGAATTTACAATTGGAAATATTGTTTTAAAAATTGCTGATCAGTATTTGACACCTCCGGTCGATGTAGGGCTGTTACCAGGTGTCTTTCGTCAAATCTTACTTGAAGAAGGAAGAATTAAAGAAGCTAGATTAACTAAAGCAGATTTAGAACGTGCTGATGAAATTTGGTTAATAAATGCTGTAAGAGGCTGGGTAGAAATTGAAACTATTTGTAAATAAAAACGTCTATATAGTCTGGTAGACTTATTTGTTGTATTTTTAACCATGATTCGTGCGAAGAAGACAAATAAGTGCTACAATAAAGAGACTAATTAGCTTTGCTATCTATGTAGGATAGATGGAGGGAATGTCGATGTCAAAAGTACAAACGAAACACTTAATTAAACAATTTAATCTTAAGATTCTTGCTGGTGAAAAAGGCCTTGATCGAGAGTTTATCATGAGTGATATTTCTCGACCAGGAATCGAATTAACAGGTTATTTCCGTTATTATCCTAAAGCGAGATTACAAGTTCTAGGTAAGACTGAAATTTCATACTTAAATGAGCTTTCTAAAGAAGATCGAATCGATCGAGCAAAAAGACTTTGTACTAAGGTTACGCCTTGTATAGTCATTACAAGAGGACTTGAAGCACCGCAAGAATTGATTGATCAGTGTAATGAGGCGGATGTGCCATTACTTAGCTCACCATATAAAACGACACGGGTAGTTAGCCGTTTAACGAACTTTTTAGAAGCAGAATTTGCCCCATTTACAACAATGCATGGTGTGTTAGTTGATATCCATGGTGTTGGTGTCTTAATTACAGGACAAAGTGGTGTTGGTAAGAGTGAAACAGCGCTTGAACTCGTTAAACGTGGGCATCGACTTGTCGCTGATGATAGTGTCGAAATACGTCAAGAAGATTATGACCGCTTAATCGGTAGCTCACCAGAATTAATTGAGCATTTACTTGAAATTCGAGGATTAGGCATTATTAATGTCATGACCTTATTTGGTGCGAGTGCCGTAAGATCGCGAAAAGAAATTGACTATGTGATCAACTTAGAAATTTGGAATGAAAAGAAACAGTATGATCGAATCGGTATTGAAGATGAATTAATTCGAATCATTGATGTTGAAATTCCAAAGACAACATTACCAGTTCGTCCAGGAAGAAACTTAGCTGTTATTATTGAAGTAGCGGCGATGAACTTCCGATTGAAACGACTAGGGGTCAATGCGGCTGAAGAATTTTCAAAACGTCTTACAGAAATGATCGAAAAGGAAAAAGAAAATCTAGAAAACGGTATTAGATATGAATAGTCGTAAGGAGGATTTATTTTGACTTTACTTAATGCGCCATTAAATCCTGTCTTTTTACAATTGGGCCCGATAAAAATTTACTGGTACGCAATTTTTATCGTTACAGGTGTTATCGTCGGTTTGCAATTAGCGACAAAAGAAGGATCACGCCTAGGTATTAAAAAAGAGACATATAGTGACTTACTATTATGGGCATTACCAGTTGCTATTATTTCTGCTCGTCTCTACTACGTTATCTTTGAGTGGGATCGCTATATTGATAGACCTTGGTGGAGCATCTTTGCTGTTTGGGAAGGTGGACTAGCAATTCACGGTGCGCTAATTGGTTCAATCGTTACAGCAATGCTCTTTGCAAATAAAAAGAAGATCCCTTTTTGGAAATTAGCTGATATAGCTGCACCAAGTATAATCATCGGTCAAGCTATTGGTCGCTGGGGTAACTTTATGAATCAAGAGGCACATGGTGGACCTGTTTCACAGGCAGCCTATGAAAATTTCCTTCGATTCTTACCTGATTTTATTGAAAAACAAATGACGATTGAAGGTGTCCTATACCATCCTACCTTTTTATATGAATTTTTATGGAACTTACTCGTTTTTGCCGGATTGTTATGGTTAAGACGCCGTAATCCGCTTCGAGGGGAAGTATTTATTAATTACCTAATCTGGTATTCAATCGGACGTTTCTTTATCGAGGGGCTACGAACAGATAGTCTTTACCTATTTGATCTTATTCGAACTGCACAGCTCATTTCATTGTTAGCGATCGTAGTTGGTATCGGGTTAATTATTTATCGTCGTAAGTCGGGTCAAGCAAATGTTCGATATAATGGTAAGAAGATTTAATCGAACAACCTGCTGATTTTAACTAAATTAGCAGGTTGTTTCATGAAAATAGATAAAGATCATTTATTGGGGGGAAAGACTTTGACAATTCGTACTTTATTATTTGATTTAGATGGAACATTAATTGATACAAATCCATTAATTATTGAATCATTTATTTATACAATTAAAAAGCATACAGGAAAAGTCTATACTAAGGAACAGATTTTACCTTTTATTGGACCACCATTAATCGAGTCCATGCAAAAGATTGATCCAAACCAGACTGAGGAGCTCATGCATACATATATTGACCACAATATAAAAAACCATGAAGGATTTGTTGAGCCTTATCCAACAGTTGTGGAGACAGTTAAGACTTTGTTTGAAAAAGGTTATAAGTTAGCGATTGTAACGACTAAAATTACAGAAAATGCTCGTCTAGGCTTAGAAATTACAGGACTTGCACCATACTTTGATGTGGTAATTGGCTTGAATGAAGTTGAGAATGCTAAACCTAATCCAGAGCCAATTTTTAAAGCTCTCGATGCGTTAGGTGAAACCCCTGAGCATGCCCTGATGATCGGTGATAATTATCATGATATTGAAGCGGGGCAAAATGCTGGAACGAAAACAGCAGGAGTTGCTTGGTCAATCAAAGGAAGAGAAACGCTTGAGGCACTATCCCCAGACTATATGTTAGAGGAATTAGCAGATCTATTAAAAATATTAGGAGTAGAATAAATGCGTAAAACAGAACGCTACCCAGTTGAAGGCTCAAATGCGCTATGGCAAATGTACAAAACCGTGCCATTCCTAAAAGTGATTAAGAATTTTCTCGTCATTCAAACTGCACGTTATACACCGTGGCTACCAATGAAAAATTGGCTCTATCGTCACTTGTTAGGTATGAAAGTTGGCGATAAAACAGCTTTTGCCTTAATGGTAATGGTAGATTTACTATTTCCGGAGCGAATTTCTGTCGGTAAGGATACGGTAATTGGTTACAACACGACAATTCTTACACATGAATATTTGATTGATGAATATCGCATTGGTAATGTTAAAATTGGTGATCAAGTCATGATTGGTGCTAACAGTACAATCCTTCCAGGAGTTACAATAGATGATCGTGCCACAGTAGCAGCTGGTACGGTTGTTACTAAAGATATTGCGGCAGGAAGTTTTGTTGGTGGTAATCCAATGCGAGTCATTTACACCAAAGAAGAGATGGAACAACGAAAAAAAGCGAAACAGACTATTGATTGACTTGGAATGACTCGCTTCCAATACTCATTCGATCGTTAAAATTTCACTTATTTGTATAAAGATTTAGGGGGGCAAATAGATGAGATTATCAAATCGAAATCGAGAAGAAACGCTACAAGCTCTAAAAAGAAAAACATATGATTTGCTTATCATTGGCGGAGGTCTAACCGGATCAAGTATTGCCCTCGATGCAGCAACTCGTGGGATGGATACCGTTTTATTAGACATGGCTGACTTCGGCTCTGGTGGCTCATATCGCCAAAGTATGCTAAGCTTTGAGCAAGGCGATTACTATTACAGAACGTGGAAAAACCTAGAGAAAGAAAAGGAAACTATCGCTACGAACTTTTCCGCACTTTATCAACCGACGACAGGGATGTATCTAAAATATCGTGGTGATTTAGACCTGAAAAATTTCACAAACATTAAGCGTGGACTCTTATTTCCAATTAGGAAAAAGCAGTCCATTCACCTAACTAAAACATTACGTCATAAAGAAATACTTGAATATGAACCTAAGGTGAATCCGAAACAATTGGAGCGAGGTTACTTATTTGAAAATGGTCTAATTAATCGATCATTAATGGCAATTGAATTAATTAAACAGGCTAATCAACTCGGCACAGCAGCTGTCAATTATTTAAGAGTAACTCAATTTATTTATGATTATGATGACCAAATTATTGGAGTAGTTGCAGAAGATCAAATTAATGGTGATACTGTTTCAATTTACGCAAGAAGAATCATTAACGCAACAGGGAAATATTTTAATCGAATTAGAAAGCTTGATGTCTCTGATCAACAACAGCAACTTCCCCCAATATTAAATAAAAAAACGATAATGTATCTTAATACACCTATACCTCCTATTAATCGGATTCTTTCGTTTAATGATGCTAAACGTGATGCATATGCTACGATAATTCCAGCCAAAGGAAATCTTCTCTTAACGTCTGTAGAAAAGCTTGTCCAACCGACAACTTTATCTAGTCAACCCTTAGAATCAGATATCGATCACTACCTAAATTTATTAAAACAAGTGATTAAAGACGAAGAATTTACAGTAAACGATGTGACAGATGTTAACCTAACATATGAGGTACAATATGAATCGAATAACGATTTATCAAGCTTGGTTATGGTATCAGATGCAGGTCTAATTTCAGTAATAGGTACTGGAACCGAAGCCTATCGACTGTATGCAGGCGAAATCGTTGATATAATTGCAAAAGGTTTGAAAAAAGAAGTTAATATTCTATATTCTAATTCAGAGACTAATGTTTTAACGATTAATAAGAAAAAAGCAATTGAAGAATTAGAGACGCTAACAATTGATCAAGAAGATTTGGCTCAATTGACCAAAGTATATGGTGACCGAACACCCCAACTGCTCGAATACTATCATCAATGTGAAATGAAGCATACAGCATATGAAATTAATCAATTATTATGTGCAGAACTGCTTTATTCAATTGAGCACACGGCCATCTATGTATGAGTAAAATTATTGTGGGCGCAAAAATATATTAACCCCTTCACTAAGTGAAGGGGCCAGCAAGCGATAGCGCGGTAGGAAACAAAGCAAAAGTCATGAAAAAAGGGACACTCCTTGGTAAAATGATAGTCTACTAAAACACCATTACCGAAAGGAGAATCCCTCATGGAAAAGAATATCATAAAATA
>FZPS01000048.1_pt438 | contig 23427 bp, 25 predicted proteins | sample 1817821 | NCBI WGS metagenome assembly FZPS01 (sample SAMEA104158645, study PRJEB21678) | metagenome | place: Germany | collected 2015-04-21 | reverse complement strand
AATCAGACCGCGGATCGACAGCTCAGTCTGAGTCATTGCTCTAATCTGCAAACCGTTACCTACAATGCGAATGATCACACCACTGCTGTTGATATCAATCTCGTCTGGTCCGTATTCGAGTATTCCCCCATGGTTCTCAATCAGCACCTCACGGCCGCCTGTTATCTCGATCCTCGCCAAACCTGCGACCACTTCACCCGGAAGGTCTAGCATCTCCGCTGCCCTGATAAGGAGCCCGGCCTCCTTTGACCCCTTCCGTTTTTCGCTTTTACCGGCGCTTCTTGCCATCAGAGTTTCCTCCATTCTCAGGTGTCTTTTCTAATTCATATGCTGAACGGCGGGAAAACTTGAGCTGTTTTTTGACCGCAGGTCATTTTACTGCAAGTCCTCCCAATACATTATTAAGGAGGCCGATACGACAAGTAAGAGAGATATGGAGGCGGGTCTATGGGACTTTTATTAAATCGCAGAGTTATGGAAACCGTAGTGGGATTAATAATCTTTCTAGCAATTGTGGGCCTTGTAATCTATCCAAACGACACGATGACAGCTGCAAAGGACGGGCTATCTCTGTGCTTCAATATAATCCTTCCCTCACTTTTTCCTTTCTTTGTTCTATCCTCCCTTCTGGTGGAACTGGGGTTTGCACGCTATCTCGGCAAATTCCTTGAAGGGTTAATGAGACCGCTGTTCAATGTAAGCGGAGCATGCTCACTTGCGTTTGCGCTGGGTTTTATCGGTGGATACCCGACTGGCGCAAAGACTGCAATTGCAATATATGAAAAAGGTCTCTGTACAAAAACTGAGGGCGAGAGACTTCTCAGCTTCTGTAACAACTCCGGCCCTGCATTCATTTTGGGTGTTGTGGGTGCCGGTGTATTCTCAAGTAGTAAAGCAGGTATTCTCCTCTATCTAGCCCACGCCTTAGCTTCCATATTGGTCGGAATAGTGTTTCGTTTTTATGGCAGTAGCAGACCCAATTCAGTTTCGCGTAGCTCCGAATCACAAATTGAGACTGTTAAGCTCTCCGAGGCTTTTACCAAGTCTGTCAGCGGCTCTTTTTCATCAATATTGAACATCTGTGCCTTTGTTATATTTTTCTCGGTTACAATAAGGCTGATGTACCTATTTGGAATCATCCCCTCCATTGCCCGTTTCTTGGGTACACTTACGGAGGGCATTGGTGGAAGCGCAGAAAAGGTTGAACTTCTCTTAACGGGCATAATAGAGATATCATCCGGTGTCTGGACACTTCGAGACGCGGCAGCATCGATGCGCTCACAGCTCGTAATGGCTGCATTCATGATGGGCTGGGCAGGCATATCGGTACACTGCCAGGTATTGACCTTTATCGGAGGCAGCGGCCTCAGTACCCGCACATACATTGGTGGAAAGATGCTACACGCCGTTCTTTCTGCTATACTAACCTACTTTCTATCAGGTCTTTTCAAATTCGAAGCACCTGTAGCATCCTACCTTGTAGAACAGCTTGACGGTATCTTTACACTGAACTTTGCAAGCTCGCTAAAAATGTCACTTACCGTCTCTGTTGTTCTGACTGTTGCAATGTTTATGTTTTATATGTCTCGAATCCTGATATATGCACCTAAGAAGCGAAAATAGCTGTATTAGAAATTGCTTGACATAAAGAGCTATGAAATGTATTATAAAATTGAAACTGAGTTTCATTTTCAAAACTGGGGGATCTAAATAATGGCAGGCATCTATAGGACAAAACAGCGCGAACTAATTCTCAGTTTTTTAAGGGAAAATAGCCACCTTCACCTCACCGCTGACGATATCTCAAACCATTTCAGTAATAGGAACATACTGATAGGAAGAGCAACGATCTACAGGTATCTCAACTTATTGGTTGAGAAAAATATCGTCCGCAAATATCACCTTGGAGACGGGGCAAGTGCGTGCTACCAATTTGTCGATAACTCTTCGCGATGCAACAGGCACTATCACCTGAAATGCAACGGTTGCGGAAAGCTGATCCATATGGAGTGCGACGATTTGGATAGCCTTTTCTGTCATCTCGAGGACAAGCATGGCTTCCGGGCAGATCCAGTTCAGACTGTTGTATACGGAGACTGCGCAGAGTGCGCTAATAAGCACTAGAAAACACAGGAGTACACTATATGAATCTTCTCATCAATCGCTCAAGGAGACGTTTTAAAATCTCAGTACGAGTTCTGCGAACGCTTTTTTCACTCCTACTCATTGCTGTAACACTTGTTTCATGCAATCCGCACCCATCAACAACTGCTTCAAAAACGGAGAGCACACCGGAAGAAACCATCGAAAACAGGCTGAAAATTATCACAACGATATTTCCACACTACGATTTCGTTAGAGCGGTCGTCGGCGAGTATGCAGACGTCACTATGCTCCTCCCTCCCGGAGTTGAAACCCACTCATACGACCCAACTCCCGCAGATATTATTGCTATCAACGAAAGTGATTTGTTTATATATACCGGAGCTGATATGGAAGCATGGGCCGAGAGTATATTGCAGGGAGTTTCAAACGAAAATCTGCGCGTAGTGGCATTGGCTGAAGATATTGATCAGCATCACGACGATGCTCACCATGACCACGAGGATGATAGTTATGAGTACAGCGATGCTACCCATATACACATTCACGAACTTGACCCCCACATATGGACGAGCCCTGTCATCGCCGCTACCTTGGTGGATCGAATACTTTCAGCAGTCTGTGAACTTGATCCTGAGAATGAGCAGTACTATATCAACAACGCGGACGCCTACAAGGTAGAGCTCAAACAGCTTGACGCCGAGTTTCGTAATATTGTAGAGACAAGCAAGAGGAAAGAAATATTTTTCGGCGACAGGTTTGCACTACAGTATTTTGCCGATGAATACGGCCTAGAGATACATGCGGCCTTTGATTCGTGCTCTGCTGAGTCTGAGCCGAGCGCCTCTACGATAACCTCGATGATAAACGAGATCATCAAAAAGGATATTCCCGTAATCTTCTATGCGGAGCTAAACGACCCGAAAATCGCGCGTTCACTCAGCGAAGCGACGGGTGCCGAAATGCTGCTGTTCCACTCATGTCACAATGTCACAAAGGAAGAATTTAGTGACGGCGTAACCTACATCGACCTCATGCGCAAAAACGCAGAGAACCTCAGAAAGGGGCTTAATTGATATGCGGCTGTTGGAGTGCTCCGACCTGAATATGAGCTATGAGACTGTCCCCGCATTGAAGGATCTGAGTTTTTTTGTTGACGCGGGGGACTACCTCTGTATAATCGGTGAAAATGGTTCGGGAAAGACGACCCTTCTTAAGGGTCTATTGGGGCTTAAGGAACCTGATTCCGGGCTAATAGAGTACATCGGCATCACTAAGCGCGAAGTTGGATACATGCCGCAGCAGACGACCATTCAGAAGGACTTTCCCGCTTCGGTGATGGAGGTTGTTCTATCGGGCTGCCTGAACAGGGAAGGATTCAGGGTCTTTTATGGGAAGAAGGACAGAGAACTGGCGGTAAAAAACCTGGAGACACTGTCCATTTCAGATTTGGCGGGAAAATCCTATATGGAGCTTTCCGGCGGTCAGCAGCAGCGAGTCCTGCTCGCACGTGCTCTATGCGCGACGCAGCGCCTGCTTATCCTTGACGAACCGACAATAAGTCTGGACCCTGTGGCCACTTCCGCTTTTTATGGTGTAGTAAAATCACTTAACCGTGACCGCAATATAACCATTATTATGGTCTCTCATGATGTTTCGGCCGCCGTACAGAACGCAAGTAAAATCCTGCATCTAGAGACTACTCCGTTATTCTTTGGATCGGTCGAAGATTACGTCAACACAGATGTTGGCAAGAGAATGCTGGGAGCCGGTTGATATGAGAACAATAATTGAGGCCTTCTTGACATACGGTTTTTTGATGCGTGCGCTCATTGCAGGAGTACTTGTTGCCCTCTGTTCATCACTTCTTGGAGTCTCCCTCGTTCTTAAGCGCTACTCGATGATAGGAGATGGACTGAGCCACGTTGCTTTTGGAGCGCTAACTCTTTCACTTGCGCTAAACATCTCACCCCTACACATATCACTGCCAGTTGTGATGATTGCAGCAGTTCTTTTGCTTCGTATAAGTGAGAGTAGCAAGATTAAAGGCGATGCAGCAGTAGCAATCATAACTAGCAGCTCACTCGCCATTGGTGTTATCTCGGCTTCGATAACTAAAGGGATAAATATTGATGTATTCAATTTCATGTTCGGGAGTATCCTGGCCATGAGCAAAAGCGACGTCTATCTAAGCGTCGCTCTCTCACTCATTGTACTTACACTCTATATTGTGTTCCATAATAAGATTTTCGCAGTAACCTTTGATGAGAATTTCGCAAAGGCTAGTGGAATCAATACTAACTTACAAAATACTTTAATAGCACTGCTTACCGCAGCTACAATCGTTGTGGGGATGCGAATAATGGGAGCACTCCTAATTTCCAGCCTGATTGTGTTTCCCGCCCTTACCTCAATGAGAGTATGCAAGAGCTTCCGCGGAGTCATTATTACCTCAGCAGTCGTTTCTGTTGTGTGCTTTATTGCAGGTCTCTTCGTTTCTTACGGCTTCTCAACACCAGCAGGCGCAAGTGTCGTTGCATCTAATCTCGTTATCTTTTTGCTGTTTTCGTTAGCTGGACTCATAATTAAGAAGGTATAATCAGACACTGTACTTCAAAAAATCCTTAAGGTCTGTTGAGATAATTCGCGATAGATACTTCTGACCCTCAGGAGAGCTTCTCCAAATCATTGTGACTCCTCCAACGTTCTCCTCCTCCGGTTCATCGATCTCTTCCGCAAATATCAACTCCAATGGCATTATCGTATATAACACTTGATTACTTACCCTCCTCATCAAGAGCAACAGCACCCGTTTTTTTCTTCCTGCTACCACATTTATCTTCGGATTTCTCATGCCTCTTTCCACCCTTGGCAGGCGGATTTTTGGTATTCTCTTCGTCATTACTGCCAGGGCTTTGGGGTTCGTGGCCTTGATGATATCTACCCTCTGCTTCATTAGCCCTTCTGTTCTCCTCTATCATCTTGTGGAGCTCTTCAAGGGCATCCGAGAGACCGCCTAGCCGGTCGATAAGACCAAGCTCTACCGCCTGATTCCCGTCAATTACAGTTCCAACATCCGCAGCAAGCTCTCCGGTGTTCAACATCAGCTCTAGGAATTTCTCCTCCGATATATTAGAATTTGATGTGACAAACTTGACAATTCTGTCCTGTATTCTCTCAAAATAGTTAAATGTCTGCGGGACTCCGATTATCATACCGTTCAGCCTAACAGGGTGGATTGTCATTGCCGCTGATGGTACAATAAATGACCTTTTTGCCGACACCGCCAATGGTACACCTATTGAGTGACCACCTCCAAGAACAAGCGAGACAGTCGGCTTTTTCATGCCAGAAATCAGCTCGGCAATACCAAGACCGGCCTCGATATCTCCCCCTACAGTATTGAGCATCACAAGTAGCCCGTCAATCTCCCTGCTCTCTTCAATCGCAGCGAGCTGGGGCATAACATGCTCATACTTAGTGGTCTTGTTTTGTGACGGTAAAACCTGATGTCCCTCAATCTGTCCTACAATTACAATGCAGTGGACATTGTCGCCGGGACCACCAGTTGTAACCGATCCAAGCTGCTCTATCTGGTCCATGTCTGCCTGTCGCGCTTCGGTGTTCTCACTGTTTGCTTTCTTACTCTCGTCCAAAGGACTTCCCCCTTAGTTGGTGAAGTTGTATTTACTCAACGCTATGCAAGCCCCGCGGCAATTCTTACCTGTTGCTGGTGTGCGGGCGTCATCGCTCCATCGTAATGTCTCGTACTGTTTTTGAAATGCAAATCAAAGTGGCCGTTAAAGTTGTTGTTCTTAATATAGTCAATATCATGGGGCATCGAAGACATTGATGCTGCTATCTTCCTCCCATCAACACTTACAATCACAGCTCTCTCGGCCCATGAGTAACTGCCTCCCCAAATCTGCTTGATAATGGAGGCATCGTTAGCTGTTAGGGGCTCACAGTCTGCGTGATTTGCACCAATTGTGCGCTTTATCTGAAAGGAGCGGCCCGTTCTAAAGTCGGTCACTGTCGCTACTTTATTGATCGGAAAAACATACTGAGCTTCCGTCCACCAATCCAAATATTCACCATGCCTCTCACTAACAGTTGCTTGCACTGCAATATGGTGGACCGGAATTGTCAACTTCTGACCAATGTACAGGTGGCTGTTCATTGTGAGCCCGTTGACTTTAAGCAGTTCCGCTTGTGGTAGACCGAATTTTATTGAGAGGTCCCAAATAGTATCCCCTGATTTAACAGTATATTCTTGATAGCTTACCGTATTTGTATTGGGAGCCGGTGAGTTTTGTTCTGAGTTACTTATATTTACGGTTCGTGTCGCACCGTTCCAGCTGACACTCTGGCCTAATGCCTCAGTCAAAAATCGAACGGGCACCATTGTTACGCCATTAATAATATAGGACGGCGGCATACCTACCGACCTGCCGTTTACCCTTGCTGTCCTCGCCCCTATAACAAAGGCGATTTTCGTGCTACCCTTGTTGATACCTACGGTTTTTGAACTGCCGTTCCACCACACCGTTCCGCCCAACGCATTCGCAATCTCTCGTGCAGGAACATACACGGTTCCACTGCGGTTTACAGCAGGACTCGAAAGGTGCAAATAACTACCGTTTATGGTTACGTTAACACTCTGTTGAGTGGATTTTTGAACAGACGCTGCGCTGTATGCCTCTGCCTTTTGAGGTATAGGTCCTGAGAGGGCAAGAGTCGTTACGAGAACAGCTCCAAGCATTACTTTTATGCGCTTCGCGTTCAGCCCAGGGATTTTCTCCCGGATGTATTCGACAGCATTCTCTCGCAGCGACCTGTTGCGCTTCCGCCTTCCCCTTCTCCCTAGTTCTTCGGAAAACTCGGTCAACATCGGATCGAGGTAGAGTATCAGCTCAAATCCGCCTTCGGTTTCAACAACTCTGTGATCTATAAACATAAAAATAACCCCCGTTCATTATTGTGCTTTGTCGGGGGTAGATTTATTAGTGCTAAAGATAATTTCGTGGAATACTACGAATTAACAAGGACTTTCAGCTTTTCATATGATAGCTTGAGGTGATTTACTTGTATTCATACCGTGAATTTCTTGAGCTGCAGAAAATAAGCAGAGAACATCAGGACAAAAAAATGGAGCAAATGTACCTAAATACGCAAAAAAAGGAGAAGGTTGAAAAAGAAGAGGTCGATGACAGCGAAGAATACCCTTTTGGAGTTAGGTTTATAATAGAGTAGATTCGACTGTTATCGCACCGCAGGAAGAAATGTAACCCCAGTAATCGGGTAGAATGCTTCCCAATTCGTGGCGTACGAATTTACAGAGCTGCAGGCTTTTCGCTTGCAGCTCCGTTTATAGTACTTTATGTGTTTTTCACCTATTCAGGAAACAAGGGCTTCTTTCACTCTATGAAGAACTGACTTTATTACAATCGACACCTGGTACTTACGCGAATTGATCAACTTGCCATTACTAATTGCCTTGGCGTGACAGACCGGACGAATATACGAGGGATAAAGAGCTTTCTCCTTTGTGGACACCAGCCTAAACCTCCACCCACAATCTCTGGCAATAGTTCTCATCATAACAGGAATCTCAGCCAGATGAAACGTAACAGGCGAAGACCTTTCATTTCTGGCATTTGGATTGATGACAGTACAGTACTTATAGCAGCGTCTATTACCGGAAAAGCGAGTGTGTCCGCTCTTAAGTAATGTCACATGGTCCCAGAAGTATACAACACGATCGCGTTCATCAAAACGAACCGACGCCTCATAGTGAACTGCTGTCCGTCTTCTTCCCCGCCTTGCTTTGCAAAATACGCAGTCTAAATACAGGTCTGTCTCGTGGTTCTTTAGCGGAGTAATATTCATATTCCACAGGATCAGCGTTACATGACGGATTATAGTGCTCCTTTCCATTTTCAAACCTCTCGCAAATCTTTCTCTAATTATATCACAATTTTTTGTAATTAATAGAGCGAAAAGTGTGAATTAGGTATATTGCCGAACATTTTCTCAAATTTATGTAAACCAATCGCTGTTATTCTGTCTTATCATTTTCTGCGTCAGTTTCATGAGAGGCAAATATATCTTTACCCAACTTTGAACCGAAGGAGATAGACTCCTTACCGTACTTGTCCCTTATGCTATCGATGGCCGATGCTATCTTCCTTGTGCGCTCCCTTCGCATATAGATCGATGTATCAAACAGGTCTAGTTGTTCGGTGGCGTAGTCTTCTGGTATAAGATTTGCTCCGGTTATTGCGATCGATCTGATTGGTGCTCCCACCTTCCACGAATTTCGAATAAGCTGCATAGCGGCTTCTGTAATCTCCCTTGCATACTGTGTCGGGTTTTTTAGTGCTCTCTGTCTTGAAATAGTTTTGAAATGTGGATCTCTTATCTGTACCTGAACTGTAGTGCACATTAGCCCGTTTTTTCGCAGCCGCATCGCAACAGTGTCCGCAAGTTCGGTTACCCCGGCCTTAATATCATTTATATCCACCAGATCCCTACTGAATGTCATCCCGTTTCCCACAGTCTTCAAATCGGGATCGTCTTCAAACACCCGTACCTCTGAATCATCCTCTCCCCTCGCATAAGTACAGATCATCTCCCCGTGCTTTCCTAGCTTCATTGCCACGAGTCTCTTATCCGCTGCCGCAAGGTCGCCTATTGTGAGGATCCCCATCCTAGCTAGGGTCTGGGAGGCAGCTTTTCCGACATAGATCAACGACTTGACCGGGAGCGGCCAGACAATGTCTCGGTATTTATCTCGTGATATAACTGTGGTTGCATCCGGTTTTTTCAGGTCACTGCCCAGTTTTGCAAAGACCTTATTAAATGAGACACCGACCGAAACAGTAAGCCCGATCTCACTTTTTACGTCCTCCCTAATTGAGTCGGCAATATCCTTTCCACTACCAAAAAGTGAGAGCGAACCAGTAACATCGAGCCAGCTCTCATCTATACCAAAGGGTTCAACCCTATCTGTGTATCTTAGATAAATCTGATTGACAAGCTTTGAGTATTTTTCGTAATCGTCATGATTGGGTGGAACGAGCACTAGGTCGGGACATTTACGTCTTGCCGAAAATACAGTCTCTGCAGTGAGTATACCGCACTTTTTTGCTAGCTCATTCTTTGCTAATATTATCCCGTGACGGTTTTTGGGATTACCGCAGACGGCCATGGGAACTTTTTTCAGCTCAGGCCTCTTTAATGCCTCCACCGAAGCGTAAAAGGCGTTAAGGTCACAGTGAAGTATTGTCCTTTCCAACATTGTCACCCCTCTTTCAGCATGTCTATTATAACATTTAACATAAAACTTTCATAGAACTGTATATTTTTGTTGACGTGGAAATTGCCAACTTAGAAAAATCGTGGTATACTAACATCGTATGGTCATTTTTATGCAATATGGAAATGCCATTAGGATTTGCTCTGGCAACCATCCCTAAATAAATTATCAAAACTCTTTGGAGGTATAAAATGAGCGAACTTAGAGGAGCATGTATTATTGGTCAATCAGGCGGACCTACTTCCGTTATTAACGCCAGTGCATACGGTGCGATCCGCACAGCTCTGGATTCCGATTCCATAACCCGTGTTCTCGGTGCGGCACATGGCATAAAGGGCGTCCTTGATGATGTGCTCTATGACATGTCAAAAGAGGATCCAGCCGAGCTTGAGAGGTTGAAGTATACCCCCTCATCAGCACTCGGTTCCTGCAGATACAAACTTGCAGACCCCGATGAGGATGATACCGATTATAAGCGCATCTTAGAAATATTCAAGAAATATGATGTGCGCTATTTCTTCTACAACGGCGGAAACGATTCGATGGATACCTGCAACAAGATTTCAAAATACATGATGAAGGTCGGCTACGAGTGCCGCGTTATGGGTATTCCGAAAACCATCGACAATGACCTCTTCGGAACTGACCACTGCCCTGGCTACGGTAGCGCTGCTAAATACGTAGCTACCTCTTGCATGGAAGTGTTCCATGACGCCAATGTTTATGATACCGGACAGATTACCATTATCGAAATAATGGGACGTCACGCCGGATGGCTCTGTGCCGCATCAGCTCTCGCCACACATATGGGAGCAGGTCCAGACCTTATCTATCTGCCTGAGCTTGCATTCGATCTCGACACCTTCCTGAAGGATGTAATGGACGTCTACAATGAGAAGGGCAAATGCATTGTCGCTGTTTCCGAGGGCATCCACGACAAGGATGGCAAGTTTATTTCGGAATATGGTTCCAATCTGGCATCTACAACAGATTCATTCGGTCATGCCCAGCTAGGCGGTCTTGCTGCAACACTCTCCTCCATTGTTAAGGAGAAGACGGGTGCTAAGGTCCGTGACATCGAGTTTTCACTGTTGCAGAGATGTGCTGCCCACGTCGCGTCAGAGGTCGATATTGAAGAGGCCTTCATGGCAGGTAAGGTCGCAGTTGAGCAAGCTGTCGCCGGCGTAACTGACAAGATGGTGGCCTTCGAGCGCACTTCTCAAGATCCCTATAAGTGTGAGCCGAAACTTATCGATCTCACAGTTGTTGCCAATGTTGAGAAAAAGGTTCCGCGTGAGTGGATTAATGAAGACGGCAACGGTCTGCTGCTTCCCTTTATTGATTACGCACTGCCCCTTATTCAGGGTGAGACGAAGCTTGGTAAGGAGCATGGCCTCCCCCGCTTCGCAAAGCTCAAAAAGGTACGTGCGACAGTATAATCAGATCGAATCCTCGGTTTTCTCATGGAAAGCCGGTATAGAGCACAAAGCAGATAGCGCAAGAGCCGTCGATTCCTATCGGCGTCTCTTGCTTTTCATTCACTGCACCAGCGCCCTGTAAGCTAAATGCTTGACATGTATTGTATAATTTACATATTAATCTGCGTTATCAGAGGGATAGGTGGAAGAGATGGACAACAATTTAATACTAAAGCTTGAGGGCATTGAAAAGAGCTTCGGCGAAGAAAAGGTACTTAAGGGGATAGACTTATCTGTAGCGCACGGAGAGTTTATAACTTTACTGGGGCCTTCCGGCTGCGGTAAGACAACAACCCTTCGTATTATTGCCGGCCTCGAAACACCGGACAGAGGACGTGTACTTCTGGAAGGCAGAGACGTAACAGATGAGGAGCCCAACACTCGAAACGTAAACACTGTGTTCCAAAACTACGCCCTGTTTCCGCATATGAATGTGGAAGCCAATGTCGGTTACAGCCTCAGAATCAAACGTGTCCCTAAGAAAGAGATCGTTAAGCGGGTCGAAGAGGCACTGGAGCTTGTGCGGCTTACAGGATTTGAAAAGCGCATGCCAAATGAGCTCTCTGGCGGTCAAAGACAGCGGGTTGCCATAGCACGTTCAGTAATTAACCAACCAAAGGTTCTTTTACTAGATGAGCCCTTGGGCGCTCTGGACCTACAGCTTAGACGTGAGATGCAGACAGAACTTAAGCGATTACAAACCCATCTCGGAATCACCTTTATCTACATAACCCACGACCAGGAAGAGGCTCTGAACATGTCCGACCGTATTGCAGTTATGCGCGATGGCGTGTTTGAGCAACTAGGGTCCCCCTCGGATGTCTATGACAGACCAAGGACCTCCTATATAGCCACCTTTGTGGGATCGGCAAACATAATTAAAGGAAAAGTTATAAAACAGACCGAAGACAGCGTCTTCTTTTCATGCTGTAATGGAACCGGAATAGCTGCACTTAGCGGTGTGACTCTGTCCGAAGAGAGTGAGGTTACAGTGGCACTCCGGCGTGAACACCTGTCGCTACACAAAGAAAAGCCTGAGAACGCACATGGATTCTGGACAGTTATCAAGGAAAAGCGGTTTTCGGGTGGAATCCTTCAAATTCTCTTGTCGTACGGCGACGACCTGGAGCTTATCTCCAGTAAGCAGGGTCTGGACTCCGATATGACTGTAGGAGACAATGTCTTTGTCACCTGGAATCCGGAAAACGCTGTTCCGGTAGATTTGGACGGTGACCAATGAAAAAGAAGAAGAGAAAGAATAGACCGGGTCTATCAATCTTCAGTATCCTTCCCCTCTATCTGTTCACCATCGTATTTGTAGCATTCCCTCTTATTTATCTGTTCGTATTGAGCTTTCTGACACGCGCCGAGACGTGGGGCGTTGTAAATCAACTCACACTGAAAAACTATCTGGGCATACTCGACCCTATATATCTCAACACATTTATCGAATCATTTAAGCTTGCCATTTTGACAACAGGTCTGGTTATCCTTGTGGGATATCCCTATGGCTACTTTATGGCAAAGCTAAACAGCGACTGGAGAAGGCGCATGATGCTTCTCCTGATGATCCCCTTCTGGATCAGTTCACTTATGAGACTGTTTGGTTGGGTCACTATGTTTCGAGCAAACGGAGTGTTGGATAAGTTTCTGATGATGCTAGGAATCATTGACGAACCCCTAAAGCTCCTCTACACCTATCCTGCTGTGGTCGTCGGCATGGTTTATGCCCTTACGCCGTTTATGATTTTCTCAGTCTATTCGAGCGCTGAGAAACTGGACTGGAGCATGGTGGAAGCTGCAAGGGATTTAGGTGCGACACGCTGGAAAGCCTTTGTTACTGTAACACTTAAGCTAACGTTACCCGGACTTCTTTCGGGCGTAGTCCTCACCTTTATACCGTCTATGGGTCTTTTCTATATAGCTGAACTTCTCGGAGGTAACAAGGTCGTACTTGTGGGAAATGTCATTCAGGAACAGCTGATGAAATCACACAACTGGCCCTTTGCAGCAGCTCTCTCGGTCGTACTCATGGCGCTTACAAGCTTTGTAATATTCCTTTATAGAAAAATCACGAAGGTCAAGGATTTGGAGGGGCTTGTATGAAAAACAGAACAAAGCTCCCTAATATCTATCTTGGTATAGTCACAGCAATAATGTACCTTCCAATCCTAATAGTTATAATCTACTCTTTCAATGAGAGCAGAATCAGCTCTGTGTGGGAAGGTTTTTCGTTTAAATGGTATGCCGACCTGTTCAGAGACAAATCGATACTGGATGCTCTCATCAACAGCATCATACTCGCTTCACTGAGCAGTCTGTCGGCCGGAGTGATTGGAACCCTCGCCGCAGTTGGCATGACGAAGGTCAAGCTACGTACCAACAGTACTGTTGAGTATATAGCTACCCTTCCTATAATCATTCCTGAGATTATCCTAGGTATAATATTTCTCTTATACTTCTCTCTGCTCGGGCTTCGCTTCGGTATGACAACACTCATTATTGCGCACACCACATTCTGCGTACCCTATGTGTTGATCCTGGTAAAGGCACGTCTTGCCGGAATGGACAAGAGTTTTGTGGAGGCAGCGCGAGATCTAGGGGCAAGTGGTCCTAGGGCATTCTTTGATATTACATTGCCACTAATACTGCCGGCTGTTGCCTCAGGAATGCTTCTGTCATTCGCAATGAGCTTTGACGACGTGGTTATCAGCGTTTTTGTTACTGGTGTCAACGTAAATACTCTGCCCCTCAAAATATACACCAGTCTAAAAACAGGAGTAACTCCAAAAATCAACGCACTATGTACCCTGATGTTTATCGCAACTATCATCCTTATAATGCTCTCTGCATATCTTGGTAAATTGAATAGAATAAACACCACTGACTCTAAGGAGGAAACCCTATGAAGAAAATTATGACCCTGTTACTTGTCCTTACTTTAGCCCTGGGACTGTTTGCCGGGTGTGAAAGTGATAAGAAGTCCGAAGGGGGCACTTTGAATCTCTTTACATGGGAAGGCATGTTCCCGCAGGAGGTTCTTGACGGCTTTACTGCTGATACAGGAATCACTATCAGTTACAACAACTTCGACTATGACGAGACAATGCTTGCCAAACTTCAGGCAGCAGAGGGCGGAGACTACGACCTTGTTATTGCCGACGACTATATCATAGAAACAGTCATTGACGAGGGCCTTGCACAAAAGCTGGATATGAGCAAGCTCTCAAACTTCAAAAATATCAACCCAATCTACCAAGGCCAGTTCTATGATCCTTCAGATGAGTACACCGTACCGTATGGCGCAGGCATTCAGACAATAGTATACGACCCTTCTCTGGTGGATATTGAGATAAAGGGCTATGCCGACCTTATGGATCCTTCTCTGAAGGACAGTGTCGGGATCATATCTAACTACCGCGTTATAAACGGTCTCGCTCTCAAGATAATGGGCGAAAGTTACAACACCGAGGACATATCTAAAATTGAGGCCGCAGGAGAGATTCTTCTGGATCTGGCTCCGAACATCCGCCTCATAAAGGATGACAACCTACAGGACGACCTGGTTTCTGGTGAGATCTCTGCAGCAGTGATGTACACATCACAGGTTACACTGGCAAAGCTTGCAAATCCGGATCTCAAGATAGTCTACCCTGAAGAGGGAATCGGCTTTGGAATAATGGCGGGCTTCATCCCATCCAAGGCACCCAATCCCGATGCAGCTCACGCATTCCTAAACTATATTTTACAGCCTGAAATCGCTGCACAGTGCTTTGAGTGGTTAGGTTACTACAGCACAACAGAGGCAGCTGACTCACTAATAAATGACGAGTTTAAGGAGTTCCTCACATTGCCGGAGAATCTGAATCTCGATTCAGAGATGATCCAGCTTGTGAGCTCCGATGCCGAAGAGGCACATTCCAAGGTTTGGACAGCCTTCAAGGCCGCCACCGGAAAATAGTTCTCAACAAAATAGTCCCTCTGTTTAGCTCATTGTTGAGTAAAACAGAGGGACTGCACTTTTACTTTTTTGTATCCCCATACATTATGCGTCCCGATCCCCTCGTTTCTCCCGAAAGACTATCCACTGAGAGAAAACAAAGTTTAGAGCGAGAACTATTATGTTTATCGCAGCTTTAGAATAGAAACTGTATTTCTCATCTACTCGTAGTGCAGTGTGTATTAGAAAAATTGCTCCTACCTCGATGAGCATAGTTGTCGCCCGGGCAGAAAAAAAGGATAGCATCTCCCTGATAAGTTCTTTTACACTGTCTGTTTTGCTCCGAAAAACGAATATCTTATTAGTAACATAGGCAAAAAGAATAGAGGTGGCCACCGCAATCGTATTCGAGATGTTGATTTCCACCCCGATGACATCTTTCAACAGAGCAAAAGCAAGAAAGTTGACTAGTGTGGTACATGCGCCGAAGAAGACGTAACGCACTATCTTTTTGAACCGTTCCTCACTTATCAGCCTTTTAATCATATATTACTTCGCACTCTTTTCTGTTATAATTATTACTATTCTATCACGAAGGACCACCTAAAACAATGAGCACACAGGACGATTACCTGATACCTACCAGGCGGTACTGGTCATTGATATTCTGTCACATTATGTTATAATGTTACTGTTCTTTGTCGAGCATTGTTAAGGGGGCCCCAACATGCGCAGAAGCTACCGTGGAAAGGATATTTTTCCGTACAATATCGTTTTGCTCATATCGGGCATGGTTCTCCTGCTGTTGGCGGCTGCAATTCTTATGCTGGTACCACATGCTCGATTTCTTGCACTACTATTTTGCTGCCTCGGAGTTGTTTTGCTCATATGCTTTTTCCTTGGCTCACTACCGACCTTCACTGCATCCGGCGCTATAGTCAAATGGATACGCATGGTTATTCTTCTGGTGTTGGCTGTATGGTTTATCTCCTTTATAGTAGTTGAAACACTTATCATTATTGACGCAATAACTACCAAAAACTCTGAGGGTTCGGATTATTTAGTAGTCCTGGGAGCAGGTCTGTATGGAAGCACGCCCTCACCCTCCCTGAAGTCACGCCTCGATGAGACCCTTGTCTATGCAAGTGAAAATCCAGATACAATAATTATTGTGACTGGTGGACAGGGTAAAGGTGAGAATATAACCGAATCGCGGGCTATGTTCACTTACCTAGTGGAGCACGGCATTGACAGAGACAGAATAATTCAAGAGGACAAGGCTACCTCAACGTTGGAAAACATCCGCTTCTCGCTCAATATTATTGACCGGCACTGGGACAAAGCGGATGATCCCAAAATCGCAGTCTTATCGAATGAGTACCACCTCTTCCGCACTAAGCTGATTGCTGCAGGAGAAGGACAAAGCGTCACACTCGTTGCCGCTGAAACACCGATGATTTCTTTGAAATTTGCCTATTATGCACGGGAATATTTCGCCCTGTTGAAATATTTAATGTTTGGCTGAGCCCTGGTTAAACCCACATATTAGCTGATGCCAAAGACAACGTAAAGTCCATGATAATTCATAAAAAAAGGATACGATCTATATATGTATGATAAACTAGCCGCAATAGAAGAAAGATATGTTGAGATTGAAACTCTGCTGGTAGACCCAGATGTTTACCAGGATCCGCAATATGCCGCAAAGCTCTCTAAGGAACAGAAGGAGCTACAGCCGATCGTTGAGGTATGGCGAAGATATAATGCCGCATCTCAAGAGCATGAGGAGGCCCTAGCAATGCTGGAGGGCGATCTGGATTCGGAGTTTAAGGACCTCGTATCAGAGGAGATCAACTCCCTAAGCGCCGAAATGGATCAGCTTCGTGAAGAGATGAGGATCCTTCTCCTCCCGGTCGATAAGGACGATGAGAAAAGCGTCATCGTTGAGATAAGAGCCGGTGCAGGCGGTGAAGAGGCAGCCCTGTTTGCGTCTTCTCTATACCGTATGTACACAATGTACAGCGACATCAAGAAATATAAGATTGAAGTTCTGAATATAAACGAAACCGAGCTCGGCGGAATAAAGGAAATAAGCTTTTTGATCGCAGGAGCGGGCGCCTATTCTAGACTTAAGTTTGAAAGTGGTGTTCACCGCGTGCAGCGGGTTCCGGACACCGAAGCATCCGGAAGGATACACACATCTACCGTTACGGTTGCAGTCCTCCCCGAAGTGGAGGATGTTGAGGTGGAGATCAATCCCGCAGACCTGCAGATCGACACTTTCCGTTCGGGAGGTGCGGGAGGTCAGCACGTCAACAAGACAGAATCTGCCATAAGAATTACCCACATTCCAACCGGAATTGTTGTTGAGTGCCAGGATGAGCGAAGTCAACACAAGAACAAAGACAGTGCAATGAAGGTTCTACGTTCCAAGCTATACGAAAAGAAACTCCAAGAGCAGAATGCTAAAATTGCTGAGGAACGGAGAAGTCAGGTTGGTACCGGTGACCGCTCAGAGCGCATCCGTACGTACAACTTTCCACAGGGTCGTGTGACAGACCACCGCATAAACCTTTCCCTCCATAAGATCGAGGCAATAATGGACGGTGATCTCGATGAGCTTATCGATGCCCTTGTTACGTACGACCGTGCTGAGAAGCTGAAATCAGCCTCATACAACTGAGTCGTTATTACTTTGGCACTTCCGAAGTTCGGAAGTCATGCAAATAAACATAAGAAAGAAAGCTAATTAAATGGAAATATGGGATGTAAAAGATTTTAGCAAACTGAAAGCAAACAAGCATATCCAAAAAGCAGCTGAGATACTGCGTTCAGGAGGTCTTGTCGCCTTCCCTACCGAGACGGTATACGGGCTCGGCGCAAATGCAATGGACAGCGCAGCTGTGCACCGTATTTTCAAGGCGAAGGGGCGTCCTCAGGATAATCCTCTCATCGCACATGTGGCAGACATATCCGGACTCGAACTGCTCTGCCGCGATATCCCCCCTGCAGCATACACCCTCTGCGAGCTCTACTGGCCGGGTCCCCTTACACTTGTGCTTCGCAGTTCGGGAAAGGTTGCGCCGGAGGTCTCTGCAGGCCTTGATACTATAGCTGTCAGATCGCCCAATCATCCGGTCGCCAATGCCCTTATATCTGCTTGCGACATACCCATAGCTGCCCCTTCTGCAAATATCTCTGGCAGCCCCAGCCCGACCGAAGCAAGACATGTACATGCAGATTTAGACGGAAAAATCGATGCGATACTTGACGGCGGCAGCTGTAAGGTCGGCCTGGAGTCCACCGTGCTTGACCTCGTGTCCGACCCCCCAAGAATTCTGCGTCCCGGCGGCATAACCCTTGAGCAGATCAAAAAGGTCTGTAGTGATGCCGTATATGATGAGGCGGTCTTTTCCGAAGTATCCCCCAATACAATGGTACGTTCTCCCGGAATGAAATACCGCCATTATGCACCCCAGGCGGACATGATAATCCTTCGGGGTAATAGTGACGATGCAGCACGGTTTATCCGCAGCAGAGCCGCACTAAATCCTAATATCGCGGTTCTATGCTACCAAGAGGAGCTCCCTCTTTACAAAGGCCTTAACGCAGTGTCTTATGGACCTGAGGTGCAGTATGATATCCTTTCACAAAATCTGTACTCGGCATTGAGAGCTCTAGATGAGGCAGAGCCAGATATAATATTCGCGCGTTGTCCTGAGGGTAACGATGCTGCGGCAGCTATCGAAAACCGCTTGAAGCGCGCCTCGGCACACCACATTATCGATTTGTCGGACATTTCCGATATAGGAGGAGGTAACACATGAAGGTTATTGGCATTACCGGCGGTACAGGAACCGGCAAGACCTCCGTGCTCCGCATGATGGAGCGACTCGGCTGCTTTGCAATAGACGCGGACGAGGTATACCATCGTCTACTTCGTGACAATACTGAAATGCTTGAGAAGTTGAAAGCAAATTACCCCGAAGCTTTCCCCCAAGACAATGCTGGCAGACTGGATAGAGGTGTTCTTGGCAGAATAGTCTACAACTCACCCGAGAGAATGGAACTACTAAATTCCATCACACACCCCTATGTCATTGCTGAGATTCAGAGAATACTTAAAATCGGAGAGGTCCATGACGCACCGATCGCAGTCATTGACGCGATTCTGCTTATTGAGAGCGGTATCGACAAGATTTGCGACCTGGTAATAGGTGTAGTTGCTCCCCGGGATGTTAGGAAGGAGCGCATCATGGCCCGCGATAACATTACCGAGGAACAGGCACTTGAAAGAATTAATTCACAGCCGGACGAGCAATTCTATTACGATAACTGCGACTATATCATAAAGAACCCAGTAAATGATGGCTCGATCCACAGCAAGACAGTCTCATTTTACGACAAGCTTACAAGTGGTCTGATCCATAAAAAAGAGAAGCGAGGTAATCCTAATGGCTGATAATAAGAAAACATCCCCTAAACGCGAGCTGTTACTTGAGAAACAGGTGAACGGCTACGACCGTATAAATGCAGAAGACCTAGAAGCATGTGAAGAGTACAACGAAAAGTACAAGGTGTTTATCGATGAGGGAAAAACTGAGCGCCTAGCAACAGAATATGCAGTCTCTGCAGCAGAAAAGGCTGGATTTCGTGAATACAAAAGAGGAGATTCACTAAAACAAGGCGATAAGATTTACCGTGTTAACCGCGACAAGGCAATTGTTCTTGCGGTTATAGGTTCCGAAGGCCTCGACAAAGGGGTAAACATTGCTGCGGCACATCTTGATGCTCCCCGCCTCGACATCAAAACGACACCCCTCTATGAGGATTCAGAGCTCGCCTATTTCAAAACACACTACTACGGTGGTATAAAGAAGTACCAGTGGTTAGCAATACCTTTAGAACTTCACGGTGTAATTGCTTTGAAATCGGGTGATGTCATAAAAGTCAGCATCGGAAAGGATCCGTCCGACCCGGTTCTGGTAATTAGTGACCTACTCCCCCATCTCGCATCCGAGCAGATGAAAAAGACGGCTGCTGAGACTGTCGCCGGCGAAAAGCTGAATGCCCTTCTTGGAAGCATTCCCGAGCCCGAGGATGAGGGTTCGGACAGAGTTAAGCTCTATATACTCGGCATACTAAACGAAAAATATGGCATTACCGAGGCAGACCTACACTCGGCAGAGCTTTCACTCGTCCCTGCATTCAACGCGAGGGATGTTGGGCTAGACCGCAGTATGGTAGGGGCTTACGGTCACGATGACCGTGTTTGCAGCTTTGGTTGCCTACAAGGCATTCTTGATATTAATAATCCTGCAAAAACAGCAGTCTGCGTGCTTGTTGACAAGGAAGAAATCGGCTCTGAGGGTGTAACCGGTATGCAGAGCAGCTTCTTCGATACATTCATCGACGATATATGTCAGTCATTCAACGTCCCGCTTAAGGCCTGCTTCGAGAACTCATTCTGTATCTCAAGCGATGTTGCCGCAGCGTATGATCCTAGTTTCCCCGAACCGTATGATAAACTCAACTCCGCCAGACTAAACTACGGTCTCGGCATAGTCAAATATACCGGAAGCCGCGGCAAATCTGGTGCCTCCGACGCATCCGCTGAAGTGGTTGCGAAAATCAGAAGAATCCTCGATGAAGCAGATGTAGTCTGGCAAATGGCACCCCTTGGCAAGGTGGATGCAGGTGGCGGTGGAACTGTTGCTAAGTTCATGGCAAACCGTAACATCGACACTATCGATGCAGGTGTTCCCGTCCTCTCAATGCACGCTCCATTTGAGATAGTAGCAAAGCTTGACAACTATATGAGCTATAAGGGTCTCAAGGCATTCTATCTGTCAGTTTAGAGTCTAGAATCAAGAGCTCACAGCACTCACAGAAGTAAGTACATATAATGCAATAAAGGCGTTCACTTCCCGTTTTAGTCCGGGTAGCGGACGCCTTATCTGTAATGGAACATTTACACTGTAAGCAAATGTGATACAATGAAGTCAAGTTTAGTTCAAAGGGGGAAAAGGACTTGATTAGAATGCTTCAGAATATAATCGATGACAGCAATAACATCGTCTTCTTTGGCGGTGCGGGTGTCTCCACCGAGAGTGGAATACCCGATTTTCGTTCGGTTGACGGACTATACAGCCAAAATTACAGCGTACCTCCCGAGACAATCCTCAGTCACAGCTATTTTGTAACCCATACTGAGGAGTTCTTCAAGTTTTACCGTGAAAAGATGATATGTCTCACCGCAAAGCCCAATGCCGCTCATTTGAAGTTAGCAGAGATGGAGAAAAAGGGCAAACTAAAGGCTGTTATCACTCAGAATATTGACGGCCTACATCAGATGGCCGGAAGTAAGAATGTCATTGAACTTCACGGTTCAACACACCGTAACTTCTGCCAGAAATGTGGAAAGAACCATTCTGCAGAATATATTCTCGAAAGCAAAGGCGTTCCTCATTGCGAGTGTGGTGGTATGATAAAGCCGGATGTAGTTCTATATGAGGAACCTCTTGACCTTAAAGTGACCGAAAGTGCCATCAATGCAATACTAAATGCCAGCACACTTATCATCGCAGGCACATCACTTACCGTCTATCCCGCGGCGGGGATGGTACGCTACTTCAATGGGGATAACCTCGTTCTCATCAACCGCAGCGCCACACCGCTGGATTCCGAAGCGAATCTTGTGATCAGCGGTAATGTCGGTGAGGTTCTCGGCCATATTAATGTTTAGTCAAATAACTTGTGTTTACAAATTTAATTATAATGATATTCGTCATTATAATTATTGAAATATCTTTACAATTAATATAAAATAGTACTAACAGGTGAGATATGCCTGAAGGAGGTACAGCTTTGAATCTCAACAAACCTAAGTACCGGCTCCTCGCTGACGATTTGCGGGAGAGGATTCTCCAAGGCCATACTGAAGGAGACAAGCTTGAAACTGAAAATGAGATGGTTGCCAGATACGGAGTCAGTCGACAGACTGTGAGGCACGCCCTCAGCATTCTTGAAAATGAGGGTCTAATAATACGTCGACAGGGCAGCGGCATATATGTCACAGAGCATAGACAGGGATCACAGATTTGTCCTACCATGGATAAAACCATCACTTTTATTTCCACCTACATCTCCGACTACGTATTTCCAAGCATCATACGCGGAGCAGAAGAGGTGTTGACCGGCTCAGGCTATACTCTTAAGATCAGTCAGACGCAAAACCGTGTAGAGTTAGAGAGAAAACTACTCTGCTCTAGCCTTGAAAGTATACCGACGGGTATGATCATCGAGGGGACAAAAACTGCATTTCCAAATCCGAATATCGCCCTGTATAAAAAACTCCAATCAGCAGGGGTACCGATGGTTTTTGTCAACGGCTTTTATCAGGAGCTTAATGACTCTGTATACGTAATTACCGATGACAGAAAGGGAGGCAGGGACGCTGTCTCATGTCTTCTTAGTCTCGGGCACCGTAATATTGGTGGAATTTTTAAGGCGGACGATATACAAGGACATGAAAGGTATGCGGGTTTTGCAGAGGGTTTGGTCACGGGAGGAGCCGACCTCATAGACGAGCGAATAGTGTGGTTTACGACGGAGAGTATAGAACAGCCGCTCTTTGCAGATAACGGAAAATTTCTTATAGATAAGCTCTCTGCCTGTTCTGCAGTCGTCTGCTATAACGATCAGATTGCGGTTCGGTTAATCGACCTATTCATGCGTAAAGGCATTGATGTGCCTCGAGATAAAGCCGTGATAAGCTTCGACAATAGTGTCTACTCTGACATCTCCTCCGTCAAGATAACTTCACTGGACCATCCTAAGGAGGACCTGGGTAGAGCGGCGGCCAATAAGCTCATCTCAATGATTAACGGGAAGAAGGAGGAACCACTCATCATGCCCTTCGGTTTCTTCGAAAAAGAGAGCACAGCACCAGTACCTTGAACCATTAGAGCACCCTCACCTATTACTATATAACCTCAACTATTATAGAAATCGCTTGTCCCTGAAAAGGAAAGCTCAAAGAAAAGGAGTCTTTGAAAGTGACTGATCTAACATTATACAACTTCAGATTTGTCGTAGGTAGCCAAGATCTATATGGCGAAGAAACATTGCGACAAGTCGAAAAAAACGCAAGAGAGATAGTCTCTTCATTGAATGAATCGGGTCTTCTCCCCTGGAAGATCCAGCCCCCAACTGTCGCAATCGACTCAAACGCGATACTCGATGCAATGCAGGAAGCAAACAACGACAAGAGCTGTGCAGGAGTTATTGTTTGGATGCACACCTTCTCACCTGCAAAGATGTGGATCGCGGGGCTAAAGGCACTGCGCCTTCCCTTACTTCATCTTCACACACAATTCAACAAGGAAATTCCCGTCAATGAAATTGATATGGACTACATGAACCTCCATCAATCAGCACACGGCGATAGAGAGTTTGGGTATATCTGCTCGCGGCTTCGCTTGGCTAGAAAAGTTGTTACAGGACACTACACCGATATTGCTGTCCTTGAAGAGATTGCTCTCTGGATGCGCGCCTCAATCGGAAGTGCGTTCTCAAGAGAGCTCAAG
>FZPS01000214.1_pt45 | contig 23430 bp, 21 predicted proteins | sample 1817821 | NCBI WGS metagenome assembly FZPS01 (sample SAMEA104158645, study PRJEB21678) | metagenome | place: Germany | collected 2015-04-21 | reverse complement strand
TTGAGCGCATTGATGTGGAGAAAAAGCTTGCCGAAATCGAAGCCGAGCTTTCGGCCGCCGGCAGCGGGGAAAAAGCCGGGAATATCGCGTTTTTGCCGCAGATAGGCATTGAGGATTTCGCGAAGGTGGATTTGAGGGTCGCGGTGGTAAAAGCCTGCGAGCCGATAAAAAAATCCAAAAAACTTTTAAAACTCATCCTTGACGACGGCAGCGGCACCCCCCGCACCGTCTGCGCCGGCATAGCGAACTGGTACAAGCCGGATGAGCTTTTGGGCAGGGGGGTTATTCTGGTGTCCAACCTGAAACCCGCTGTGCTGTTAGGCGTTGAGAGCCAGGGCATGATACTCGCCGCGGACGATGGGGAGCGGGTAAAGGTGATTTTTGTTGACGGTATTGACGCGGGCAGCCGAATAAGATAGAATTTTAAGGAGCAAATGGGAATTGGCATGCATATTCGATACTCACGCGCATTATGACGACCCGGCGTTCGACAGCGACAGGGACGAGCTGCTTTGCTCGCTGAAAAGCCAGAATGTCTGCGCGGTGGTAAACGCGGCAAGCGATATAAATTCCTCCCGCGCCGGGATTGCGCTGGCTGAAAAATACCCGTTCATCTGGGCGTCGGTGGGAATCCATCCCCACGAAGCCGGCAAGGCCGACAGGGACGCTCTGGATATTTTAAAGGATTTGCTTAAACACCCCCGCGTGGTGGCGGTCGGGGAAATCGGGCTTGATTATTACTACAACAATTCGCCAAAAGAAACGCAGCTTGAATGGTTTGAGCGCCAGCTTGAGCTGGCGGTGGATTTCGGCAAGCCGGTCATCATCCACAACCGCGACGCGCATCAGGATACCCTGCGGGCTCTCAAGAAATACCGTCCCGCCGGCGTGTTGCACTGCTTTTCGGGCAGCGTCGAGACCGCGAGGGAGGTATTGGAGCTTGGGATGTATATCGGACTTGGGGGCGCGGTTACCTTTAAAAACGCTGTAAAACCCGTCAAGGTAGCGGCAATGCTGCCTGACGACCGGCTTGTCCTCGAAACCGACGCGCCGTATATGGCTCCGGCGCCCTTCAGGGGCAGGCGGTGCCATTCGGGGTATATCGCGTTCACTGCGCAGAGGATTGCGGAAATTCGCGGGGTGTCTGTCGACAAAATTCTACAAAAAACCTGTGAAAACGCCTGTCGCCTTTTCAGGATTGCTCTATAAGCAGGACTAAAAAAGGAATGAAGGCCGCATCATGCTTTACTGCCCGTATAGTTTAAAAAAATTTATTCCGAAAGGCGTGGAAAAGCTGTGAACAACCCCCGAAAATACCGCCGCCGTTTTGGGGACCGGCCTGACGGCAGGCGACTTCGGACAATCGATCCTCTGTTCAGCGTGGCCGCCCATATAATGAAGAAAAAGTCAGGCGCTGCGAATTACTTCTCCGCCACCCTGAATATCGTCGAGGCTGAAAGGTGGTTACGTGAAAAAAGGCGCGACAACATGCCCGGACTTGGGCTGCTGCATTTTTTTATTGCGGCGTTCGTGCGGATTGTTTCCCAGAAACCTGCGATAAACCGCTTTGTGGCGGGCAGGAAGCTTTACGCCCGTACTGAGATATCTGTAAACCTCACTGTAAAAAAAGAGCTCACCGTCCAGGGGCAGGAGACCACCGTCAAGATGTATTTTGAGCCGACCGACACAATTGATATAGTCTATCAGAAGGTTCAAAAGGCGGTCGAGGAGGCAAAGCAGGAGGGGGATTCAAACAAGACCGACAGAATGGCCCGCCTGTTGAACTATGTTCCCGGATTTATTCTGAGCTTTGTGGTTAAAGTGTTTGAATTTCTCGATTATTTCGGGTTGCTACCCAGAAAGCTGATTGACATCAGCCCGTTCCACGGCAGTATATTCATCTCGGATTTAGGCTCAATCGGCCTGCCTCCGGTTTACCATCACCTGTATGATTTCGGCAATATCTCCGCGTTTTTGGCCTTCGGAGCCACGCCGCGCAATCCCTTAAGAAGCGATACCCCAAAGCAAATCCAGTTTACCCTGACTTTGGACGACAGGATATGCGACGGGCATTATTATTCCGGCGTGTTCAAGCTGCTGCACAAGATATTGAAAAACCCCGAAATGCTGGATACCCCGCCCGAAACCGTAGTGGAGGATATCCGGTAACAGAAGATTTTTTTCAAAAATTTTACATATTAACCTCTTGTATTTTTCTTATATTAAGGATATTATGGATTAGCACTCTGATTTGACGAGCGCTAATCCATTATTACGGTATTTTGAGGGAGGCTTATGAGAGTCAAACAGTTTAAAGCGGAATCCAAAAGGCTTTTGGAACTGATGATTAACTCGATTTACTCAAACCGCGAGATTTTCCTGCGGGAGCTGATTTCAAACGCCAGCGACGCGATTGACAAGCTGTACTACCGCTCGCTGTCGGAAGGGATAACAGGGCTTCGGCGGGAGGATTTTTATATCCGGCTGGATGTTGATAAAGAGGCGAGGACCCTGACCATCACCGACAACGGCTGCGGAATGAGCAAAGAGGAGCTTGAAAGCAACCTCGGCACCATCGCCAAAAGCGGCACCCTTCAGTTTAAGGAGGGGATGGAGAAAAAAGAGGATATCGACATCATCGGGCAGTTCGGCGTCGGGTTTTACTCGGCGTTTATGGTCAGCGAGGCTGTCGTGGTGGTCAGTCGCGCGTTCGGCTCCGACGAGGCGTGGCGCTGGGAGTCGAAGGGCGTTGAGGGGTACACGATAGAGCCGGCTGAAAAAAACGGCCACGGCACCACGGTTATCCTGAAAATCAGAAAAGACAGCGATGACGAGGATTACTCTCAGTACCTCGACAAATACCGTCTGCGCTCGATTGTGAAAAAGTACTCGGATTATATCCGCTACCCCATTCTGATGGATTTTGAAAAGACGGTGCCGAAGGAAGGGGCAGAGGGCGAGTATGATACCGTAACCGGGACCGAGACTGTCAACAGTATGGTGCCGCTGTGGAAACGGAATAAAAATGAGCTTTCGGATGAAGATTACCACAACTTTTACAAGGATAAATTCTTTGATTACGAAAAACCCCTGCGGGTGATTCACAGCAGCGGGGAAGGCGCCGCCACCTACCATGCCCTGATGTTTATCCCAAGCAGGGCGCCGCTTAATTACTATACCCGCGAGTACGAGAAGGGGCTGCAGCTTTATGCGAGCGGGGTGCTGATTATGGAAAAATGCCCCGATTTGCTGCCCGACCACTTCAGCTTTGTGCGGGGACTTGTGGACTCGCAGGATTTGTCGCTGAACATCTCGCGCGAAATGCTTCAGCAGGACCGCCAGCTTAAAATCATCGCCCAGAGAATAGAAAAGAAAATAAAGAGCGAGCTTGCTTTAATGCTTGAAAAGGAGAGGGAGACCTACGAGAAGTTTTATAAGAATTTCGCGTTGCAGCTTAAATACGGGCTGTACAGCGACCTTGGTATCCACAAGGAGACGCTCAGGGACTTAATCCTGTTCTACTCCTCAACCGAGAAGAAGATGGTTACCCTGTCCGAGTATGTGGGGAGGATGAAAGAGGGCCAGAAATTCATCTACTACGCCTGCGGGGACAGCGTGGACAAGATAGACAAGCTCCCCCAGACCGAGGTCGTCCGCGACAAGGGGTACGAGATTTTGTACTGTACCGACGATATTGACGAGTTCGCGCTGCGAATGCTCCACGAGTACGACGGCAAGGAGTTCAAATCGGTCTCGGCCGGCGATATCGGGATTGGAACCTCGGACGAGGACAAAAAGCAGGATGAGGAAAACAAGGATTTGCTCGACGCCATGACCGCCGCGCTTGACGGCAAGGTTAAGGCCGTCAGGCTGTCCGAACGGCTGAAGACCCACCCGGTCTGTATCATAAGCGAGGGCGCGCTCTCGCTTGAAATGGAGAAGGTGTTGAGCTCGATGCCCAACGCGCCCGAAAACGGGGTAAAGGCTGAGCGGATACTCGAAATCAATAAATCCCACCCGGTTTTCCCGGTTTTGGCGGGGCTGCATAAGGAAGACCCCGAAAAGCTCAAAGAATACACAAAGCTTTTATACACCCAGGCGCTGCTGATTGAGGGCATGCCGATTGAAGACCCGGTGGAATTCACAAACGCCGTCTGCAAACTGATGGCAGAAGCAAAAGGCCGCTGACAAAACGTCAGCGGCCTTTTAAGTTACAGGTGGATACTTAACATTAATTATTCATTATGCATTATTAATTATTAATTTAATTATTCCGCCCCTTATGCCTAACTACTATATTATGTGGCGCGGTAAGCCTTTATTCACCTTCACGCAGTTTTTTGCATAGGATAGGTTTGCAGGTGCGTGTTACGCCGCAGGTTCGGGCCGGCCTGCGGCAGGTTTGGAGCTGCTGTAAAACTCTGAAGATTGCCTGCAGCGGCGCCGGTACGCCCTCTCCAAATGCGAAAGGGTGCGTGATATGTCGAAACTGATTATTGAAGGGAAGCATAAACTCAGCGGCGCTGTGAACATACACGGCGCGAAAAACAGCGCTCTGCCTGTGCTCGCCGCAACCATACTGGCCAACGGCACAAGTGAAATCCACAACTGCCCGCAGCTTTCGGACGTGGCTGCCTCGGTTCGGATTCTGCGCCATCTGGGGTGCAATGTCAGCCGGTCTGAAAACTGTGTAACTGTTGACTCGCTCGGTCTTTGCCGCAGCGATATACCGGATACCCTTATGAGAGAAATGCGCTCCTCAATCGTGTTTTTGGGCGCGATTGCCGCGCGCACCGGTGAAGCGCATTTGACTTTCCCCGGTGGCTGCGAGCTGGGCACGCGGCCGATTGATTTGCATTTGTCGGCTTTAAGGCAGCTCGGCATGGAGATACTTGAGGACGGCGGGCGGCTGGAATGCAGCGTGAAGGCGCGCATGAAGGGCGCCACTATTGCGCTGGCCTTTCCCAGTGTCGGGGCGACCGAAAATATCATACTGGCTTCGGTTACGGCGGAGGGCACCACCTCGATCCTGAACGCCGCGCGTGAGCCGGAGATAGTGGATTTGTGTAATTATCTGAATAAATGCGGCGCCCGCATTACGGGGGCAGGCGAAAGCGCGATTACGATAGAGGGGGTGGATTCACTTTACGGGTGCGCTCACAGCGTTATTCCCGACCGTATTGAAACGGTTACATATATGGCTGCCGCGGCCATTACGGGAAGCACCCTGACATTAAAATCGGTCAACCCGCAGCATGTCGCGACGGTGCTGCCGGTGTTCAGGGAGGCGGGCTGTGCGGCCTTCCCCTCAAAGGGGGAGGTAAAAATCAGCGCGCCCGGCAGGTTGAACCGGGTGCATTCGGTGCGGACAATGCCCTATCCGGGGTTCCCGACCGACGCGCAGGCGCCGGTGATGGCGATGGTAACCGTCGCCGACGGTACCAGCGTTTTTATCGAGAATATCTTTGAGAGCCGATATAAGCATGCGGGGGAATTGATGAGGCTTGGCGCAAAAATCAAAATCGAGGGCAGGGTGGCTGTTGTGGAAGGTGTAAAGCGGCTGTCCGGCACGCAGGTGGAATGCACCGATTTGCGCGGCGGCGCGGCGCTGGTGATTGCCGGGCTTGCGGCCGACGGGGTTACCGAGGTTACCCATATCCATCACATCGACCGCGGCTATGAAAAACTCAAGGAGAATTTATGCGGTATCGGCGCTGTGGTCAAAAGGGTCTGATGAACGCCGGCGGGCGGATAAAACCGACAAAAAACGGCAGACAGCATAGGTCTGCCGTTTTTATACGCAGGATGCGTCTTTTGTCGATGGGAAGATTACTGATCCCGCTTTTTGAATATGTCCATAATGCTTGTGAAATCGTCGTCCTCTTCCGGCACCGGCACATTGCTGAAGAAATCGGTCTGCTGCCTTGCTTCGGGTGCCTTGTACGAGCCGTCGGTCGCAAAACCGGTTGCGATAACCGTAACGCAGAGCTCATCGTCAAAGTTTTCGTCAAAAGCGGCGCCCCAGATGATGGTCGCGTCCGGGTGGGCGGCGCGGGATATCATGGACGAGGCGAGCTCGACGTCTTCCAGGTCTACGTCCGGAGACGAGGTTATGTTGATGATTACGCCCCTTGCGCCGTCAATCGAGGTTTCAAGAAGAGGGCTTGAGATTGCGGATTTGGCGGCAAGTTCCGCCTTGTCCTTGCCCTCGGCGCGGCCGACGCCCATGTGGGCGTAGCCCGCGTCTTTCATCACCGTGGTAACGTCCGCAAAGTCGAGGTTTACAAGGCCCGGAACCTTGATTAGCTGAGAGATGCTCTGAACGCCCTGACGCAGCACGTCGTCCGCAATCGCGAACGCGTTGGCGAGGGTGATGCGCTGTTCGCTGACCAGTTTCAGCCTTTCGTTGGGGATTACCACAAGGCTGTCCACATGCTCCCGCAGCGCGGTTATCCCGCTTTCCGCCTGATCCATGCGCTTGCGGCCTTCAAAGGCAAAGGGCTTGGTTACAATGCCGACGGTGAGGATTCCCATGTCGCGCGCGATTTCCGCAATCACCGGCACCGCGCCGGTGCCGGTGCCGCCGCCCATGCCCGCGGTGATGAACACCATGTCGGTGCCCTTCAGCGCGGCGGCGATTTCTTCCCGGCTTTCTTCGGCGGCCCGCTGTCCTTTTTCAGGACAAGCGCCGGCCCCCGCCCCGTGGGTAAGTTTCTCGCCAATTTGGATTTTTTGGGTGGCCTGCGACATCGAAAGAGCCTGCCGGTCGGTGTTGACCGATACAAATTCAACGCCCTGCACTCCGGCGCGTATCATTCGGTTGACAGCGTTGCCGCCGCCACCCCCAACTCCGACTACTTTTATCTGAACGCCGTCTGCAAAGTCATTGTCAAACTCAAAACCCATCTGAACCTTCCTCTCAGCTTATTATTCCCTCTATATGGAAAATATGGAGCTCGCAGCTTTCCGGACTGATTACAAACTGTGTATTCCAAATAATTTTAACATGAACGGTTGTTAAATTCAACTGCTCAATATAAGAAATACGGCCAAAAAAACCGTGTTTTTCACTACATTTTTACAAACTCACTTATCGTCTTCAAGCAGTTCCGCAGGGGTGAAAACCGCCTTTTGGTTCGACTGGGAGTAAAATCGAAGGTCAATCCTGCCCTCGGCGCCGCCATCATGGTCCTCAAGCACCCGCTTTAAGGTGGAGGAGGCGAAATCCAGCTTTTCTTCAAGCAGAACGTCGCTTCCGAGCCTTATTTCGATTGTGTGTTTCCAGTTGAGCACGATATCCGAAAAGCTTTCAAGGTCGAGTTCCAGCACGCCGTCGAGGTTGGAGTTTTGGCAGGAGACGAGTATGGCGTTGACGATTTCCCGGCTCCGGCTGTCCAGCGTCAAACGGCCGACGCCCGCGCCGTCGAGGGTTGGGCATTTTATTATTCTGTAGTCCCCGACACGGCTGCTGTCGGCGTTGAGGATTTCAAGCCCCTTTCCGTTAATCCCGACTACCAGCCAGCCGGAACCCCATTCTATAATCCCCGCGGGCTCGGTCTCCTCGATTGTGATTTCAAGCTGGTTGAAGGAGGTGTTTCGGACGGTAACCTTTTCGACATAGGGAAAGTTTAACAGTATGTTTTCGGCGGCTTTGCGCTTGTTGACCAGAAAAATGCTCTGACCGGCCGTAATGCCGCTTGCCGCGACAATCTCATTTTCGGTGTAATGGGCGCTCCCTTTGACCGAAACCGATTTGACCCTGAACAGCGAATCGTCCTTTCCGCCGGTTTGCGCGCCCGGCTTTACGGAGGAGATGACAGCCAGAACGACGGCAAAGACCATCAAAACAGCGATAAACAGCAGCATTCCTACCCGGACTTTATTGAGTTTCCGCCTTTTCCTGACTGTCCGGCGGGCGGACGGCATAGGTTTGCTTACTTGTTTTTTCATTGTTACCTCCGCTGCGCAGTTTATTATCCGGGAGTGGAAAGGCCCCGTTCCTGCAAGGACAATTTCCCCTGCCGGCGGGGTTTGGCGGCAGTTTTGCGTATATTTATTTATCGGCCAAAACCGCCGGATAATAAACCTTTGTACCGGTAAGGTTTATTCTTGCACGCCCGCTTAAATACCATAAAAGGGCAGAAGCTCCAAAAAAGAGTTTCCGCCCTGAATGAGAAAAGGATGTCGCGCCGGATGACGCGGCAGATGTCCTGTTTGCTTGACCCTGTTTTACAGCGGGCAGTTTATGCGAATTATGAATTTTCGGCGTTTTTTTCATTATATCCCCGTTAATGCCGGCTGTCAAGGATAGGGAAAAATGTCTTTGGTTATTTTTTTGAGAACAGTTCCCTGAGCCCGATAAACAGCAGAAAAACGCCGAAAACCCGACGCAGGACGTTGACGTCGACCTGCGCCGCGACAAGGGCGGCGGCGAGGGAGGACGGGATTCCGGCAACGATGCAGACGGCGGCGGTTCTTAAATCTATCAACCTGTTTTTCAGGTGGGATACCAGCGCCGGCGGGGCACAGAAAAGAAAATACAAAAGGTTGACCCCGGCGGCGGCAAACTGCGGCATTTCCAATACAAACACAAGGTACAGGATTAAAAGGGAGCCGCCACCTATCCCGAACCCGCTCAATATTCCGGCCGCAAGCCCGATTACAAAATCCAGCAACTGTTTCATTGCAGCAGCGCCTTTATCCCTCCGTATATAATCAGCAGACCGAGTATCCTGCGCAGCAGCGCGGCGCGGGTTTTGTGAAAGAGTTTTCCCGCGGCAATTCCGCCGGCCAGCCCGCCCAGCATGAGAGGCAGCACAGAGGTTATGCCAACCCCCGATTTTGGATAGTAGACAAAAAGCGAAACCGCGGACAGCGGGAGTATCACCGCGATTGATGTGGCGAGCGCCTTTTTTGTATCAATCCCCATCCATCTGACGTACAGGGGTACCAGAAACAGCCCACCGCCCGCGCCGAAAAAGCCGTTGGCAAAACCGGCGAGCGCCCCTGTCAGAATGCCTTTGATATTCTTCATCTGATTTCAACACCTTTGCGCGCTATTTTATTGATAGTTTCTGCCGGCGGCGGGATAAAATGTATTGGTTTTAGCTTTTTTGGCTATTGATTAAAATCTGGCTTTCATTTATATTAAAAAGCTGGTAAACTTTATATTGGGAGAGTACGCGAAATCCATACTGTCCGCAGAAACGGAAAGGAATGACGACAAATGGGCGTGGTACCCACATTTGATGAAGCCATGGAGCTTTTGAAAAAATACAACAAAGACGAGTTCCATATCCGGCACGCGGTAATCGTGTCCGGGGTATTGGGCTGGTTTGCCGACAGGTACGATTCGGGCAACAGGGAGTTTTGGGAGGTTGTGGGCCTGCTGCACGACCTTGATTTTGAACAGCACCCCGATGAGCACTGCACAAAGAGTCAGGAAATCATGCGGGAGCATAATCTGGACCAGAGGATTATCCGCGCCGCCGCCAGCCACGGATATAACATAACTGTGGACATAAAGCCGGAGCACATAATGGAAAAAATACTGTATGCGGTTGACGAGCTGACCGGACTGATTGGCGCGGCCGCGATTATCCGCCCGTCTAAAAGCGTCGCGGACCTTGAGGTAAAGTCGGTGATGAAGAAATTCAAATCAAAGGGTTTTGCCGCCGGCTGTTCAAGAGAGGTTATTCAAAGAGGGGCGGATATGCTTGGCTGGACATTGGAGGAATTGGTTGAAAAGACAATACTTGCGATGAGGAGCCTTGTCGGCAGGATTGAGATATAAAAGCTGTACGGGGGATTGTGTTATGGGATTTCATTTTTTTGCGATGATTTCACGGATGAAGTATATCAACCGGTGGTCGTTAATGCGCAACGTCCGAACCGAAAACATCTGCGAGCATTCCCACGACGTCGCGGTGCTTGCCCACGCGCTCGCGGTGATTACAAACAAACGGTTTGGCGGGAATGTGGACGCGGGGCGCTGCGTGCTGCTCGCGCTGTACCACGATATGCCGGAAATCCTGATTGGAGACCTTCCGGCGCCCGTGAAATACTATAACCCCGAAATACGGGACGCTTATAAACATATTGAACGGGTATCCGGCGAAAAGCTGCTGACCATGCTGCCCGAAGATATGCGCGAAGAATACAGGCCGCTGCTGACCCCCGGCGGCGAATATCCTGAGGAGCAGAAAATCGTGCGCGCGGCGGACAAGCTGTCGGCGCTGATAAAATGTATTGAGGAGGAAAGGCAGGGCAACAGCGAGTTTGAAAAAGCTAAAAGGGCGACCGAAAAGGCGGTGCGCGACCTCAACCTGCCCGCGGCCGACTTCTTTGTGAAAGAATATCTGCCGTCGTATTTCCTCACCCTGGACGAGCAGGACCACTGATTTTTAAATCTGGCAGGAATTTATACCGCTGTGATATTGACTAAATCGGTCAATAATGGTATTATATAATTCGCGCAGAAATAAGATTTTGGTTTTTACCACAGTCCAAAAAACTGCGGAACGCTGTATGCCATGGTTTTCCGCAGTTTTTATAGCGCATAACTTTGTTAAAAAAATAACAATCACCTTTACCGCGTTTTTTTTCGGCGTTCCGGCGCCCGCGACGGCATGTCTGCCGCGGCCGGATTAAGGATTAATGTACCGGGATTGATTTTTAAAACCTGTTTAGGGGGAAAAAGGCGAAATGCATAAGAAAGTAAGCAAGCTACCTTTTAAAGGGACGGCGGAGCAGGAGAAAAAACTGCTTGAAGTAATCGAGGAATATCGCGGCGACCACAGCCGGCTGATGACCGTAATGCAAAAGGCTCAGGATATTTACGGATATCTGCCGTTTGAGGTTCAGAAGATGATTGCCGAAGGCATGAACGTGCCGCTTGAAAAAGTGTACGGGGTCGCCACTTTTTACTCGCAGTTCACGCTGTCCCCGAAAGGCAAATACAACGTCAGCGTTTGTCTTGGTACCGCTTGCTATGTCAAAGGCTCCGGCGAGATTTTCAATAAGTTGAGTAAGAAGCTGGGAATTGGGCCGGACGAATGCACCGAGGACGGGAAATTCTCGCTGGTGGCGACCCGCTGTATCGGCGCGTGCGGGCTTGCCCCGGTTATGATGGTCAACGAGGATGTTTACGGTAAAATCACCGCGGACGATATTGACAAAATCCTGGAAAAATACAGCGATTGAGCATGCTGGAACTGTCTTTGTATATTCTCGACATAGTGCAGAACTCAATATCTGCGGGCGCTTCGATAATAGAGATATCGGTGGATGAAGACACGGCTCGGATTTGATTACCATAAACATTTCGGACAACGGATGCGGCATGACCGAGTAGCAGGCAAGTCGGGTTGACGACCCTTTTTACACAACCCGCACCGCCCGGCGGGTGGGTTTGGGAATTCCGCTTTTCGGACTTGCGGACGAGCTGGCCGGAGGAAAGCTGACGGTTAAATCCCGGCCCGGAAGAGGGACGTCTGTTACTGCAAGTTTTGTCCGTTCGCATGTAAACTGCCTTCCGCTGGGGGATATAAGCGGCACTTTGGCGGCACTCATCAGGCTGAACCCAAATCTCGACTTTTGTTACAGGCAGTCGCTTGACGGGAACAGCTTTTCACTGGATACAAAAGAGCTGCGCCGGGTGCTTGACGGAGTTCCGCTTGACAACAGCGAAGTGGTTTCTTGGATAGCAGGCTATGTAAACGAACAGATAGAATTATTGTCCGGCGAGGGTAATGCCAAACCGGGTCAAAACGATTTAAAGTAGGAGGAAAGCATTGTGAAGACATTGGCAGAGCTGCAAGCCATCAGGGATAAAGCCCGTATGCAGATGAAAATGCGCGGGGACAACAGGGAAGCCGTCCGCGTTGTCGTCGGGATGGCAACCTGCGGCATTTCGGCAGGAGCCCGGCCTGTTCTCAACGCGTTTGTAAATGAAATTGAAAAACGACATCTTGAAAATGTGGTGGTAACCCAGACCGGCTGTATCGGAATGTGCCAGTTTGAACCCATAGTAGAGGTTATGGCGCCGGGTAAGGAAAAGGTAACGTACGCAAAGGTAACGGCTGATAAAGTGGCCCGTATTGTTGCGGAACATCTTGTGAACGGCAACCCGGTTATGGAGTACACCATCGGTAACGTGATGAAATGACAGGGAGGTTGTGTTCGATGGCTCGTTCTCATGTGCTGGTTTGCGGCGGTACAGGGTGTACCTCGTCAAACAGCGGGCTGATTTTGGAAGCGTTTAATAAAGAATTGGAAAAACAGGGTCTTGCGGATGAGGTCAAGGTGGTTACCACCGGGTGTTTCGGCCTGTGCGCGCTCGGCCCGGTTGTGATTGTCTATCCTGAAGGGAGCTTTTACTCCTCGGTCAAGGTCGAGGATGTCCCTGAAATCGTGTCGGAACACCTGCTTAAAGGCAGGATTGTAACCCGGCTGCTGTATCAGGAAACTGTCGCAGAGGATCAGATAAAATCCCTGAACGAAACCGATTTTTACAGAAAGCAGGTGCGGGTAGCCCTGCGCAACTGCGGCATTATCAACCCGGAGAGCATCGATGAGTACATCGCCTGCGACGGGTATCAGGCGCTGGCAAGGTGCCTGACCGAGTACACGCCAGAGCAGGTAATCCAGATTGTTGCCGATTCGGGCTTGCGCGGCCGCGGCGGCGGCGGGTTCCCGACCGGGCGAAAGTGGGCGCTCACCGCGCCTAACAACGCGCCGCAGAAATATGTGGTCTGCAACGCGGACGAGGGAGACCCCGGCGCTTTTATGGACCGCTCAATCCTTGAAGGGGATCCGCACAGCGTGATTGAGGCGATGGCGATTGCCGGCTATGCGGTCGGTGCGACCAAAGGCTATATCTATGTCCGCGCCGAGTACCCGATTGCGGTGAAGAGGCTGCAGATTGCGATTGAGCAGGCGCGCGAATACGGCCTGCTCGGCAAAAACCTTTTTAATTCCGGTTTTGATTTTGACCTTGAGGTGCGCCTCGGCGCAGGCGCCTTTGTCTGCGGCGAGGAGACCGCGCTGATGACATCAATCGAGGGCAACCGCGGCGAGCCCCGCCCGCGCCCGCCGTATCCGGCGCGCAAGGGGTTGTTCGGCATGCCGACGGTTGAGAACAATGTCGAGACATTCGCCAATATCCCGCCGATTATTCTTAACGGGCCGGAATGGTTTTCCTCGATGGGCACCGAAAAGTCCAAGGGTACCAAGGTTTTTGCGCTGGGCGGCAAAATAAAGCATACCGGTCTTGTTGAAATACCGATGGGTACAACCCTCCGCGAGATTATTGAGGAAATCGGTGGGGGAATCCCGAACGGCAAAAAATTTAAGGCTGCCCAGACCGGCGGGCCGTCCGGCGGGTGTATCCCCGCCGAGCTGATTGACACCCCGATTGACTACGACAATCTGATTTCAATCGGGTGTATGATGGGGTCAGGCGGACTTATTGTAATGGATGAAGACACCTGCATGGTTGACATAGCAAAGTTTTTCCTTGAGTTTACCGTCGACGAATCCTGCGGCAAATGCACTCCCTGCCGTGTTGGCACCAAGCGCCTTCACGAGAAGCTTGAGAAAATCACCAGCGGCAACGGTACAATGCAGGATTTGGACGAGCTTGAGCAGCTTTGCTATTATATCAAGGAAAACTCGCTTTGCGGATTAGGGCAGACCGCTCCTAACCCTGTACTGTCCACGCTCAGGTTTTTTAAGGACGAGTACATAGCGCATGTTCGGGACAAGAAGTGCCCGGCGCATGTATGCAAATCCCTGATGAGCTACGAGATTATCGCGGACAAGTGCAGGGGCTGCACCGCCTGCAAGCGCGTCTGTCCGGTAAACGCGATTTCAGGCGAGGTAAAACAGCCGCATGTGATTGACAAGTCGGTATGTATCAAATGCGGAGCCTGTATCCAAAAATGCAAATTTGACGCCATCGTGATTAAATGAGGAAGGAGTACGCTGAGAGATGGAAAAAATGGTGAATTGCAAAATCAACGGAATAGCAGTCAGCGTGCCCGAAGGCAGTACAATCCTTGAAGCCGCGCGTGCTGCCGGCGTGGATATACCAACTTTGTGCTATCTTAAGGAGATAAATGAAATCGGCGCCTGCCGGATATGCGTCGTGGAGGCGACAGGCGCGCGCGGGCTGGTCGCCGCCTGTGTCTATCCTGTGGCGGAAGGCATGGAGGTAAAGACCAATACCCCAAAAGTGCACCAGTCGCGAAGGACCACCCTTGAGCTTATCCTCTCCACCCACGACAAGGACTGCCTGTCGTGCGTGCGCTCGCAGGACTGCGAGCTGCAGAGGCTCTGCCGCGATTACGGGATTGAGGACACCGATAAGTTTAAGGGGTACAATCCTCAGTATGAAATCGACACGTCGGCGCCTCATCTGGTGCGCGACAACAACAAATGCATACTCTGCCGCCGCTGCGTCGCGGCCTGCGAGCAGCAGTTTGTCTCGGTAATCGGGGCGAACGACCGCGGTATTGATACTCATATCGGCACTCCGTTTGACAAGCCGATTAACGATGTCCCGTGTATTTCCTGCGGCCAGTGCACCGTGGTGTGCCCGACTGCCGCTCTGGTGGAAAAGGACGACACGGACAAGGTCTGGGCGGCGCTGTCCGACCCGTCAAAGCACGTGGTGGTACAGACCGCGCCTTCAATCCGCGTAACTTTAGGTGAGTGTTTCGGCATGCCGATTGGCACCAATGTCGAGGGGAAGATGGTCGCGGCTTTGAGGCGGCTTGGGTTTGATAAGGTGTTTGACACCGATTTCAGCGCCGACATGACTATTGTGGAGGAAGCCACAGAGTTTATCGACAGGGTCAAGAACAACGGGGTTCTGCCGATGATTACCTCCTGTTCTCCGGGCTGGGTGAAATTCGCCGAGATGTATTACCCCGAACTGCTTGACAACCTGTCCACCTGCAAGTCCCCGCAGCAGATGATGGGGGCTATCATCAAGACATACTACGCGCAGAAGAACAACATCGACCCCAAAGACATAGTCAGCGTGTCGGTAATGCCCTGCACCGCCAAGAAGTTTGAAGTCGGGCGCGAGTACGAGAGCGCCGCAGGTGTTCCCGACGTGGATATTTCGATAACCACGCGCGAGCTTGGCCGCATGATTATGCGCGCCGGGATTGATTTTGTGAACCTGCCGGACGAGGAATTCGACAACCCGCTGTCCGACGACACCGGCGCCGCGGTGATATTCGGCGCCACCGGCGGCGTTATGGAAGCCGCGCTGCGCACCGCCAACGATTTGCTGACCGGCAAAGACAACGAAACGGTGGATTTCAAGGAAGTCCGCGGACCGGAAGGCCTTAAGGAAGCGGTGTACAACATCGCGGGAATGGAAGTCAAGGTCGCGGTCGCGAGCGGCGCGAAAAACGCCGATTACGTGATGAGCCGGATTAAGGACGGCACTGCCGATTGGCATTTTGTCGAGATAATGGGCTGTCCCGGCGGGTGTATCAACGGCGGCGGTCAGCCGCTGCAGCCCGCTTCGGTCCGCAATTTTGTGGATGTCAGGGCTCTGCGCGCAAAAGCCCTCTACGACCAGGACGCGTCAATGCCGATTAGAAAATCCCACAAGTCGCCGGCAATACAAAAGATTTACCGGGAATTCCTGGGCGAGTACGGCAGCCACAAAGCGCATGAGCTTCTGCATACAAAATATGTCGGCCGCCCGAAATACCAGTAATCCCGTCGGCGCGGTTTGAAATTAAACAATGATTAAAGGCGGCGTCAATGCCGCCTTTTTTATGATAATAGTTGACAAAAATTATTGATTTGTTTATTGAATTAATATAAGACTCGGTTTATACTTAAATTGAAAAAAGCGGAAGGGTGGATATAATGGATAATAAACTGCCGATCGCGCTACAGTTGTACTCGGTTCGCGATGATATGAAAAAGGATTTTAAAGGTACTTTGACAAAGGTTAAGGAGATGGGTTATCAGGGGGTGGAATTTGCCGGATTGTTCGGTCATTCCCCTGCGGAAGTCAAGGCCATGCTGGACGAGATTGGTTTGACGCCTGTCAGCGCACATGTTGCGATTGATGAAATTTTAGCCGACATACCAAAGGTTATTTCTGATTACAGGGCAGTAGGCTGCCGGTTTATCGCAATTCCGTGGATGGCCGAAGAACGCCGCCCCGGGAACCCGCTGTATCAACAGACTATCGAGGATATTAAGGATATCGGGGAAGAAGCCAATAAACAGGGGCTCACCCTCTTGTATCACAATCACGATTTTGAGTTTAAAAAACTGAACGGGGAATACCTGCTGGATATACTGTACAAGGATATTCCGGAGGATTTGCTTAAAACCCAGATTGACACCTGCTGGGCCAATGTCGGAGGCGAGGACCCTGCCGAATATTTGAGAAAATATAAAGGCCGCTCCCCAGTGGTGCATTTGAAGGATTTTGTAATGCCGGGTAAAAAGCCCGCAAAGCTATATGAATTAATCGGGGTGGAAAGCGAACAGACCGAAGACGAACAGGACAAGAAATTTGAATTAAGGCCGGTTGGATATGGAGTGCAGGACATTCCTGAAATCTTAAAAGCGTCCGCCGAAGCCGGCACGGAATGGGTTATTATTGAGCAGGACCATCCGAGTATGAACAAAACTCCAATGGAATGCGTAAAAATGAGCATAGACTTTTTAAAATCTCTAGAATAATTATCCGAGTTCAAAGATTAAAACCGCTGACGGGAAACCAGTCAGCGGTTTTTGTATGCAGAATGAGCCGCACACGCGCCGCTGGCGGGCCTGATGTCGGGGCTTAAAACCTGACGGGGGATTGCGATGTTGACTTTTGGCAAGTGAAGATGTTGGGATAATTGATAATACAGGGTTTATAAAAGCAGAGGGATGGGATTGTGCAAAAAACGCAGGGGGCAAAGCGTAAGAGAACCATTATAATACTGGCTGTTGTACTGCTGCCGGTACTGGCTGTGCTCGCGGCATGGGCTTTTATATCGGTACAAAACAGACTCCCCGACGGGTTTGTATATGTAACCGACATAATCCCGACCGCACAGCTTGAGATACGGTATTTTGGCGGGGACAATTTCGTCGGGAGAAGGATTGACGGCTATCAGGCGCCCAAGGCAATCCTCACCAAAGAGGCGGCGCAGGCGCTGAAAAAAGCCGCCGACATTCTATGTCAGCAGGGATATTACATAAAAATCTTCGACGCCTACCGCCCGCAGAGAGCGGTTGACCATTTCGTCCGATGGGCAAAGGATTTGGACGATACCAAAATGAAAGGGAAATACTACCCCGATTTGGACAAATCCGTTCTGTTTGAGCTCGGTTATATTGCGGAAAAATCCGGCCATTCGCGCGGTAGCACGGTTGATTTGACTTTGGTGGACATCAAGACTGGCGGGGAGCTGGACATGGGGAGCGGGTTTGACTTTTTTGGCGAAATCTCAAATCACGGCACCGGTTTAATTACCAAAGAGCAGGAGAAAAACCGTAATATCTTGCGGAACGCAATGGTCAGCGCCGGCTTTGAAGTCTACCCGGAGGAATGGTGGCATTATAAATTAGAGGATGAACCTTATCCGGATACGTATTTTGATTTTCCGGTGAAATAAAATGACAGGGGGAGAAAAAGATGAAAAAGGCGGTCGGCTTGCTTAAACTGTCCGCGGCAATCCTTGTTGCCGCCGCCCTTCTTGTTTCCTGCGGCACTGAACAGCCCGCCGGCAGTGAGGCGCAGGGCGGTACCGAGTCTACGCTCACCGAGAGCCAACCGGGTAATGAAGAGTACATAATCGCCTCGGAGAAATTCGGCTTTACGCTTAAGGCTCCGAAATCATGGGAGGACAGGGTGGAAATAAGCGAAGGGGAGGATTTTTCAGTCAGGCACAAGACAATATCCCAAAACGCCGCCGTCCAGAGCCCGCCCGTCTTCACAATAGTCGAGTACGGCAGCAGAGAAAAATGGGAGGAGGATTCAAACAAAGAAGGGGAACCCTTCCCGTATGAAAGACTTGGCGAAATTGACGGATTAGTTTATGCTTATATCCTCCCGTTTGATATGCCCTATGACGACAAAACCCCGGAGGATTTGGAGGAGTACACCAGATTAATCGAAGAAGCAAGGGACGTGTTAAAGACTTTTAAAGCCGCGGACGGCGCTGAATATTAAGTGTGCCGCCAAAGCGAGTTTTCCCAAGCCAGGTAAAAAACCCCTGTATTCAGCCTGTTTTAGGCTCGAATACAGGGGTTTTATGCGGGTTTGGAAAAGATGGCACAGCGGGCGGCTGTTCCCAAAGTCAATAGCAAACCGGGAAGCGTTTTCCTTGCAATACGAGTATATTGTTTTATCTTTCAGCATTTCCGCCCATCTGCCGAACAGGGACCTCAGCTTATCCAAATCCCGCGCGGTAATATAGTGGCTCTTGCTGAAAATGGTTTGATAACTGTGGTCAAAGGCGATAAGCGTGTTGCGTAGCGCCGTAAAATCAAGCTGCTGCCGCAGCTCGACGCTGTCGGTTTCCCCCGCTGTTGAAAAGTATTTTTCCGGCAGACCGCAGTGAGGGCATGCCTTTGCAAGGCTGGAAATCATTCTTTTACACTCAGGGCAGTTGATTAACGGCATATACCATCCCCCCTTTAAAACCCGGCAACGGCGGCAGGGCTTGCGGTTTTGGATGTAACAATCGCTGCCACTGCCGAGTGCTGTTTAAACTGTTGCTAAGTAAAAGCGCCCGATTTTAACTGTTTATGATTGTCATCTATGCCATATCATATAACAGCATTATATAACAGCAGCGGGTATTTGTCCATGTATCCCACCGCATACGCCCTGTCAGGGGTTTTTGCTCCAGACTCAATAATTAATGGAAAACATTTGGTTTTCAATGAACCATGCACAGAAAACAAAACGCGACGCCGGATTTCTCTAATAATGGTTATTTGCGAAAGGCAAGTGAAGATTGAAAAGACCAAAAAAACGGCAATCTGCAATACGCAAATTGCCGTTTTTTTGGTCCGAGTGACAGGAGTTGAACCTGCGGCCTCTTGAACCCCATTCAAGCGCGCTACCAATCTGCGCCACACCCGGATAATATTAAACACTGGATTGCAGAGGAATTATAGCATATAAAGGCTATAAAATCAAGAAGTAAGCAGATTTTTTGTTTTGTAAGGCGCTGAGTGAGATTGCGCCCAAACGCAGAACTGCGCGGCCACGGGGGAATACGCCGGTGTGGCGCGGGTGGGCGGCTTTTTTTGAGGTTTTTGCCGCAAAAATGCAATAAGTAAAAGAGGCGGGAGACGGAATAAATGCAAGGCGGCTGGCGGTCGCTGCAGTGCGGTGCAGGAGAGCGGGTTATTCCACGCTTGCTTCGGCAGGCGCGGACATCAAGCTGGCAGCGGTATACTATGGTGCGGCGGGCATGTTGCCGGCGAGAGTCTTGGGTTGGGATGGTTTAACGGGCCGGTTTGCTTGTTTATACTTGTTTGCTGCATTTGCTGCTGCATGTCCGCATAAATATAAACGGGGTTTTGCTCAAAATGTTTGACGCGGGAACTGTTGAGACTGATGGAATTTTTTGTATTTTCGTCAGATTGTGTTGACCATTACAGGCAAAACGCTTAAAATAAAAGTGTATTTCTTATTTGCACGGCCGATATATTGATTGGAAACAAGAATGTGATAATGGAGAGATAATAATGGTATATAAAAGAGAGAGAAAGCCCTTGCTGGCGGTTGCAATCTCAATGCTGTCGTTAATTCTGTCCGCGGCGGCATGCACTGCCGACCGGCCTTTGTCAAGCGGGTCTGAACCGGGCCTGACCGGTACGACCGAGTATTCTTCAACGACTGATAGTACCGCAACCGAAACACAGACAGGTACCGAGCCGTCCGACACGACGACCACCGAAGGCAGCGCCACCACTAAAAAAGTCGTGACCACCACGACCAAAAAGAAATACTCAAAACCCGATACAGGCGAGGAACTGCGTGGGGTTTGGGTTGCGTATATGGAGTTGGACGCGATTTTTAAGGGCAAGACCATGGCGCAGGTGGAACAGGTAAAGTCGGAGATAGATACGATTATGATTAAAGCCAAAGGATACGGGCTTAATGCGGTGTTTTTCCATGTCCGCTCGCACAGCAACGCGTATTATATATCCGATATATTTGAACCGGCGGCAAAAGCTAAGGCGCTGATTGAAGGCGGTTTTGACCCGCTTGAATATGCGGTGGATGCGGCTCACAGCCGCGGGCTGGAAATCCACGCGTGGGTCAACCCTTACAGGATTGGGGCGAGCTCTAATTTCCCGAAAAGCGCGCACTTTAAAGGGTTTAAGGAAAACGAGGATTATTTTAAATCAGATGGCAATTATTTCTACAACCCGGCTTCGGACAAGGCTATCAATCTAATAGTGTCGGGCATTGAGGAGATTGTTCAGAATTATGACGTGGACGGCGTCCACTTTGACGATTATTTTTATCGTGCTGTTCCTGGGTCTTCGCCGGCGGCATACGAACAGGCGCTGTATAATAAATACAAATCCGGCGGCGGCAAGCTGCATATCGGGGGCTGGCGACGGGAGAGGGTCAGCGAGCTTATAAAGAAAGCATATACCGCGTCGCACAAGCGCTCCGGCTGCGTTTTCGGGGTGAGTCCCAGCGCGAATGTGGCTAAAAACCGAGATGAATACTATGCCGACGTTGAAAAATGGATGAGGAACAAGGGTTATCTTGACTATATCTGTCCGCAGGTTTATTTTGGCTTTAAACATAAAACATGGGCGTTTGATAAAACAGTCGACAGCTGGGCGGAAATGGAGCGCCACGACAGCGTGAGGCTGTTCATCGGGCTTGCCCTTCACAAAATAGGGATGAAAACCGACCGGTATGCGGGAAGCGATGAGGGCAAAAGCGAATGGAAAACCTATGACGATATTATGAAGCGTTCGCTGCTGTATGCCCGTTCAAAACCCGAATGCGGCGGTGTAATCTTCTTCAGGTACGAGTTTTTCATGGCGTCGCAGATGAAGGAGAGTAGCAGTTGGGTTAAAGAAATTGCGGTTCGAGAGGTAGAAAACCTGCTGTCAGTGTTGAGACCGTAACTTATGGACGTGTAAAGGAATGAATTTAAAATGCGGAAGCGGCCAAAAATCAGACATAAGCGCCCCGGTATTGTTGCGGGTTCAATATTGACAATATCGCTTTCGCTGCTGTCGGTTGCCGCGCTGCTTACGGTAAACAGCGGCGTATTGGCGACCATGGCGTCTTTTATTACAGGCGGCGGCGAAGAATCTGTGCCTGATATTTCGGATATTCCCGATATTTCGGATACAGACCCCGCTGAGCCGCAGACCGGCGAGAGCGAGCCGAGCGCTGACGAGCCGCCAGTTGATATTGTTTTTGCGAAGCCCAGCCAGCTCAAAGGGGTCTGGCTTAAAGCGGGGGCGGATTATTATTGGGAAGAAAGCCACAACGGCGAGACTGTCCGGGCACAGATTGACGGAGCTTTTGAAAAAATTGCCGAATGGGGTTTTAACACCGTTATTGTCCCCGTGTCTGTCGGCGGAAAAATGCTGTTTCCGTATAATGACGGGCAGGAGATTGTTATTAAAGACCCTGACGGCAGCCGGTTCGACCCGCTTAATTACATACTCGAACGCGCAAGAGACAGAGGGGTTTTTACATACGGCGTGATTGATTTGATGGTCAATTCCGAAGGCGGCCCCGACCCCAGCACCCCCGACGGCGCAGGCGCAATCCGGGATATGGCGTCCCGGGCGGTTGAGCACTGCCCTTTTGACGGCTGGCTTATCGAAAATCCGGGTTATGCTTTTGGCAAGGCCGGCAGTTTTGCCGAGTACATGAAGACCATGCCCGGCGGCGGGTTTGAAAGGTTTTTAAAAGACAGCGTTACGGCTGTGGTTATTGATGTAATAAAGATTATCAAAAAACAAAGCGTTAATCTTTATATCGGCCTGCTTGCTGACGGGGTGTGGGCGCATTCCACATCCGATGAAAGGGGCCCGCAGACCAGTTCGGTTTACGAGTCGCTGACAGACGGGTTTGCCGATACGCGGGGATGGCTGATTGACGGACTGTTTGATTTTGTGATGGTCAAGAACCCCTATTCCACCGAGGATAAAGCGGCGCCATTTGGCAAGGTGGTCGAATGGTGGGCAAAGCTGTGCAAAGAAATCTCAATTCCGATGTATGTCGCGCACGATTCCGCCAAAGTCGGCAGCGGCGAAGCGGGATGGAAGTCGCCTGACCAGTTGGCACGGCAGGTGCTGGCGTGCAAAAATCGTCAGGAATGGTCGGGGAGCGCGTTCACATCCTTTACCGCGCTGAAAAACGACACTTCCGGCAGCACCTCGGCTGTGGTCAGAGCTTTCAAGGGCACGCTGAATGAAAAGTATATCAGCGATAAACTGATTATAAATACACCTGCGAAAACGACTATTACGACCTATGAGTCAAAAATCAATATACGCGGCAGCGCGGACCCGAATTTTGACCTTTTGATGAACGGCAAAAAGGTAGAGCTTTCCGAGCACGGGTTTTTCTCGCTGGACTATAATTTACAGATTGGGTTGAACACCTTTACCTTTAAGCATAAAGGGGAAACGGTTACATATAGAATCACATACAGGGTGGTTGTCCTGCAGAGCATACAGCCCACGTCCTCTTTAAGCCTGGACGGTGGCACTGTCCTTATAGTAAGCGCGGTTGCCCGCAAAGGCTCAACCGTTTATGCGAAAATCGGCAGCAAAAAAATTGAAATGAAACAGGTGGCAAGGCAGGCGGACGAAGAAGAAGGCAAACAGGAATCGGACTACGCCGACTATGCGTGCGAATACAAGCTGCCCGCGGGGATAATCAATAAAGCGCAGAACCTTGGAAAAATCACGGTGTACGGCAGCTATAAAGGCCTTAACGAGACAAAAGCCGGCGGACAGATTACAATCAAGGCGCTGCCGCTGCCTTCCCCTGACGACGGCAAGCCGATGATTACCGGAGACGACAGCCCGATTGACCCCGGAAAAGGGGGCAAGTTGCTTAAAACCGGCAAGATTATCACTGTTACAAAGAACTATGCGGAAACTTTTAACGGAAACACAAGGGACGACTGGTCCCGGCCAAATAATGCCTATCTGCCGAAAGGCACAACAGATGTAGTTGTAGATGTAGTTGTGGAACCGGTTGATGGCGTAATTACCTATTATTACCTTTTGGGCTGCGGCAGGCGGGTATATCAGAAAGATGTCGCCACCTTTATAAAAAATGGCAAGATTACCGCCAGCAAAATATCCGGCGCCTCGGTCAGCGTTAATACCAAAGTCACCACCATTACATTGAATTCAATATGGCATGTACCCTATAACTTAAAGCTGCTG
>FZPS01000183.1_pt416 | contig 23431 bp, 18 predicted proteins | sample 1817821 | NCBI WGS metagenome assembly FZPS01 (sample SAMEA104158645, study PRJEB21678) | metagenome | place: Germany | collected 2015-04-21 | reverse complement strand
CCAATCCTGCCCAAATGCCTCCGTTGAAATCGAAATCCTGCGGAGTTATATTAGTAGAATAAAAGGTGGGAGCATTGCGCTCATAGCCTCCCTGCCTGTCGGCGGAAGGTATCTGATGCCCGCGGGCATGTCCGGTACCATAAGAACGATTTATATCCTGCTGAGCATTTGAAGGCAGCAAAGGGTCGAAGCCCCAGGCATTGCTGCGGCCGTAATAAGAGCCAATCAAAGCCCTGTTTAGAGGATATGCAACCCATATGGAAATAAAATCCTTATAGCTGTAGTCGTAGGAGAAGTTGCGTATGGTCTTGCCGTCCACCTGCATATTATGGTAGAAGAACTCACGCCCGTCCCCTTCTTTTGTGGCCGGCAGTTCCAGCCAGCCGCATGCGCTTACATCCGCCCCTTGGCCGGGGATGGGCGGTTCCAGGGTCTGACCCTTGCCATACTGAGTAAAGGATACCGCAAATGTACCGCCGGAGCTTTTAATGTTTATTGAAACCGAGCGGGATGTTTCGACCGTATTCTCCTCCCAATACAGGGTAAGATTCGTTACGCTGCCTTTCCCTGACATGGCGCTGAGAGATGCCCAAGGAGTCTGCTCTCCTTCAAAAGACATTGTCAAATCCCAATCTTTTCCGGCGCTTATTTGTATGAATTGTATTCCGGCATCACTGGAAACCGGATTCTTCGGAATGGAAATGAGCGGATTAATGGTATCCGGCTCATCTTTTTTACAAGAAACAAAAGTCAGCGACAGCGCTGCAAGCAGCGCCGCCACCGACATTATTGCTCGTTTTATTTTCAAATATTACTTTGCTATGGTTATAGCTATAGTGGTTGCACGAACTTGAGCATTTGATGCAGTGAAAGTAATGGAAGCAGCATTACCGATCCAGGTGCCTGTCTTGTCTTCATGTGTGTATGTTCCATCTGTAACAGTGAAGTTGCCCGGACCATAGTTATTGGTGCCGCTTGCCGTACAAGTGAATTCCACTTTTTCTATATTGCCGACAGTGGAGGTGATAGTCAAGGTGTTGTACTTGTATATTCTATACTCTTTCATATTTCCAAGTATACCGCTTGAAACATAAAGAGAGATACCTTCGGAAGCAATAGTCCATGCTCCGGCACCGGATTCAACATGATAACACTTAGATGCCTCGAATGTGATCACATTGCCTTCCTTAGTTGCAGCGCCTTCTGTGGATTCTGAACCATCATCAGCGCCCTTCTCCTTAACAGTACCGTTGAGACTGTAGATATAGCTTCCCTGACCAACTTCGGGAGTGTTACCGCCAAAAAGTTCAAGAACACCGGCGACAATAACCTCATCACCTACCTTAATATAATCTGCAGTAGTCATCCATGCTCCGCCAAGACCATAGCCGCGATAAATTTTGAGTTCGCCAACAGAGGTGCCATCTTCGGAAATCCAATAGTTGGCATTGCCAAAAGAGTTTCCGGGGGCATTATCTCCGGTATCTATCCGAGAGATTTTACCGGCAATAAACACCTCATTTGTTGTGTGCTCACCTGCATTAATGATGGCAAGAGCCTCTGCCGGAGTATATGGATCTTCCTTGGTGCCGGCATGCGAAGTCATTTCCTTTTGACCCGATTGTGTAACAGTTATCACCTTGCTGTCGAGTGAGAAAGCTCCACTTAAAAGGTTAACAGTAATGGTTGCGCTGCGATCATACCCGGTGTTTTCCAAAACCTGAATGGTAATGGTCTGCTGATCGTTAGAACCATTGCCTTCCGCCGGATCAACACTGAGCCAATCCTGTGCATCAACCGAAACAGTTGCAGTCCAATCGCGTGTTGATGTAAAGGTAAGCGTTTTGGAAGACGCAACAGCCTCAAAAGACACTTCGACCTGGTCCAAATTCAGAGCTGCCGGTCCTAATTTCTCTTCCTTATTGCAAGAAGAAAGCAATGCAATTGTTGCAATGGCCGCAGCTGCCATAATTTTTGTGATTTTCATGATATGTGTAAATTAGTTTGTGTGCTTTGTTTTTACGCTTTTCAGCAGTTTGTTAATAGCTTACAAAATTAATAATATCCTTTGAATTTGCAAAAATAATGTAGGCAGGACATTCTTGCCGACGGAAAGTAAATGGCCATCACCGAAAGACAGCAAGACATTATAAAAGCGAGGATGACTTTTCAGCCACCCTCGCTTTAAGATTGGAAAAAAGTTTTAATTTACCTCAGACGGTGCTGTCAGACCATTGAGTACCAAGATATAATTATTCTTATCCAATTGATATGATGTGTTGTACTTCTTGGGAATGCCTACTGCCTTAATAGCATCACCGGCATTAAGCTGGTCTGTGCTGGTGTACTTAGCTCCCTTGAAATAGAAATTGCGATGAAGCTGGAAAGCCTTTGTGGCGCCGTCTTCGGAAATCCATACCGAAGCATTGCCATAATCGAGGCTGATATCAGCAGTGTTCACCTTGCCGCCTACAATAATCTTTTTGGTTGCATCGTAACCCTCAGAATCGATGTAGGCAATAGCCTCAGCGATGGTCATTTCTGCGGTAGCGCCTTCTATCGAATAGATTTGGCTGTTTTTACCTATCTGGGGGTTCCCATTATATTCGGAGAGGACTCCATATATAACAACCTCCCATCCTAATCCAAGAACATCTCCCTCCACAAAACTGGCTCCGCCGAACTTCTTGCCTCTGTGCACCTGCAAATGTCCGTTTGTGGTGCCGTCGTCGGAAATCCAATACCCTGCATTGCCATAAGTGGCGCTAACCTCATCCACCTTGGAAATTTTACCCTTGACATACACGGGTTCGGTGCCGGCGGCGCCTGAGTTGATAGTGGAAATCGCATCTGCAACCGTATAGGGATTCTCGGGTGTCTGGCCCTTAAGTCCGGCCTGAACAACCGTTACGCTAAGGTTTGTAACATCTTTTCCGGTAGAAGAGCTGAATTCCAATACGCCGGTCCTGGCAGTGGGAGCAGCGTTTTCCGCCACATTGACAGTAATTGCTGTAACACCGTCCACATCCTTAACAGAAGCTATGGAAAGCCACGGAACTTCGTTCTCGTAGTTGAAGTTTTCTCCCTTTACGGTAGCATTTATGGTAATGGTGGAAGCAGCGCTGCCTACATTGAATACATCTTGTTCGAGAGCGAGAAGCGCCTTCTTAACCTTCAACACGGATACATCCACCAATTCAATAACACCGCCATAAGTTACCTTGGGGCCTTGAACGGTAACCTCATCGCCGACTGCGATATTGAAACTGGCCCAGTTATATGCGCCTGTCGCATCTACGGTTCCGTAAATGTAAATTTCTCCGGTACCGTCATTGAGATACCAGTTGCCATAGGTGGTGTTTACTATGGACGTGCAAATACCCTTTACCATGAACACCTTGCCATCAGGTCCGGCTATGACCTCGGCGCAAGTGGCCTGACTGATAACAGGCTCGTTCTGCGAAACCGTTATAAATTGGGTTTTGTCGCCGCAAACAAGGTGCAATACTACGCTTTTGTAATTATCGGATTTGGGGGCCGTAATGGTAACGGTATGTTCGCCTTCTCCGCCGGAAGTTTTGTCAGCGGTCAGCCACGACTTAATCTTTACCCCATGAGGCTTTATCTCAACACCCGTGGGAGCAATGAGGGTATCTACCTTAACAGACTTATTCTCAGCGTTTTTCCATGTATAGGAAGCCTCTTCAAAAATCTTCCATTCGTCGGAGATAGTGAATTTGAGGGTTGCGCTGCCGCCTGCCGGAGGTATTTGTAAATAGGAAGCCTCAACAGACAATCCGCTTATGTCATTGCCCGTTATTTTTTCGGGGGTGCATCCGATGAGCAGGGAGGCGATTGCCACCACTGCAGAAAGAATAAAATATTTTGCTTTCATAATATAAATATCGGATTAAATTAATTAAACATGTACTTGAGTCCTATCTGGGCATACCAAGCCTGACCGATGTTCTTTACATCCGTCCAAGTTTGAGTGCTGCCGCTGATAACCTTTGGAACCGAAATTACGGGGATACCGTCTGAGCCGACATTATCAACCACGAGTATGCGGCCGGACTTCATTTCGGGATTCATTTGCTTGGAAACACCCCAAGAATCATTGAAGAGGTTGAGTACGTTCTGTACATCGAAACTGAGCCTGAGAACATTCTTTGTACCTGCCACTTTAATCTTGAAGTCGTGTGCATAATGGAAATCCACACGGTGTACCCAGGGATTATATACGCTGTAGGCCTCTGCGTATTCGCCCATGTGCTTGCTGAGATATGCATCCTTTGCAGCAAAAGCGAAGAAGCGCTCGGCATCGTCGGGCGAGGCAAACTTAACCTGTTCATCCTCATAATCCTTCTTGGTGGGAATATAGATGGCGTCATAGTTATAGTTGTCTCCGTTGATGTCGTTGTCGTACATATAAGAGTAATTGTAACCTCCTCTCCAGCCTGTATAGAAGATGCTGAAGTGGTTGTCGCCCTTATCGCGATAAGAGAGGTTTACATAGAAACGATCCGGAGTTACATAGCTTGAGTTATGGAGAACCGGATTGTTGGGACCATCTACCGTGGGGATATAGGTGAATGCCGAAGAAGCATCAGAGCCGGGCATGCCGGTGAGCTCCTTGGACCAGGTGCGGGTGTAAGCTGCGCTGATATCCAAACCCTTGACAGGGGTGGTCTGCAACTGGAAGCTGGCTGTTCCGCCATAGCCCTTGTTGGTATTGGTAAGATAGTATATGGAATACCGATTGTATGTGTAGTCTGACGGGAAGATATGACGCTTGTCAGCTCCGTTCAGACGGGCGAATCCATCGGTATCTTTCATATTGATATCCCTGATGCGTACACCGTTGATAGTCTTATTGAAGATAACTTCACCGGTAACGCTGAGCGGAAATTCGGTTGGCAGGGCATAATCCAATGCGAGGGAGGTCTTCCATACCTGAGGCATCTTGAAGTCAGGATCCACAGCTGCAACGCTGCCGCTGAAAGTTCCATCCTCCGGAGTAACCGTAAGAGGATATTTATTAGGATCGAGACTGTTAAGATATGTCAAAAGCTCTCCGCTGTCGGTAATGAATTTTCCGGCAAAAGCATTCAGAATATCAAGATCGGACTTGGCAGCATTAACCGCTCCGCCCGCATATCTTGTGGTTGCCGAACTTACCATCTGCACCAAGCCTGCGTTTGAAGGCATATTGGTGAAGAATACAAGGGGCAGACGACCGGTAAAGATACCGGTACCTCCACGCAGCTTGAGGGAGTGATCACCGAACACATCATAGGTAAAGCCCAGACGAGGATTGAACATAAGCTTCGGTGTGGGCCACTTGCCGGTATCTACGTGAATTCCGTTATAATCTGTATCGTAAATCTTCTGGTTCCTCATGAGGTCCTGATTGTCGAAGAGTATGGTTTCGAGGCGAAGACCTGCAACGAGCTTGAGTTTTTCATTGGGGTTCCATTCGTCCTGAGCATAGGCGGAAAGTTTATGGAAACGCACGCGTGAGGCGGGATTCTTATCACCGTCATAGCCATATGTAAGGGCCACGGTCTCGGGAGCCGCCTTGTTCAAGAAGTCGTTAAGAGAATTATAGCGGTAATAACCGGTACCGTTACGCATATAGGCGTTGTCTGCAAGCTGATAGTCGTAGGAAAGACCGGCCATAATCTTATGAGCGCCCAAATAATAAACCAAATCGTCTTTTACAGTCAACACCTGATTATGAACAGCATTATTCCATGTAAAGAGCTCGTAACCTACAGACATATAAGGAGTAAGAGCGCCTGTGGCAACCATGCCTCCATCGAGGATGTCGATGAACGGGAAAGGGTCTGATGTGCTTCCGCGAAGGTCGCTGAGGTCGGAATAAGTAACTAGGAGCTGATTGGAAAGGTCATTGGTGAAGCGGCTGTGAAGGTCTAAAGAGAAGGTGTTCGCATTATTGTTCATGGAATACATGGAGTTTGCAAACGAGAAACTGTAAAGACCTACACGGGATTCGGTGGTGCGCTGGCCGCAGTTCGAAGAACTGTTGTTGGGATTACTGAAATAGGTGTTCACCGTACGGTTGTAACGGAGCGCAAGATGATGATTGCGGGTAATGTTCCAGTCGATGCGGCCGAGAAGCTTGGTGTTGGTCTCATTGGCCGGGAAATCGGTATAAGAACCGGTATCATAACCGTAATTATCTTTCAAGTAATCTTTTACCCGTTGAAGGTCAGCCTGAGTGGTACGGGAAATGTATTTGTCTTGACTGCCCACACCATCGGTAGAAGCACGCCAGCTGTTGACAACTGTAGGAACAACACTGTGTTCGTAGTTTACGAAGAAGAAAAGTTTGTTCTTGATAATAGGGCCGCCGAGCGTGAGACCATAGGTGGTTGTGCGGTCTTTTTCACGGGCTGTTGCGATTTCCGTTCCGGCAACGCTGTTACCGCGCATATTCTCGTTACGATGATAAACATAGGCGGTTCCCTTGAAAGTATTGGTACCGGACTTGGTGATAGCGTTCACACCGCCGCCCACAAAGTTGTTCTGACGAACGTCATAGGGAGAAATAACCACCTGCATTTCCTCAATGGCATCGATGGAGATAGGGTTGCCGCCGCCGGGAAGAGCACCGGATAGACCGAAGTTGTTGTTGAAGTTGGCGCCGTCGACAGTAAAGTTGGCGGTACGGCTATCAGTTCCGGCAAAAGACATTCCGTTGCCTCCATAGGGAGAAAGCTTGGTAACATCGGTAATGCTGCGGCTGATGGTTGGCAGAGCTTCAATTTGACTGTTGTTGATGTTGGTTGAAGCGCCTGTTTTTTCGGTTGTGAACTTGGAGGTGGGAGTTGCTATTACAACTGCTTCCCCAAGAGTCAGAGCTTCTTCCTTTACGGTGGCATTCAGACTGTAAGTCTCACCGAGTTGGAGAGTTACTCCGGTGTAGGTGGCTTTCTGATAGCCGAGACTGGATACCTCTACTTCGTAAGGACCGCCGGCACGCATACCGTTGATGGCATAGCGGCCGTCATTGTTGGTAACTACGCCATAATTGGTTCCCGAAGGGGTATGGGTAGCAACTACCGCAACGCCGGGAACGGGATTACCATTCTGGTCGACTACGCGGCCACCAAGTGAGGATGTTGTTATCTGCGCAAGGGCAGGAACGACGATAAATGCCGCCAGGACAACTGACAGCAGCTTTTTAAAGAATGATTTAATCATAAATGATGTGTGATTTGATTAAAGTTTTTTCACAATTACAAAGTACAAAAATAATCATAATTTTGGACATGGCAATTAATTTTTCCACTTTGAGCAAAAAACTTTTTCAGCCCTTGCTCTATTGTTTTTTTTGCGTACCTTTGTCCGCTAATATACCGCGGGGAAAGATTTGAACAAGCTTGCAACCCCGCCTTTAAAAAAATGCTAAAATGAATTATCTTTTTACATCCGAGAGCGTCTCGGAAGGTCATCCCGACAAAGTCGCAGACCAAATTTCAGATTCTATCCTCGATGAATTCCTCCGCCAGGACCCCGAGTCCAAAGTGGCGGTTGAAACCTTTTGTACCGCAGGCCTTGTGATTGTGGGCGGAGAGGTGCGCAGCGAAAATGCCTATGTAGACATACAAAAGACCGTGCGCAACACCATCTCCCGAATAGGTTATACTAAAGCGGAATACGGCTTCGATGCCTCAAGCTGCGGAGTCATCAGCACCATTCACGAACAAAGCGCAGATATAAACCGCGGCGTGGTCCGCTCCTGCGAAGACGAGCAGGGCGCCGGTGACCAAGGCATGATGTTCGGCTATGCCTGCAAAGACACCCCCGAATACATGCCGCTGGCTCTTTATCTGTCGCATAATCTTCTTAAAATTCTTGCTGAGATAAGGCATAAAGGCTCGGAGCGCATGTTTTATCTGAGGCCCGATGCAAAAGCGCAGTTCACCATAGAATATTCTTCCGAAACTCACAAGCCGCTGCGTGTGCACACAATAGTGCTGAGCACCCAGCACGATGAATTCGATTCGGATGATGCAATGCATGCGCGTATAGAAAAAGATGTGCGGGAGGTAGTGCTTCCGGCCCTTATATCCGGTCTTCCCGAAAACCTTCAAGCCCTCTTTGACGAACAATTCATACTGCATGTGAACCCCACAGGGAAATTCGTAATAGGAGGCCCTGCAGGCGACACCGGACTTACGGGCCGCAAAATTATAGTGGACTGCTACGGCGGACACGGAGCCCATGGCGGCGGAGCTTTCAGCGGCAAAGATCCCAGCAAGGTGGACCGCAGCGCCGCCTATGCAGCCCGATGGCTTGCCAAAAACCTTGTGGCCGCCGGGATTGCAGACGAATGCTTGGTACAGCTCGCCTATGCAATCGGCATAGCTGAGCCCGTAAGCATCTTTGTGAACAGTTATGGTACGGCTCATATAGGCGATAATGCCCGGGCAGATGCTCTGATTGCCTCAAAACTCAGACAATTATTCGACCTCCGGCCTGCCGCAATAATCCGCCGCTTCGGCCTTAAAAACCCCATCTACTCCCCCACTGCTGCTTACGGCCACTTCGGCAGAGCCCCATATATAAAAGACGGAATGCAGTTTTTCGGCTGGGAAAAATTAGATGCGGTGCCTGTTCTCAAAGAAGCTTTTATCCGTTAATTTCCGTAAATTTGCAGAATATGAAACCTACATTATTAGTTCTTGCTGCCGGAATGGGCAGCCGTTACGGTGGACTCAAACAGTTGGACGGACTGGGCCCGAATCAGGAAACCATTATAGATTATTCGATATATGATGCCGTACGTGCCGGCTTCGGCAAGGTGGTATATATTGTAAGGGAACATTTCCTGGAAGATTTCAAGCAGCTTGTGGCTAAAAAATACTCCCGCGTAAAATGCACCGACGGAAGTCTTTTGCAATTCGAATTTGTAACTCAGGAACTGAACAAGATTCCAGCCGGTTATGAGGTGAATCCCGAAAGGCAAAAGCCCTGGGGCACCGCCCACGCCATGCTTATGGCAAAGGATGTGATTCACGAGCCCTTTGCCGTAATCAACGGTGATGATTATTATGGAAGAGAATCTTTTGAATTGATGGGAGATTGGTGCCGTACCCACGAAAACACCAAGGGCGAATATTGCATAATGGGCTTCAAGCTTGACAATACCCTCAGCGAAAGCGGCGGCGTTTCACGCGGAATCTGCCACTATGACTCAAATCGCGGACTCAACACCATAGAGGAGCATCTTAATATTGCCGCTGAAGCTGACGGCAAGGTTTATGGCGATAATTCCGCAAATGGCGAAAACCATGTGGAATTAGACCCCAAGGCTCTCTGCTCTATGAATATGTGGGGTTTTACGCCGGATTGTTTCCCGAAGATGGAGCGGATTTTCAAGGATTTTCTTGCCGAAAACGGGCTCGAACTCAAAAAAGAATATTACATACCCTTTGCGGTTGACCTTATGATTAAAAACGGAGAGGCCTCCTGCGAGGTGCTGAGTTCGCCTTCGCAATGGTTCGGCGTTACATACAAAGAAGACCGCCCCGGAGTGGTGGCCAAACTGGCAGAGTTGGTAAAGAAAGGAATATATCCCTCACCTCTATATTAATATGTTAAGATTTGGCAATACTCGTACCCGCAGAAGACGCGGCAACTACAATACAATTTCCGACCACGCATGGTATGTGCCGGGCGTGGCGGACATGTTCATACTTTTGCTATGGCTCTTTGTCGGGCTTGTTTTGGGACTTGTTGCAAGCGCCTTGTTCCTCCGCTTGATGGGACAAGCCTCCAGCTTAGAATATACCATGCTTATATCCTATCCGCTGCAGTTTTTGCCCGCCATGCTGTATGTTGGCTACAAAAGCCGTAAAAACTCCTTCGACAGCAAGGGTTTTGCCTTGGACAGCAATAACTTTGCTCCGGTGGGAGGATGGTTGGCGGCGTTGTTTGTAATACTCGCCACCCTGGCGGCAGCTTACGCCACAGATGCCATAAATTACGCTATGCCTCCTATTCCTGATTGGCTGGAAAAGGCCTTCAGAGATATGACAAGCGGGAATTTCTGGGTGAATTTCCTGTGCGTAAGCATTATGGCTCCCTTTTTTGAGGAATGGCTTTGCAGAGGCATGATATTAAGGGGTCTTCTCTACGAAAGCAAAATCAAGCCCTTCTGGGCAATCGTTATTTCATCCGTTTTCTTTGCCGTTATACATATGAACCCCTGGCAGGCTATACCCGCCTTTATTTTAGGATGCCTGTTCGGATATGTCTATTACAAGACGGGTTCGCTCAAGCTCACAATGCTCATGCATTTTGCCAATAATACGATGGCGCTTGCAGCAGCGCGGATTCCGGCATTGGAAGATGCCGATAATTGGGTGAGTATTTTAGGCAAGGGAAGATATTGGGCCTATTTTGTGCTGGCCTTGGTGATTATCGGACTTGTTATTTTGGCATTCGAGCGCATAAAACCCAAGTCTCCGCAGGGCAATTGCGATGAAGTGGAGCCTTTGGTAGGTTATTATTCCAGTAAATAAACATCATCCCCCGGCTCGGCAAAGTTGAATTGCTCGCGGGCATAGGTTTCGAGGCTGTCACGATTATTGGAAAGCCCCTCGATTTCGCTGTCCAAGCGTTTGATTTCTTCTTGATAATATTCGATTTCGCGCTTTTGCCTGCGAAGTTCAAAGGCGGTCTGCACCCAGCGGATAACATTGTCGCGCTTAACCAACAGGACCACTAAAAATATGGCTGTGGCAATAATGAGGAAGCGGACAAAGCCCCTTTCCTCTTTTTTGGAGCCGTCCTTGCTCTTATCCCAAATATCTTTGAATGTCTTTGCCATAGCCCTGCAAATTTACTCAATATTCTTACAAATACCTCCTATCCCTAAGCGGAAACAAATAAAATCAAAAAAAATAGGTACTTTTGCAAGTTGTGAGCGCGATGAAGAGTTTTATTTTTCCTGCAGCTGTGGTCGGAATGACCCTGGCAGGCAGTCTGCTTACATCGAAGCCCGTACACAGCAGTTTCAGCTTTGAGGTCGCTGCAAGCGACACCATAACTTATCCGAAAGATGCCTATAAACTCGGGCGTAAAGGCGATTTGGCGGAAATCGCCCTAAGCGACAGCCTTATCAGGGCTCTCGAAGGCACGCTCCCTACCGAGGAGGAAGATACTCTTTTCATAAGTGCGCGGGACACCATACAGGTACCTGATTCCTTAAAATACACAGACCCTTTCCGCTATAAGTATTATGTCGCTTTAATCGATTCCCTGACGCACCGCATAGTGAGCGACTCCCTCAAACTCAGCATTGCGAATTATTGGAAGGATTTGGATACCCTAAATGCCAGACGCGACTCCGCCGAGCGCTTCAAACTCGATTCTCTTTACAGCGTAGACTCAGCCTACCGCGCCAAACTCGCTTTCGAAAAATGGTACAGCGGTCTGAGCAAACAAGAGCGCAAAAAGTATGACTACGAGCAATTGATGAAACGCAAAATGGCTGAAATGGACTCCATTAAAACCTTAAAAGAGGAAAAACAGGCGATAAAAGACAGTATCCGCGAAAACACTCCGCGGATTTTGGAAACCTTTGCTGTGCCGGACTCTTTATATTACAAGCGCATAATAGCGTGGAAACTGGACCCTGACTTTCAAAAGATGGATGTCTATGTGCCGGATACAACATTCAACCATTATTTCTACGATTATGCCTTCCAAAGGCAGGATGTGAATTCCTCCTGGCTTGGCGTGGCAGGCTCTCCGGTACAAAGCTACAACTTCTTCAACAGGCAGAGCCACAGCGGTTTGGACTTTTACTCCCCCTATGAAAGCTGGACTTTCGGTCAGGAAACCTTGGCTCACTATAATTCCAAAACCCCATATACCGAGCTGGCCTATTGGGGTACGCTTTTCACATCATCAGACGAAATCGCAAGCGACAATATCCATATCCTCACCACCCAGAACATCACCCCGGGATTAAACTTCCAGCTTCTTTACGACCGCTGGGGCGGCGGCGGAATGCTCGATAACGAGGAGACCAAAAACAAAACCTTCGCCCTTGCGGGCAATTATCTCGGCAAAAAATATCTTGCGCACATAGGCTTTATCTCAAACACCATATCCCATGAAGAAAACGGCGGTTTGGTGGATAATTCCTTGATAAGGGATACCACGGTGAAGGCGCGCGAGATTGCAGTGGTGCTGAACAATGCCTCCAATACCATCAAGCGAAGGACCGGATTCATAAACCAGCAATATCGCATCCCCTTTAATTTCTTAAAGAATATAGGGGCTCCGAAAGATACGCTTGATGCGGAAAAACCCGACTCTCTCGACCGCAACGTAACCACCGCCTTCATAGGGCACAGCGGAGAATGGAGCAAATACACCCGCAATTATGCGGATGCGACTTCGGGCAGCGACTTGCAGAACGAATTATTCAATAATACATATAATTACAGCACCACAGCCAGCGCAGACACATTTATAGTAACGCATTTAGACAATAAGATTTTCCTGCGCCTGCAGCCATGGAGCGAAGATGCCATAGTGTCCAAGCTGAATGTTGGAGTTGGAGATAAATACCGGACCTGGTTGGACAACGGACCGGGTGGGCCATCCATCTATAAAGAAAACTCCCTCTATGCCTATGCCGGTGTGGAAGGAAACATCCGTCAATATTTCAATTGGGATGCAAAAGGACGCTTTACCTTTGCGGGGGCAGAAATAGGAGATTACAGTATAGATGCCAATGCCCGCGTGAATATCTTCCCGTTCCGGAAAGCCCGGAACAGCCCAATCAGCATAGGAGCCAATTTACAAAGCCGGCTTTTGGAGCCCAACCATTACAGGCAACAGATATATGCGAATCATTTCAGTTGGAACAATACCTTCGGAAAAAGTTCGGAGAACAGGATACGCGCATTCGTGGACATCCCCTATTTCAAGGCATCCGCTGATGTGGGCTATGCCCTTTTGGGGAATTATATCTATTACAACACCTCAGGCGTCATTCAGCAGCATGCCGATGCCATAAGCGTCCTCTCCGCATCGCTGCGCAAAGATTTCGTGATAGGGAATATGCTGCACCTCGACAACAGGGTGCTGGTTCAAACTTCCGGCGCTCCTGACATTCTGCCGCTGCCTCTTGCAGCAGTCAATCTGAAATGGTTCGTTGAGTTTGTGGTGCAAAGGGATGCGGCCAAACGCCACCCCGTAATGACCATGCAACTCGGCCTCAACGGCTGGTATAACACGCAGTGGTACGCCCCTGCATGGAATCCCGCCACAAGCACCTTCCACAACCAGAACAAGACTCTGTATGAGAATGGTCCTGTGGTGAATGTTTTTGCAAACATACAATGGAAAAGAGCCTGCATATTCATAAAGTTGGAAAACGCCAATATGGGCTGGCCATTGGACAAATCCGACTATTTTACCGCGCATAATTATATAAGTACGCAAAGAACCCTTAAAATAGGCATCTTCTGGCCGTTTTACATACAGCCGGGAAGAGGCTCGCGCGGCGGCTCGGCTTCCTCACTCCCATCAGGCTCTTCACTCCCATCGGGCTCTTCAAGAACTTCCGGAGCAACCACTCCATCGGGATTCCAAATGCCTTCGGGAATGAACCGTGCCGGAGGATATAGATAATAAGCTGATGAAATTCGAAAAAACAGTAAAATTTACCATACTTGCGCTTGCAGCGCTTCTTTCTGCCGGAGCTTTTATTGTACCGAAAAAAAGAATCGAAGAAAAGCAGGAACGTTATATTCCCTTTGCGGAAAGACACCGCCAGAAACATTATAAGATAAGCCCTTACGATTCACTAATCAGGGCTTGGAGCGATTCCGCCTCTCTGGACTGGCGCTTTGTTTCCGCGATTGTTTACCATGAGTCGCACTTCCGGCACGATGCAGTGTCGCGGCGTGGAGCCATAGGCCTGATGCAGATGATGCCTTCAACGGCAGCGCATTACGGAGCCGACAGTCTCTTGGATGCCTCGCAAAGCGTAATGGCAGGAACCCGTTATATAAAAGACCTCTATAAGAGTTACGGCAAAGTGGCGGCAGATGAAATAGAGCGAAAAAAACTGACTTTGGCCGGATACAACGCAGGAGGAGGACGGGTGGAAGACCTTATCAATTATACGCGGTATCGGGGTAAAGACCCCTCCTATTGGGACAATATAGTAAGCGTGATTCCGGAAATGCGCGCCGACTCCATTTTAACCTTGGATACGGTAAAGTTAGGCAAGTTCAATGGGAAAGAAACTATAGAATTTGTAGAAGCGGTTATGGCCCGTTACCACAAATTCAAGAAGATTGCTCCGTAATTATTTTATCCTTACTGTTTCTGAAGGGTCTACCCTGCTGATAAAAATAGAGGGCAGTAAAAGGAGAAGCATTATTGCTCCGTAGGCAATGGCGCAAACGAGCAGAATTTGCGGCAAATTCACGGCCACAGGCACAAAACTCACAAAATAATTTTCGGGATTGAGACGGAGGAAGTGCGTAGAGCTTTGAACAAGGGCGAAAAGCAGGGCGGCACCACCTCCTATTGCCATCCCCTTTAATACCACACCTGAAGCCACCCTTAGAAAAACCATGGCGATTCTCCGATTGTCCATGCCGAGAGCCTTCAGCGTGCCTATTGTACCGGTATGGCGGAACAGCATTATGAGAAGTCCTGACACCATATTGAAACCTGCCACAAGAATCATCAGCACCAGAATTGCCAACACATTAAAATCCAATAGGTTAAGCCAATCGAAAAGACGGGAGAAACGCTGCGAGGCGGCAGTCGCCGTAAGGGGTGCTTCCCCCTCGGAGGCATATATTCCGGACAGCGTGGAGAGCTCCGCAGCCTTTGTTTTTTCCCTGTCACTCCGGCGGTAATAGTCTAAGAGTTTTATTTCAAAAGCCGAAACCATGGTGGAGTCCCAGCCGTTCACGCGCTGAAGGTCCCCCAAATTCGCAAATACCAGCATCTTATCATCCGCCCGAAGCAAATCCCTATAAATCTCTCTCACCGTAAAATTGCGGATTTTTACCCTATCCCCTATAAAATAAGTCAGCATACGGTCGCCCTCCTTCAAACCCAACTTATCGGCCAAAGTGCTTGGAATGGAAACCGTCAGGCTGCTGTCGGCTGAGGGTAGGGCTTTTATCAAAACCCCCTCTATCTCGCTTCCGTTTTTAACCACGGCGGTGCGGTATATTGCCGGCGTAAGCTCCTCCACCCCTTTGCATTCGCGGAGGTAGGGCAGATAGGAGGCATCGGCGCTTATCGGCTCCCCCTCCCCATAATAGCTAAGAGAAGAGGCTGTCATCTGCACATCTCCCATAAGAGAGCTTATCCCGCGCCGGATTTCCCGCTTGAAACCTCCCAACACCATGAGAGACAATATAATTACGAAGAAGGAAACGGCTGTGGCTGCAACCGTTATCCTCCCTCGAAAATTGAGGCGTTCCGAAATAAATCGGGAAGCACGCATATTACCAAATTAAAACCCTTTCGCTTTCGGGCCTGTACATCGGGTCGCCCTCCTTTATTCCGAAAGCATCGAAGAATGTTTGGAAGTTACGCACAGTTACATTCACGCGGTTTTCGCCGAGAGAATGCACATCAAGAGTGTTAAGACGGGCCTTTTCCTCGTCGGTTATATTTTGCGCCCAAATGGTGGCATAGGACAGATAAAAGCGCTGATCGGGTGTGAATCCGTCTATGGGTTTTACATCCTTTCCGGCTATGGCATTATGCAGAGCGGTATAGGCTACGCTCAGACCGCCCTGGTCGGCAATGTTTTCTCCGAGGCTATTCTGTCCGTTGGCATATACGCCCGGCAGGATTTCCACCTCATTGAATTGCTCCACCAATTTTTGAGATTTCTCCTTGAATATGGCGGCATCTTCGGCAGTCCACCAATCATTCATATTGCCGTTTTTGTCGAACAGACGTCCTTGGTCATCAAAGCCGTGAGTCATTTCGTGACCGATTACCACGCCTATTGCCCCATAATTAACTGCATCATCAGCATCGGGATTGAAGAATGGAGGCTGAAGTATGGCTGCGGGGAAGCAGATTTCATTGGTGGTGGGATTGAAATAAGCGTTCACCATCTGCGGAGGCATGCCCCATTCGCTTTTGTCGGTGGGTTTGCCGAGTTTGTTCATATTGTCGTCAACATGCCAGATGCTTGCGGAGCGGAGGTTTTCGTAATAACTCTTTTCGGGGTCAACCGTAAGGGTGCTGTAATCTTTCCATTTATCGGGATAGCCGATTTTTACGGTAAAGGCGCTGAGTTTATCAAGAGCCTTGATTTTGGTGGTCTCACCCATCCAATCGAGGGCTTCGATATGTTCGCCGAGAGCTTTCTGAAGATTATCAACAAGAGTCAGCATACGCTTCTTGCTGCTTTCCGGGAAATACTTATCCACATACATCTTGCCTACGGCCTCGCTGAGTATGCTGTTGGGCGCCTGCATTGCACGCTTCCAACGCGGCTTGTGCTCCTTTATGCCCGCCATCTCTTTGCTGTAAAAGTCGAAGTAGGCTGCATACATCTCGTCTCCGAGAGCTCCGCACGAAGAGGAGATAAGCTGAGCCGCCAAATAATCTTTAAGCACCTGAATATCAGCCGTGCCATAATAATTGCTGAATGCCTCAAAGAAAGAGGGCTCGCAAACTATTATTTTCTCCTGCTCGGGAATATTCCTTGCGGCAAAATAAACAGCAAAGGGAAAGCCCTTGTAGTTTTCTACTATCTGCTTGCTGCTCATAGGGTTGTATTGAGCCGCATAATCCCTTTCCTGCTCGCGTGTCCAGGAATTGAGGGCAAGCACTTCTTCTACGAATACAGCGTTATCGGCCGCCACCTGCGCCCTGTCCGAGCCGCAAAGCGTAAAAATCCTGTTAAGGAAATTGCGGTATGCCTCCTTGATTGAAGCATTCTCGAGCTTAAGATAATAATCGCGGTCGCCTATGCCGAGTCCGCTTTGGGACAGATAGAAAATCTGCATATCGCTGTTCATGAGGTCTGCTCCGACACCGCCGCCGAAGAAGGGTCCATCTCCTACATCGTGCATAGCGGCTATTAACTTTGCAAGCTCCTCTTTGCCCTCAGCGGCATAAATCTGAGCCACATAAGGCTTTACAGGCTCCGTTCCCTCTTTATTCATGCGAATCGAGTCGAGGCCCTGCTTGTAAAGGTCTACGATTTTCTGCTCAATCGTGCCCTGCTTTGTTTTCATGGTTGTCATGGAAGCAAAGAGCTCATTGAGACGGATTTCGTTATTCTCTCTCAGCCTGTCAAAACTGCCGTAACGGGCAAACTCCGGTTTGAGAGGATTTTTCACCTGCCAGCCGTAAGTTGCATATTTATAGAAATCCTGTCCGGGAGAGCAGGTGGTGTCGAGGTTGGATAAATCCAAAGCAGGAATCTTTTCTGTCTTGGGTTGGCATGCCGCCAATGTCAATATAGGAATCATCACTAAAAATAAATTTTTCATCGGGATTTTTGTTTTTTAAGTATTTTCAGATTGTGTGTTGCTGCATAATCATCAGGGTCGATTTTTAGGGCTTTTTTATAATACCTGGCCGCTCTTTTGTAATCGCGTTTATAAACCTGCCAGTAAGAGCCTAAATTATCTATGAATACCACATCTTTGGGATTGCTTTTAAGCATTCTGGAAGAAACCCTGTGAAAACTCTCATAGCCGGTGGGAGTGCCGAGCTGCCAGAAAGCATAGCAATATTCTTTTACCGCATTTACAAAATCCTCCCCGCTCATAAGCTTTCCGTCCATGTTCCAGTGGGGCGATTTGTCGTAATTCAGTTCAATAAGATTAAGAAGGGCGCTCGCTGCCATATCGGGGCTTTCGCCTTCATAATCGAGAAGAGTAGTAATCTTCTGGAAGCGATAGCTTAGATTATCGGGAGCCAAACTTATAGCCCTGTCCAAATACTTCTGGCTGAGGGAGAACTGCTCCTCTTCGTAAAGAGGAAGCTCATAATAATAAACGTCTTTGCCGGTGCTGTCTTTAAGGGTGAGGGCGGGGGCAAGGCCGAGATATTTCTTTTCGGGTCTGGCAACTACGGTACTGCCGCGGGCCCTGTCCAAATGATAGAAAAAGCCCGCCTCCAACATGGAGGTATCATTCGGATGAGCCGCTTCCCAGCTATTAAGAACGGTTTTAACGCCAAGTCCGGACAAGCCCGCCACCTTAGTCTGGAGCAGGTATTGCTGTTTGAATTCCTCAGGAGTCTGGGCCAAGGCATTAAGACCGAGAAAGACGGATATTATTGTAAGAAAATATTTTTTCATACGTCCATAAGTATTCTTCTGCTCTTGGGAAGCAGATTATTGCAACGAGTACCAAGATTTTTTGCAAGTCCCAAGGGATGCGACTTATAAGCCGCAATAATCAGGCCTTTCGGGGCGTCAGGCAAATAAAGGGCATCTCTATGAAGATATTTAAGCGCATCGCTTAACTCCAATTCCACCACAGGATATTCGGGCGCATAGTTTATGGCCAGCACGCGGTCGCTTTCCTCCAATGCCAAAGGAGAAGGTATAATGGGCTTTTTGGTAACGGGAGATGCCGCCGTCTTACGCAAGGCCCCCACCCACTGCCCCTCGCCCGGCACCTCGCCCGCTTTAAGCAGATTGCCATGCCGAGTGAGCCTCACCCCGTATTCGGCAAATTCATTTTCGGGCCGGAAAATTTCCCCTCCGAGCGTATCAGCAGCCCATTCTAAATTATCATCATTCTCCTTATCTTCATAGGTACAAGTGGAATAAACCAGCAGACCTCCCTCTTTCAGAGCCGGCCAGACATCCCCCAAAATACGCTTTTGCCTCGCGGCGCACAAATCCACCGTAGCGGGGCTCCAATCTTCTATGGCCTTTTGGGACTTGCGGAACATTCCCTCACCGCTGCAGGGCACATCCGCTATTATGGCATCGAAATACCCCGTCATGTTCCTGCCGAAAACCGCAGGGTCTGCGCTGGTAACCACCACATTGGAATCTCCCCAGCGGGCCGCATTATCTTTCAGCGCCGCAGCCCTCGACTTTATCACCTCATTAGCTATCAAGCTGAAATTATCCCCGAAGGCCTCTCTTAAAGAAGTGGACAAATCGCTCGTCTTGCCTCCCGGCGCTGCGCATAAATCCAAAACTCTGATAACGGGACCAACGCCTTTTCCTCCCCTTTGCCCGTCTGCGCCTGCCGAAGACTTCTCTGCTGCGCCTGCCGAAGCGCACTTTGCCGAACCCGCCGAAGCACCCTTTGCTGCACCTGTCTCCAAAACGGCAATATATTTGCGGAAGATATATCCGACATACATGGCGGAACTGTCCTGCACATAATAGCAGCCGGCATGAAAAAGCGGGTCGAGGGTGAAATTGGGCCTTTCAGACAATATGCGACCATACCGGCTCCAGGCGACAGGCTCTCCTTCGGGCCCTTCGCATCCCTTGAAAGGATTCAGGCGTATGGCTGTGCTGAAAGGGGGCATTTTATCAGAACTTCATTTTGTCCATGAAGTCAGCCGGAACTCCTTCGGGCATTCTGCCTTCGGATACATCCACCAAGCCGTCGACTATCTTATTCAGACCGTCCTTGATTTTACTTCCGATGAGCATCTTAGTCATAAAATCGAGCTCTGCATTAACGATTATATAAAAATCGGTTTTAGCCGGATTTTCGGAAGAAATATCGAAATGCAGCATGAGCGTAAATTTCAACGGACTGTCGTGCGAGTGCAATTCTATATAGGAATAAGGCTCCCTGCGCATAACTTTCACCCCAATACTAATGCCGTTCACGTTAGCGTTAAGGGTATCGAAACTTGCCGTCACATCCTTTTGCTTGTCTTCGGGAAGAAAACGCAGGAAATTCCTAAGGTCTGTAAAAGCCATGTAGAGCTCGGCTTGGGGGCGGTTCACAAGACCATGCTTGCTTTTATATTCCGTCATTTCACAATAATTTCTTAATTTTGCAAAGATAGCAATAATTATGCACAAGATTTATTTCGAAAAGCGCTGTATCATCATATGCGAACCTGAAGACCAGGCCCTGTCAGACCCCAATGCAATGGAGTTTCACGTCGGCGAAAAAATCGACATCCACACCCTCGTACTCATGTTCGAAAGCTCGAAAGAACTCGCCAAAATATATATTCCCAGCAACAACACCGACAAGATGTACCGCAGACTATGCGCGGAATTCCGTGAGGTGAATGCCGCAGGAGGTTTGGTGAGCAATCGGAGGGGTGATTATCTGCTGATAAGGAGAGATGAGATGTGGGACCTGCCCAAAGGGCATCAAGACCCGGGAGAGGACATCCGCACCACAGCCATACGCGAAGTACAGGAAGAAACGGGAGTCGATAAACTTGAAATAAGGTCTCTCATTTGCATAACCGACCATTGTTACCTCAGGGGCGGAATATGGCATCTGAAACATACTTGGTGGTACGACATGCTCTATACCGACCCCGTAAATCTTACTCCGCAGCAGGACGAGGATATAAACAAGGCCGCCTGGGTGGCTAAATCGAGTCTCCCCCCCTATCTTCACGACAGTTTTCCGAGCATACAGGAGGTTTTCCGCGAAGCCAAAGTATAGAAGGTTTTAGCGGATGAAACTTTTTTGAGTAGAAGTCCGTATAAATAAAGTTATTACCCAAAAACGGAAATGAAACTTTCTCAATTCTACTTCGATCTCCCGGCAGAAAAAATAGCTAAAGAACCGTGTCGCTGGCGCGATGAATGCAAGCTCATGGTACTTCATAAAGACAGCGGTGAAATAGAGCATCGCATTTTCAAGGACATCTTGGACTATTTCGGCAAAGGCGATGTGTTCGTGCTCAACGACACCAAGGTTTTCCCTGCGAAACTTCACGGCAAAAAAGAAAAGACCGGTGCCGATATCATGGTATTCCTGCTGCGCGAACTCAATCCCGAGCAAAAGCTGTGGGATGTTATCGTGGAGCCTGCCAGAAAAATACGCATAGGCAATAAATTATACTTCGGTGAAGATGAGAGCATGGTGGCGGAGGTTATAGACAACACCACTTCGCGCGGCCGCACCCTGCGTTTCCTTTATGACGGCCCTTATGATGAGTTCAAGCAGTCTCTTTTTGCGCTTGGCAAAACACCGGTGCCTGAATGGGTAAAGGAGGAGCCGACTCCCGAGGATGCAGAGAACTTCCAAACCATATTTGCCGCAAACGAAGGTGCGGTAAGCGCTCCAGCAGCAGGACTGCATTTCAGCCGCGAGCTATTCAACCGTATGATTCTCAAAGATATAGACAAAACATTCATAACCGTTCATATGGGTATAGGACACTTCCGTCAGGTAGATGTGGAAGACCTTTCGAAGCACCGCATGGACGGAGAGCGTTTTATCATATCGGAAGAAGCAAGCGAGCGCATAAACGAGGCGAAACGCAGTAATAATAAGGTATTAGCAGTAGGAGTGACGGTTATCCGCGCTTTGGAAACCTATACTACCACTACCAACGAGGTAAAACCCACCGATATGTGGACCAACAAATTCATATTTCCGCCTTATCAATTCAGCATTGCAGACGCCTTCGTGAGCAACTTCCATCTGCCCGGAAGCACCATGCTCATGTGCGAAGCGGCTTTCGGCGGTTACAAGAATGTAAAGCACGCTTATGAAGTGGCCTTGAAGGAAAACTACCGCTTCGGCCCTTACGGCGATGCGCTGCTTATTGTTTAGGCCGGTTTTATTTAAGCAGGCCGGTTTTTCGTACTAATCTGTCCGAATAAATTTTAAGAAAATACAAAACAATAAAAATCTGCGGGAAATACTTTTACTCCCGCAGATTCTTGTTTGTGCCGTCCTTATATTTGAAGTATGTATGATAAAGAAAAGGCGGCGGCATGCGCCCTCAACCATATCTTCGGCTATGAGCCCAAAATCGCCTTGCGGATAGTGCAGGAGCTTGGCTCCGCCTCTGCGGTATTTGACCTCAGCCCGAAAGAAAGAAATGCCCTGACAGGCCCCTACAGCAAATATGCCGGCTCTCTTTCCGATGAACTTTTGGAAAACTCAAGCCGTGAATTGGAAGAACTCAAAAAAAAGGGATGCGGCTTTCTTCCTTACTCCCATCCGGCCTACCCCAAACTCCTCAAAGAATGCGAAGACCCTCCGGCAGGCATCTATTACAAGAACTCTTCCCCGCCCGAAAAAGTCTTTAATGATGCCCCCTTTATAAGTATAGTGGGCACGAGGGATATGTCTTCCTATGGAAAAGAATGGTGCACAAAAATTGTGGAGGCGCTGAGCTATGCTCCGCAAAAGCCCGTTATTGTAAGCGGACTCGCCTTCGGAGTGGACATTACGGCACACTCTGCGGCTCTTCACTACGGACTGCCCACAATCGCGGTGCTTCCATGCGGGATAGATGCCGTTTACCCCTCTGCCCACCGCCCTGCTGCGAGGAAAATCGCATCTTCTCCCGGCAGCGCTCTGATTACCGATTATCCGCCAGGCACCGGCCCTATGGCATTTACATTCCTCAGGCGCAACCGGATAATCGCCGGCCTGAGCGGGGCAACCCTTCTCATAGAGAGCAAAATCCGTGGAGGAGGCATAATCACCGCCAGGCTTGCATCGGATTACGGACGGGATGTATTCGCCCTTCCCGGACGCATAGACGACATCCGCTCGCAGGGCTGCAATCTGCTTTTAAGGGAAAAGATAGCAGAGCCGATAGTGAATTTGGCAGATGCCGGCAAACAAATGGGCTTGGGCAATTATAATCTCCGGAAAAGAAGCGACCTGCTGGAATGGGTGGGTAAAATCTATAAAAAAGTACCCGAAGACAAGCGTACTCTCTTTCTTCAACTTGTACAGGCAGTTCAAAAAAAGCGCGGAATAACACTTGGCGAACTCTGCACGAAGTTAGGCAAACCCTACTCGGTGATTGTCGGTATGGCCGCCACCTTGGAAAGCGATGGAATTATAGACATAGACCTTCTCGGACGTTGTACAATCAATGCAAAAAATGCCTAACTTTGCAGTTCATGTACATAGATACGCATACCCATATTATTGATGAGGCTTTTTCGGGCGAAGAAGAGGCCGTCATTTCGCGAGCCCTGGCAAATGGTGTAGGTAAAATGCTTGAAGCGGATACCTCTAGCGCCGAAAGGGCGGCAAGATTCGAGCTTTGCGAGCGGCATAAGGGTGTGGTCTATCCCATGTTAGGGCTCCATCCCCAGGATATCAAGGAGAATTGGCAGGAGGAATTGTCGCAATTGGAAAGCTGGCTGCCCAAAAAGCCGGTGGCAATAGGAGAGATAGGCTTGGATTATTATTGGGACACAACCTTTGCAGAGCAGCAAAAAGAAGCGCTGCGCATACAA
>FZPS01000187.1_pt47 | contig 23433 bp, 20 predicted proteins | sample 1817821 | NCBI WGS metagenome assembly FZPS01 (sample SAMEA104158645, study PRJEB21678) | metagenome | place: Germany | collected 2015-04-21 | reverse complement strand
AAAGCTTTTATCAATTAGCTGAGGCCGATCCCGCGGAAAGCGTCCGCCTAGAGTGGAAATCACCGCGTCACCTGTAACCCAATTGTTCGTGTTTTATAGCCAATTAAGTCATTATGAAATTCATTCAGTAAGTAAATAAAAAATAAAATATATCAATGATCACCTTTTTATGCTTTAACTTGTGAATGCTAAATAAATATTTCATAACAACATATTCATTCCCACGTGCCCAACGCGTTCTTTGTCGCCACCAGACCCGTATATTCTCTGGTTCCTGTTCCCACGTAATCGCTTCAGGGAAAAAGCGAATATAATAACCAAGGTTATAAACACGAATACTTAATTCTGTATCCTCTGATAGTGCCTTTTCATCCCAGCCACCAAGTTCATCTAATATCGATTTACGAATAGCAAAATTCGTTCCAGGAATAGTTGTCATCTTAAACCAGAACCACCGGCCTGCTTGAGCAAGCCACTGAAAAGCCAATGTTTCAATATTAATTAACCGCGTTAACAAATTGCGATTTGCATTAATGACACGGAACTTTCCTACAATGGCACCCGCCTGTTTATCTACCATTAACCCAAGAGCTAAATTACGAATCGCTTCAGGCTCTGGTGTATTATCAGCGTCATAGACAGCAACTATTTCCCCAGTCGCATGCTTTAATCCATGATTTAATGCACCTGACTTCCCCTTTCCCCCATGTGGCGGTCTAATATGAATAGCTCTAATAAATGGATATTCTTGAGCGTAGCTATCAATAAGCTGACCTGTTAGATCACTAGAATTATCATTAATCACAAGTACTTCTAGTTTTTCCTTTGGGTAATCAAGACGAATCATTGATTGCATCGTTTGTTCAATTACCATTTCTTCATTATGGGCAGGGATTAGAATCGAAACCTTTGGGTAATCTTCAATTGGCAGGTTAAGTTCTCGCTTAAAGTTTCGGTACTTTAATGCATGAAAATATCCCCCCAGCATTAGAAATGCATGGTAAAGCAGCATTGCCCAAATGAGTAATAGCGCTAGATAGATGAATAGATCTGCCAAGAGATTCACCCCTCTAATAGTTTATTTCTATTAACTAAATAAAAAGCACAAATAATAAATGTTATTACTGCAATCGAGCTTAATCCTGCAATTATCCAAGCAAGATAATGAACAAATTCACCAATGTAATAAACAATGGCTTCGAAGGATGAAAGTAGAACTTTATATCGGCCATATTCTGATATAATTACTCCATCTCTCGTATAGATTGAGACATTTTCACCCTTTACCCATACATCCTGCTCTTTTAAATTTATCCACGACACATTTGGCAATTTTTCTAATTCTGATAGTAACTCCCGAAATCCTTCTGCGCCTAAATAAGGATGATAAAAGGCTGCAAACATCCCATCGCGAACGAGCCCTAATCTTTTTGTTTGATCGATCATCCTTTGAATCGGCTCCTCTAAGTCAGGTTGAACATAGCCCATCGTTTCAGGAAGCAGCTGCATATTATGAAAAAATGAAGGAGAAGTGATATACGGAGCAGTGTCCATGATCTCCCAGTCTTGATCACTCAGTTGGGCTTGCCCGACATAAGTAGAGAAGTAATCAGCTAAAATCTGATAACCATGTTGTGACATTGTATAATGCGGCGCTTCAAACGCCAACGGATACAAACCATATTTCGTTAACTCATCAATTCCATCATTGATTTTTGCTTCTGTATATGATTTTTCAAATGCTTGTAAATCGTCAATGTAAATGTCATACGCTTTTTGTGAAGGGAAATCTTGCTCTGTCTTCAGGGTGATTTCCCGTTCTGCTGGAGCATAAATTGGTGAATTATTCTCCACATCCCAAAACTCAAAACCCTCACCAGTTTCTGAAGCTCTAAATTGGTGAGTATACCCATGAAGCACAATACTTCCTCCATCTCTTTGAATCTGCCTCAATACTTTTAATAGCTTCGGAGAATCAGCAAAAGTATATCTTCGGTCTGTAATGGGATTCGTATAAATCGGTATAACAGCAACCATATAGGGGATATTCTTTTCCTTTAAAATGCTAGCAATCTCTTTAAGTGGTTCCGGATCAACTAATGGATGAACGTCTTCCAAACGAATATATCCCGTATATGCATGCTCATGATCAACCTGGAAAACATCATGTAATAATTCAGCGAATAGCGTAGATTGTCTTGAATCAAGATAATCAAATGCATAATAATAATTGCGCTCATGCCTTACCATCACAGGATAGTTGATATTTTCACTCTTCATGAGACCGCTCATCAGAATTTCAGACCCTTGATCGGGTTCTACTTCAACAATTGACGACTCACTAATATCCAAAGTCTTATTCGTTCCTGTAATCGAAATTTGATCGATATTAATCTCATGTCTAGTATCAATAAAATTAAACCGCTGGCCCAGCTTTTCTGTATTGTAACCAATTGCTACAAAGGTACCATCAAATCCATCAAGTGCTGGTAAAAACGTTGTTGGTAAATACGTAGATAACTGACCAAAATAAAATAAATGCGTTACAGATTGCAAATCACTCTTTCTCACATCATCACTACTCACAAAGCGAATATCAGAAGTAAAGTGACCAATTAGTAAATCTAAATAACGTTGATCAGGTCCTAATTCACCATCCTCTGTTGTATAAATCACCAGTACCTTCGGCTCACCTTCTAACTCCATAGCTCGGATTGTTTCACTTGATACAATTATGAAGAGCATCATCCAAACAGCTAAGTGCATTATTTTTAAATACTTTAATAATCGCACATTTAGATTCTCCTTTTTTAATAGGTTATCGAAAATAAAACTTTCATATATAAGAACATATGTGACAGATCAGGATAAATAACTTTAAAGTTTTAAATGTAGCTAAAAACTTTAAAGAAATGCCATAAACCAGTGCTTTGAACGTTCCAGGACCTAATAACTAATAATTAAAAGCCAGCAATTATAATGATAAGTATTTTGATAAAAATCATTCGCTACTATAGTTTGGCATCACTCTATTACTTTTGAATACTTTAGAAAATATTTCTTTAAAACGTCCTCTGTTGGTAAATTTAACGGAGAAAAACTAGTTTCATTAGGATCTTGTCCAAGTGTGACGACCCACCAGTAGATGCCTTCTACCAACGGCTTCCACACGTTATATGTTGCTTCATAATAGATTGCTTGTGTTTGTGGATCATAATTTCCATTAGGAAAACTCCATACGTAAGGTGTTCGATATACCCCCTCATATGGAAGGATCCCCACCTCCGTAATGACAATCGGATAATCAGATAAAGCTTCTTTTAGCTGGGCAATCTGCCTATGCCATTCCTCTGTTAACATATCGACAGATGCATGATCTGGCACATTTAACGGAAAATATGCATCAATCCCAACCTGATCAAGATGTTTGACAAACTCAAGCGACGGGATTTCCAATACTGTGTCGTAATTAAAGGAATACAGCAATTTCCCATGATAAACTTGACGTACACTTTCGATCAGCTCAATCCACCGATCCTGATATCTACTTTGCATAGAATTGAACTCCGTACCTATATTTAATGATTCCGCTTGACTTGACTCTGCTAATTGGGCATAAGTGATAATAATCGATTGATAACTATCAAACCAACTGTCTGGATCACTTGGTTTGATTTGTCCGCGCCATAAACCATCAGCCATAAAAACTTGTTCATCTAAAATGGGCCGTATCATAACACCAAGGTCATATTCTTGAGCAATAACGATTACATCATAAAGTTCCTCAACTGTGGGTGTGTATTCTGGACTAGTCGTCACCTGATTTGCCTGCCAATCTGATTGATATAACGGAAAATTTAATGACACACTGTTAATACCTAAATTCCGCAAATCCTCAAAAGTGTCTCTAACCTCGTTCAGATCGGGATGTCCGTAAATCAATATATTCATGCCCGCTTCAAATTCATGACTTGTATATTTTAGTGGCACCATTTTATCAACTCTCTCTACTTCTATTATTGGTAATAACGCCACTTCTAAAAGCTCACTTTTAGGCATGACTAAGAAAACCTCTTTCTCCATACAAATTATTGATAGAAAGATGATGACAATTAATATACACATGATTAGCTTCGACTTTAACATTCTGCCGCACCTCTAAGAATGGATTTGCGATTCTACCATTTACAATGAATCAAGAAGAAAAGTCCTATTAATCTTCTTATGCAAGACAATTAGATTTGTTGCGTATTTTTATCGATTTACAAAAAAACAGCTATCTCTCTCATAATTAAATGAGAAAAATAGCTGTTTCATGATGTGACTACTGTTACAAATCAGTTGTCAATTTTATTAAGTTAATTGTTGATATATTTGTTGACTAGAGGCATTGAGCCCTTGAATATGAACTGTCGCTCCATTTTGTTCTAATTTTTGCTTTACTTTGATAACAGCACTTACTGCTGACTCGTCCCAAGAGATAAAAAAAGAGCGGATTGATTAATTTTTTCAATCCACTCTTTATCCTAATTTAGTGACTTTTCACGTACTTTCCATATAATTAATCCAACCATAAAACCAACCAGTGCGGGAACAACCCAACCAAAGCCATCAGCAAATCCTGGCAAATACGTCTCCGCAAAGTTAATCAGCTTAATCATCACCGGATTTTCCTTTACTGAATCGGGGAATGCATTTATAAAGTCAAAAAATGCTGCAAATATCGTCAGACCTGTTGTCCAGCGATAGACAATTTTTTGCTTATGAATCAACGGTGATAGTAAAGATAAGATAATCAACGTAATCGCCAATGGGTAAAGGAACATTAACACCGGAGCTGATAACTGAATGATTGTATCTAAGCCAAAGTTAGCAATCACAAAAGATACAAGCGTAAAAACAACTGCATACTTATTGTAAGATATCGAGCGCGGGAACAATTCACTAAACATTTGCGCACACGATGTAATCAAACCTATTGCCGTCTTCAAACAAGCAAAAAACACAATGGCTGCTAACAATATTTGTCCGACAAAACCAAAGTAATGCGCACTAACCATTGATAAGATAATACCGCCATTAGCACCACTCTTTACACTACCGAGGCTCGTTGAACCCATATAAGCTAGTGAGGCATAAATAATACCCATACCTAACAAACAAACTACCCCAGATTTCAGTGTCTCTAATGCTTTCCTTTTTGGATCATGTACGCCAAGCTTTTCAATATTGGAAATGATCACAATTGCAAAGGCAAGTGAAGCTAAAGCATCCATTGTGTGATAACCATCAAGGATCCCTTTAAATAAAGGACGTGCAACGTATTTTCCTTGAGGTGCAAACTGACTCGCCTCTCCCATTGGGCTAATGAACGTCGCAATAATTAAAACAGATAAGAGCACTAAGAATATAGGCGTTAAATATTTTCCGATCCAATCTAGAATTCGACCAGGTTTAAATGAGAAATAAAGCGTTAAGCTAAAAAAGATTAACGAATAGACTAATAAGCCGATTCGAAGATAGTCAGCACCGATAAAATCAGCAAGGCCTACCTCAAAAGCAACTGTGGCCGTACGAGGAATCGCAAACAACGGACCAATTGTTAAATACAAAGCACAAGTAAATAGTACAGAATATTTTTTATTGACAGGCTCCGCCATATCATATAGACTTTCGCTTCTCGAAAGCGCTGAAGCGATTACCCCTAATACTGGAAGTCCAACTCCTGTAGTTAAAAAACCAATCGTAGCTGGTAAAGTATTAGCACCTGCTAATTGCCCCATATGAACAGGGAAGATTAAATTCCCCGCACCAAAAAACAAGCCGAACAGTAGTGAGCCAATTAACAAATTAGCTTGAAAATTAAGTTTTTTATCCATCATAAGTCTCCTTGAAATAGCAATGGTGTATTGGAATAGATTATATCATAGATATATTATTTCAAGCATAGATAAAAAATTTACAACGCTAATACTAACTACATATTAATTAATTAGATAACCCACCGTATCTCCGGTTTCGTTGTTGGAAATGATCAATTGCAAGTGAAAAATCCGCTTCTTGAAAATCTGGCCACAATACATCTGTAAACCAAAACTCAGTGTAAGCCAATTGCCAAAGCAAGAAATTACTTAACCGTTTTTCCCCTCCTGTACGAATCAAAAGATCAGGTTCAGGCATCTGTGCTGTATATAAATAATTTGAAAAACGCTGTTCATCAATTTTATCGATGGTTAATTTCGTATCTAATAAATCTGTATACATCTCTTTCATTGCCTGTATAATTTCATGTCTCCCACCGTAATTGAGCGCAAAGTTTACTTGTAAGCCATCATTGTTTTGGGTACGATCAATTGCATATTGAACAGCTTCTCGTGTATATTCAGGTAGTTTTTCCATATCTCCAATAACATTAATACGCACATTGTTAGCTATCAAATCAGGTAAATAGATTTCTAGAAATTCTTTTGGTAGCCTCAAGATAAATTCCACCTCTGACTTGGGACGTTTCCAATTCTCCGTAGAAAAGGCGTAAAGAGTTAATATTTCCACCTCATATTTCACCGCTGCCTTTACAATTTTCATCAGTGAAGATAGACCCTCTTTATGACCAGCAACCCGTACGAGTCCTCTGTTTTTCGCCCAACGCCCATTCCCGTCCATTATAATTGCAATATGTTTTGGCGTATTCTCTGTAGAAATTTCGGGCGATTGTTTTGCTTGCTTACTTTTTATAAAAGGCAGTTTAATAACCATTGCCACACTCCTCATCGTATCATTACTCAAATTCTGATTTATTCTAATTCATCATCACTTCGGTACTCTAAAATATCACCCGGCTGGCAATCTAACACTTTACAAATTTCATCTAGCGTTGAGAATCTGATTGCTTTTGCCTTTCCATTTTTCAGTATCGATATATTTGACATCGTAATGCCAACCTTCTCAGACAATTCTGTCACACTCATTTTTCTTTTTGCTAACATCACATCAAGATTTACGATAATTGCCATTCATTCCACCTCAGACCGTTAAATCATTTTCTTCTTTATAATCAATCGCCTTTTGTAGGAGTCTTTGGAGAACAGAAGCAAAGACTGCAATAGAAAACGAAGCGCCAATAATGACAATGCCTATCACAATAACCCCAGGTGCATCATCCCATTCTGCGACGATGTATAACATCGGTATCGTCAGAACATATAAACCACTAATTATTTTGGCGTAGTTTTTTACTTTGGTTAAAGCTGTGACAGCCACTTGTGAAAATGCTTGATCCTTCTCAATATAAGTCAATAATTTTACCGTTTGATACAAAGCTAAACAAAATGGAACTGCCGTCACGTACATGACAAGTACAATACCAAGAATAGCATATCCGATTGAATCACCGTCTGTGACAAAACCAAATGCACCGCCCGCCATTTTCGGCAATACATATAGGCCCAAAAATAAAACTGGAATTGTCATCGCAATAATAATGACTTTCAAAAACATCGTTGAAACTTGCCTCATCGATCCAACACCTCATTTAATCATTTTTCACATTGATTATAAATTATTATTTATCGTTTATCAATAAATATTTGATAATAATTAATAAATTGTTGTTTGTCTAAGGTTAAAACCTTTATCGCTCTTAGTCGATTGGAATAAAAATAACAGTATGTGCATTGAAAAAACGGGCCTACACATGGTAAGCTCGTTACTGTGGATAGGTTACACTAAGTTGAACAGATTTCTTAAGGTCACGAATATTAAGTTATTAACTGCTCGTAGGAGAGAATAAACATGACAAGAAGAAAAACGTCGAACTTTTACAAACACATTTAAAGAACAAGTGGTTCATTTGAAGAAAAGGACAAACGTACATCTGAACAAGAAGAACTTATTCGACTTAGAAAGCAAAATAAGCAACTCGCAATGGAAAATGATATTTGCGCTAAAGGAAAAGAGTAACTAAACGACCAATCGTTAAGTTACTCTAAAATGCAAGCAGCGCTGATCATGGGACGAAAATAAATGTGATTAGAAATAACGCACATAAATATTCGGTAACAGCAATGTGTGGCTTACTACAAATCCCTAGAAGTACGTATGACTAAGTAGCAAAACAGCGTGTGACCGTCAAGTAAAAAGACACAATTTCTGCTCGTTAATTTGAAACACTTTCTTGCCCAAATATGGTTGATCTATGTTTCATTCGATAGCTGTCTTCATTTAAATGAATGATTTCAACACGATGTAAGATTCTATCTAAAATGGCGGTTGTAATTGCTTGATCTCCTAATAATTCACCCCATTCTTTTGGGCCTTTATTTGATGTTAAAATAAAGGACCTAGCGAATGGGGAGAGTTACTGGGTGATCCAGCGATTACCGCAGCTATTCTAGACCGAATTATCCATCGATCAGAGGTAATTCAACTTGGAGGCGACAGTTATCGATTAATACATCGTCGTTCAATATTTAATGGTAAAACTGGTCCAAGAAAACATCCGCACCTCCAAGTGTTCAATTTAACTTGACAATTACATACGGAAAATGTAGAGATACATAGGTGTCATAACTGTTTTGTTTGTATTATCAAATGAAGCTTTTATGGTATGTCAATGTTGTCGCAGTTGGTAACGCAGGTAGAGTTATGAGAGAAATTAATGATAGGGACATGAAGTATTACTATAAAGACTTAGAAATAGATATAGAATAAATTTAAAAGAACCGAACAGTCTAATTACATGCTTATTGGATCTATTCATGCTAGACTTAAGATAAGAAGTGATTGGAGGATGATATTATGAACCAAGTACTCGTTGAGATTTGCCTGCGTGTCAGAGATATTGATGCTACTTTAGACTTCTATACGAATTTATTTGATTTCGAAGTCGCCAGTCGCAGAGAATTTCCTGAAGATAAGTTTGATTTAATTTATCTAAATTCTCCCGGCTCTAACGTACAGATTGAACTCACTTACAATTATGATGCCGAGCCTTATAATGTCGGAAATGGCTTCAGTCATTTAGGTGTAACTGTCAACGACTTAGAAAAAATGCATGAAATATGTAAAGCTTCTAAATATGAGACAGGTGAATTAAGAGGACTTGCAGGCGGTACACCAAGCTATTTCTTTGTAACCGACCCTGATGGTTATCGGATTGAAGTTAAGCGTGCAAAATAATTTTGTGAAGATTATAAAAGTAAGCATGTTGCCAACAGCCAACATGCTTACTCTTTTTATTCCCTTTTATCAACACTCAAAGCAACTTGTAAATTCATTACTTTCTAAAAGCTCATTTATTTATGATAAGGCTCTTGCCGAATTAAAAGGTGATCTTGCTTTTAGTGTGGATAGTGAAGCGACTCGCCAGTTGGTCTGATGAGTGTTGCTTTTCTTTGATTTCAATTGTGATCAGGTAACTTGACGCTTTACTTTAAAGATTTTACTTTTAGGCACACTTGGGTCATGGTAGACGACGTAAGCTTTTGAAAAGCGATGTAAGTATTCTTCTTCATGAGACTTAGGCGTAAGGATGATCATCTTTCGCTTTAATTCTTGTTCATATAGTTCGAACACTTTATCTTTTCGGCTTTCGTCTAGGGCACTATCGAATTCGTCTAACACAATATAGCCTGGTGAGGATTCAATTGTCTGGAGCAAGGCGAGTGCGAATAGCAAGGAACTGAGCGACTCTTCTCCACCTGATACCCCCCTTCCAACTTTCCCACCTCGGGCCTTTTCACTTACATCCTCGAGCTTGCCACGATGTCCTTCTTTTCTTGCTTTAATATATAAGCGATAGCGTGTTTGTCCATGGCGATCGACCAGATAGTCCCACTCAATATTTCCTTCAAAAGAAAATAGGGACATGTAGTGAACAAACTTTTGATTCACACCGAGTATTCTCATACTGATCGTATTTTCTAAGTCTTCTTTAAAGTGTTCCATCCGTTCACGATATTGATCTAATAAAATTTTCGATTTTTTCACTTCATTGGCGGATATGTCGTATTCTTCTTTCATCTTTTGATAGTTTTCCGGCGCTGCTTCGTCAATATCTGTGATACTTAAAGCCAGTTCATATGTTGCTTTGCCACGCTCGCGCATCTCCTCCGCTTGTGATCGCGTGAGTTTAGGCTCCTCATCTTCGAGTTCATAACTCGCTGATGACTCAAGCCTGTCCAAATCTTGCTTTGTTTTTGAAAAAACTTCTTCATTTGTGAACCGCTCTTCTGTTCGATCCTGGATCTGCCGTTCAATCTGATCGATTTCTCGCGCTTGCGATTGAATTCGGTCATCAATATCTTCAATTGAGCGGTTGAGGCGACGTCTTTTTTGTGTTTCATCTTCAAGTGCTTCGTCTATCTCTGTTAATTGTTTCGTTAATTTTTGTCGATTAGATTGCAATTGTTTGATTTCTTCATCTAATCTTTGAACTTCTTCGATCTTATCTTGTTCTTGTTCATATAAAAGATAGGTTTCATAATACATCTGGTAAGTATTCAGCTCTTGTTGCCACTTGGCTCGATCTGTTCGAGCTTGATCTAATTCAGCTTCAAGGTCATCTTTTTGATCAAGTAAATCCTTCCGTTCAGCCACTAATTTCCTCTGTCTTTCTTTCCTTAATTCACGTTCATTTTCTTTTGTTAGAAAAGCTTCTGCGTGTTTTAGTGATTCACGTCGATTAAATAAGGTCATATTTTGTTGATTGAGTTGTTTCACCTTTTTCTCAAATTGATTTATTCTGTCATTTGTTTGATCGAGTTCTTTTTCAACATCTTCTCGGTACACCTGAACCATCTTCTCATTTAAAATCAAACGTTTCTCTTCTTGAGGACCACGAACACCCCTTTGATCGATCAGCTTTCCCCGGTCAATGTTCGGCTTTTCTTCTTCAAAAAATGTTCGTGTCCAACATAATGCTTTAACGGCGAATGCGTAGAGATCATCAGTTAATCCTGCTTTTACTTTAATGCGTTGTTCTGGCAGATGCGTTAGTGATTTATCTGGAATAATGTTTGGTAATGAGACATGATAAAGGTCATTTGGTGCGTTAAAAATCTTTTTATTGACAAAAAGCGTATATTTAATCGTGTCAAATAACTGTTCATCGCTCGCTTTCGCAGATGAATCAAGCTCTAGTAATTCCCGCATTGGATAAACGACGATATTCTGATTTTTAAAGTAGTTAATCGATTGTTCTTGTCGTGAACTGATGAGTTGATTTTTCTTAAGTGCCTCTAACTCTTTTGTTAATTCTATTTGTTTTCTTCTTAAATCAATTAAATCATTTCGATAACGATCAATATTGTTATCATTCATTTCAATTTCTTCTTGAACTAATGCGCTACTTTTATACGTATCGATTAAGTCTTTCACCTGGTGGTACTTCAGCTCATCTTGTTTGATTTGTTCATTTAAAGTGGCAATCATCTGATTTAAGTCTTCGTTTACTTTTGCGTTAATTACTTTGATCTTCCGCTCTAGATCATCAATCGTCTTTGACAGTTGATTGACTGTGGTTTTGGCATTCGTTAATTGTTGTTCCACATCTTTTCTTGATTGCCCTATCCGATCGACTTCTTTGCTAATATGATCGATCTCACTAGAAATTGTATCTCGTTTCGCTTGACGATCTTTTAATTGATTGATCAGTGCCTTTCGCTTGTGATCTAACGATTCATTTTGTTTATTGAGCTCATTTATTTTCTCTTCCAACAACTGATCTTGATCATTTTTTTCATGCCATTTGCTTTCTAATGCTCTTTTAAGATCATTTGTTTCCACTCTTGACTCTTCTAATTGCTCGATCTGTCCTTTTAGATTATTGATCTGATCCAAATAGTATGTTTTTAACCATTTCAGTGCTACTCTATATTCGATATAGCCTCTTTTCAAGCGTCGATTACGATCGAGGTATCGATCGAGTTCACCTTTTTTCTGTTGCAATTGCAATTTATTTAAACCTTGTTTACTCTCTGCTTCTTCAAGTGTGAGCTCTGTCTCTTTCACGAGCGCTTTACTTTCTTCCCAATTTTTCTGAATTTTATCAATCCCGTTCATTTCACTAAAAATGCGAAAGCGCTCTTCAGGGTGCATCTCTGCAAATTGATTGACTTCTTTTTGATACCAAATCAAATAATAAGCATCAGGATCGACCGCATACTTGTGGATAATTTGTTGTTTATATTCGGTAAAATTATACTTACCACCAGACGTAAACTTCGTCGAGCGTTCCCATTCGTCAATCACATCGCCTTCTTCAATATAAAATTCGCGCTTAATTGGCTCACTAGGTTTCTGCTCAATATCGAGGCGGAATTGAACATATTGAGGAGCATCAACCTTTTTAGCGCCATCATTTTTAAATAGCAGATCAATCTTAGCGTGCCACGTTTGATCCGTAGGTAAATTGTTCGATTTTAACCCATCAATCACAACTTTACCTGAATAGAGTACGGCTCCCATACAAAAGGTAATCGTTGATTTTCCTGCACCATTTGGCCCCGATATTAAAATATGATCCGACTTGTCGGAAAAATCAAGATCGATTGCAGGGTAATCACGAATGCCTGTGAATCTAAGTCTCCAAGGGATCATCGGCTATATCTCCTTTCAAGTTATATCTTTTGAAGAATCGAATCACATCTTCTAGATGTAATTGATTGGATTGACTGAATTCCGTATACCTACGTAAATAAGAATCTGAAAAAAGATGGGCCCCGATTGCAGTCAATTGATAAGCATCTTCACCCTTATTATCATCATAATCATCAATCGCACCAATCTTTTTTAAAGGATCTAAATTCGCTTGTATTTTACGGGTAATTTGTAAAGATTCATGACCAAAACTTTGAATTAATTGTGAAAAGAGCGTGTATTCATTTTGCAACACTTCTTGATGATAAAAAATAAACATTAAAATGGCTAAGCTCTCTTTACTCAACACATTTCGCGCTTGTTTGGCTGGAACACGCATTAAAGCGACGACTTGATTTCGCCGTTTGTCATAGATAACCTTCATATAACGACTCACTGCGCCATTAACCCGCTTTAAAAAAGACTGAAACGCATGTTCATCATTACCAATCTCAAGTAATCGTTCAACTTCCTTACGGGACAAGCCAAAGTTCCCTCTGCGAATCGTTGCTGATGATGAGAAAAGTATTTGCATAAAGGTCAATTCTTCTAGCTTTGTTAAATAGCCTTTTACAGATTGCATCGCTGTGAGTGGATTAAGATTTTCCACTTCCACCTCTTCTTCGCTTGCTAATTCCATAGCCTCCTTGTTCATCGTCAATCCACCTCCAATCTCTATTTTCATGATCTTGCTTAATTTTCTTATTTGCCTTTTCATCAAGATCTGCTTTTTTATTGCCAATCAATGCAGATGCACCAATCAAACCATTTAAAACATCACTCCATGATGATGACCCCGATTCAACAATTAATTCATCTAAGCTTGCTTCCTCTACTTCATCCAAGTAATTTTCGAGTCGCTCTGTATGAATCATTTGTTTGGTCATTTGCCACTTAGCCTCACCCATTAAATCATCAAGCTCATCCTCCATCACTTCATCAAGTTCAGGAAAAAACTCCTCCACAACAACTTCAATCGGTTCTGTCGTCGGTTGATAGTTTTCTAAATAGTCAATCCCAATATCGACTGTCTCTGGTGAGATCGGGCTAGCAAACTTGATCGGAACCCACATGCCATCCATCGCTTCATCTTCATATTGATCTTGTTCCATAAAGCTTAAAATCTGGTGAGCATTTGGAATATCAGAATCGACTGGTGGGTTAAATGTCCGCTCAATAAATTGCCTTAATAGGTCAGGTTGAATCGTTCGAATCACATCGGTTTCTCGTAAATGGGCAAATTTCAGAATTTTATTAATCGTTCCTAGACTGATCTTTGTCCCCTCGCTAATCGCAGTGATGCCACGCTGTTTAATGGTACTAAAGATAAGTTCCTGGTCTAACGTTTCAAACATAGCTAGGCGCTCTTCCATCTTTACTTCCAATTCTTGCATCAGTTGGTGAATGACCTCAACTTGCATCAATGCATTTCGATTTGCCAAGTATTCCAACTCTCGTTCAATTAAAAGTTCAGTTGCTTCTTCAACGTTTCGGATCATACTCGCAAGTTTATTGCCACCAGATATGCCTTTATCATCATAGGCCTCACTAAGTTCGGCATCTCTTTTTGCTTGAAATAAGGAACGGGCAACTTCATCATTCAAATAATAAGCAAGTGAGTCATTTGCTAGACGAATCAAGCTATCAATCATTCGTTTTCCAAGATCCCGCATTTTAATCCTACGGGATGTTTTTGTCACCCAGTTATATTTTCCTAACACATAGATGAGATGTTTTACAAAACCTAAGGTGATCTCTTCGTCATACTCATAAATGTGCCGATATCGATAAAATATTTGCTCTTCATCTTCAAGGGCATCGGTTAGTCCGAGTGCCTCTAAATTGATCAGCTGAATCACACGTAAAAACCGGAGCACTTGATGTGGGGATTGAAAGTAATCTTTATCACTCAGTTCTTTGAGCACCCCTGAAAAAGAAACGATATCACGCATCGATTGTAAGAGTTCCGGTTGATCAACATCTGTCTCAAAAACAGAAATCAATCGTCGATCCACTTCTTCCACCACTCAACACCTCCCATCTCCTGTTCTTGTTCTTCCCTATTTATCTTCATAGCTATTTGATACTTGTCCTCGAATTCCATCTGATTTGTCGTAACATCTAACGGCGGAACAACCCATTTTATTTTTGTATTACTTGCTCGAACAAGGTCAGCTGCGTCCTTAGCAATCACCAACCCCGCCTCATCAATATCTGTCCAAATGATCACTTGCTTCACATTTTTCATCAAATATTGAATCAATTGTCGATGGCTCGAGCGTAACTGACCGTCGATTGCAAGAATAAAACTCTTCGACGCTTTTATAAAGTCAATCTCATAAGCCATGCGTGTCAATACCCCTCTATTCTCAACAAGCCAAATAACGTCAGCTGTTGTCTCAAATCGGTCAGTAAAAACAGCCAAATCCGTTGTTGCATGGATGCTTCCATAACGATAATTAGCTCGCGGACTTTTCATTTCTCCTGCAAAATAAATGGGGGTAATCGTTCCAAGGCTCGTTAAACCAAATAAATGAAGAGGACGTCCCAATAACACTTCCGCTTCTTGAATCAAATCGCTTTTATATGAATCAAACACTTTCGAGCCACCGATATATTGGAAGTAACGCGCACCGATTTCTTTCCAATCAAATTGCTTTTGGTCACTCGATATTTGATATAAGGCAAGCAAGAAATGTAAGTATGTAAGTTGTTTCTTAAAACGCCAACCAACATTTAAGGATTCTATGTGATCCAGGTCATGATCGATTGCTAAAATGACATCACTAGCAAGTTTACTTAGTACATTATTTAATCGTCTTAATAAATCGAGACGTTCGAGACTAAGTCCTTGCTCAGGATGTTTTGTTTTTTGCCATTTATTTAACCATGACCGCATCGAATCATTACGCTCTTCTAACATTTTTGCCGTTAGCTTTTGTAGAAATAAAAATAAAGGATAACCCATCCGGTATTGTTCACGATCAATGGTTCGCTCATCTTTTTTCAATCGATATTCCCTTATCACCCAGCCATTTCTCATCCATTCATATGCCTTTTCCTTATCATTTAATTGTCGTTTAACATTCGGGGTAGGGAAAGTACTGATTAATGTCTCTGGCGGGACCTCTGACTCTTTAATACCTATCGTTAACTTAGCGACGATTCTTCGCGTTCGAGCCGTACGTTTGATGACATCAAGGTGGATCACATCATGGTTATCCTCACTGTCCAATTGATGGAGTGTCTCTCCTTTTAACAAGATATATTCATTTATATAATCAAGCCAAGCTTTTGACATCACTTTTATCACACTCCCTATCCTCCTATTTTAACATAGTACAGTGTAGTTTATTGTTAAGAAGCGAGCATAAAATGGTCTGCTTTAGATTTTATGAATTAGCCGAGAACACTCGTGACTTCAGTCATGAGATGAATCGGCTTCGGATAAGGTGTGTCTTTTGACACGTCAATTGTCCGACATATGTTAATTTGGTGATTGGCAAAACGCTAACATTTAGAGGTAATAACTTGAAAAACATTTTACAAATGTTATCCTATAATTGAGGTGGATAACATGGCAGAAGTTAAACATGGTAGAGGATATGTGTACTCTATCCAATACCATATTGTATGGTGTGTGAAATATCGCCATAAAGTGTTGCTTGGTGATATAGATAAAAAGCTAAAGGAAATACTCAATCAAATTGCTACAGATAATGGTTTCACGATTTCAGAAATTGAAAGTGATTGTGACCATGTTCATCTCCTAATTGATTGTAATCCGCAACATTCAATTCCAAATATCATCAAAGCGTTAAAGGGTGTTTCGGCAAGGTTGCTATTTAAAGAGTTCCCCCAACTAAAAAAGAAGCTATGGGGAGGGAATCTTTGGAATCCTTCTTACTTTGTGGCAACCGTAAGTGAACACACGGAAGCGCAAATACGACAATACATCCAAAATCAGAAAGTGAGGTGAAAAGCAATGTTAGTAAATAAAGCATACAAATTCCGTATCTATCCAACCAAAGAGCAGGAAGTATTAATTGTTAAAACGATTGGTTGCAGTCGATTTGTGTTCAACCACTTCTTGGCGAAGTGGAACGAAACATACAAAGAAACAGGTAAAGGATTGTCATACGGAGTATGTTCTTCCGAACTGCCGAATCTGAAAAAAGAATTACCTTGGCTAAAAGAAGTAGATAGCATCGCTATTCAATCATCAGTAAAGAACCTCGCAGACGCATATTCACGATTCTTCAAGAAGCAGAATGATGCACCACGTTTCAAGTCAAAAAGGAATAAAGTTCAGTCGTACACAACGAAACACACAAACGGAAATATTGCGATAGAAGGAGATAAGATTAAACTCCCTAAACTTGGACTTGTTCGTTTTGCGAAATCAAAAGAAGTAGAAGGTCGTATTTTAAATGCTACGGTTAGACGCAATCCCTCTGGCAAATACTTTGTTTCGTTGTTAGTAGAAACAGACGTGCAACCATTGCCAAAAACAAACAAAGAAGTCGGTATTGACGTTGGGTTAAAGGATTTCGCTATTCTATCTAACGGTGAAGTGTTCGAGAATCCGAAATTCCTACGGAATATGGAACAAAAACTCATTCGTGAACAACGTATCCTTTCCAGACGTGTGAAAGGTTCTTCAAACTGGAATAAACAACGAGTTAAGGTTGCCAGAATCCATGAACGCATTGCAAATGCCCGAACAGACTACTTGCAAAAAATTTCAACGCATATTGTCAAAAACCACGACATCATTGCGATTGAAGATTTGCAAGTGTCTAACATGATGAAGAACCACAAACTTGCCAAAGCAATTAGCGAAGTGTCCTGGTATCAATTCAGAACGATGCTTGAATACAAGGCAAAGTGGCATGGACGTACTGTCGTTGTCGTAGGCAAAACGTTCGCTTCCTCTCAACTCTGTTCGTGTTGTGGATACCAAAACAAAGAGGTTAAAGATCTTAACTTGCGACAATGGAAGTGTCCTTCTTGCTATAGTGAATGGGATAGGGATGTAAACGCAAGTTTGAATATTCTTGCCGAAGGCAAAAGACTACTATCTGCATAATCGCAGTAACCGCAGGAACTGCGGGGATAGCTTGGTGGTACATCATGTACTAATTCTGCTCAGTAGAGCGGACTACCCAAGAATCTCGTGGCTTTAGCCATGAGAGGTTCAATTGTCTATGTGCTGATTCATATCAATTAATTTGATTCGTAAAATGTGATAGAATACGGATAATAAATTATGTTGTGAAAGAAGGATATAGATGAGTAGACGATATATTGAAGCTGTTGGTAGAGAGTTAAGTTTGGGTAATCAATTGCTTGTGAAGGAAGCGATTAGTCGCGGGATTAAGATTGATGTATTACCTGATGGCGTTTTTACGATGTCTGATGGAAAGAAAAGTTACACGATTTATGATGGTAAAGTGACGCTTTCATATAATACTCGTTTGGCGACGATGACGATGGATATGAAGGAAGTAACAAGCCGGTTACTGAAGAGTAATGGGTTTAATACGCCTGAGAATACGGTGTTTGCGAAAACGGATCTAGAACGTGCTTGGCAATGGGCTGAGCCGATTTTACCTGTTGTACTTAAGCCTTATGATGGTATGATGGGTGAGTTAGTTTTCGTAAATATTGATGATTATGATGAGTTTAAAGCGTGCTTTGAAAAGATTGCTTTGACTAATGATGAGGTTTTAGTTGAGAAGTTTCTGGCTGGTAAGGAGTATCGCTTTACTTATGTCAATGAAGAGATTGTTGGAATTGTTAATCGTGTGCCAGCGAATGTTGTTGGTGATGGCGTGCATCATGTTAAGGATTTAATTAAGCTGAAAAATCAGGAACGTATCGATGTTGGTAATCCGATTCATAAGCAGCTGGAGATGGATGAGGAGACTGAGCGTGTGCTGAGAAAGCATGGCTACACGTATGATTCAGTTCCGGAAAAGGATGTAGTTGTTAATCTGCGTGATAATTCAAATATCTCGACAGGTGGCGATGCGATTGATGTGACGAATCAAATCGATCCAGAGATCAAGGAGTATATTAGACAGGCGATGCTCTCAATTCCTGGTGTTACAGCAGCTGGTGTCGATGTGTTAATCAATGGGGATGAGGTTAATATTATTGAAGTGAACACATATCCAATGATCACATTGCATCACTTCCCATGGGTTGGCGGGACAATTGATGTTGCCGCAAAAGTGATTGATGGCATGTTTCCCGGAACAGTGAAAAATTAACGTGATTTTCTATAGTAATTGAAGCGAACCACGAGCAGAGTAGTGTGGAACTACTTTGTGCGTGGTTTTTTTGTTTCGGCTAAATTGAATAATTAGTCTGAAGTAGTCTAATAATGGGACAGTGGTGTGGGGCGTTATTGGAGCGGTGGACGTTTGGAATGATTTATATTATGTCGGACAGGCCAGACAGGTGCTAACTCGTGTGAATAATCATTTCACTGGTAAAGGTAATGGTGACGTTTATGCAGATTATAAGCATGGAGACGAGTGGACGATTAAGATGATCGCACTTGAAAACAGTGGATTTAAAACTTTAAATGAGCTTGAGCGTCATATAATTAATACCTCCGACTCCGTTCGCAATGGATATAATAAGACACGGGGGAATAGGTGAGGGGATGGCTAGTTTTAGTTTGGTATTTTACTGGACTAAGGCTGGTCATTTTTTATTTTAATTACAATAAGTATTACAAATACAAATGTACATTATTTTGTAAATTTATGTAGAAAAAGGACGTGTAGTCATTTAAAATAGTTATATAGCGTTTTGTTATTTTGGTATCAATTGATACCAAAAATATTGACTGTATTTTAGGGGAGTGTTAAAATAAGGATGAGACAAGAAGCGGAAGTTAAGAGAATTGAATCTGAACTTGAGGTACAGACTTATTTAGACAGACTAAAATATGTGTTACAAAGCAACTCGGTAAGAATTAATTTTCAAAAAAATAGATTTGTTGATCGCAATAGATCTAAGAAATTTACAAACAGATATACTATGGCCACATTATTTCCTGATGAAGATGAGGTAGAAGTACTAAAAAGAGAGCTTGCGAACTTAACAGTTGAAGATTATCTTGAATCAGTAAAGGATATTCGATTTCCTAAAAAGAGTGAATTGAGAGTTTTTGGGAAAAAATATTCAGGAGAAGCTGTGTATATTAAAATTAGAGTAGAGTTACTTGATACTGTAGCGGCAAGCGGAAGTCGTTTTGTATTTGTCATGTCTTTTCATTTTGCTGAGAAGAAGTTTAGTGTTGGTGATTTCCCATATATGAAAGATAGAGGTGAGACAAATGGAAGAAATTAAAGTTGAGAAGAAGCTATGTATTTTATGTATGGAGGAACACGGAATTAGAACCGTTAAAATGAGTGAAACAGAAGAATTTAAAGGAACAAGTGTTGAGTTTGAAGCGGTTTATGAATATTGTGATCAAACGGATGAACTACTAGAAACAGAAGAATATATTAAATCTAACAGTTTAGCAATGAAAGATGCATATCGAAGGAAAGTCGGTTTATTAACTTCTGATGAGATTATTGCAATTAGGGAAAAGTATAAGCTTAGTCAAAAGAATTTTTCCGAAGTGCTTGATTGGGGAAGAGCAACTATTACAAGATATGAAAATCATCAAGTTCAAGATCGTGCCCATGATGATGTATTAAGAAAAATTAATTCAGACCCAAAATGGATGCTTCAAATGCTTGATCGAGCAAGAGATAAAATTCCATCAAGTGCTTTAAATAGTAGCCTTTTAGCTGCGAAAGAAGAATTTAGTAAAATGCATAATCAGTATTTAATTGATTCGATCCAATCTATTTATGCAAATTTACATGATGAAGATATGACTGGTGGTGTACAACTTAATCTTAATAAAGTCGTAGAAATCATAAATTATTTTGCAACTAAGATTAAATATCTCCATAAGGTAAAATTAATGAAGATGCTTTGGTATGCCGATTATTTAAATTATAAAAGACACGAAAAATCAATAACCGGTCTAGTGTATGGTGCACTACCAATGGGAGCTGTTCCTAAAGGATCAGAGGTAATTATTGATTTAGATGGGATTAAATATGAAGAGGTTTTATATGATCATGTTGCTTATCGATTTTTACCTGTAGAAGGTATTGAATTTAACTCATTAACCAATGAAGAAGTTGATACATTAGAAACTGTTATAGCAGAAGTAGGAGATTTAAATACCCAAGATATTATCAAAAAAATGCATAGTGAAGAAGCATATAAATGTACATCTGCTAATGAGATTATATCATTTAAATATGCCGATCAACTTTCAATAGATTAGACTGAACAGTCGATTTTTAGTTTTTTATACTGTGCGATAGGGAAAATTTGTGATAAATAAACCACGATCAAGATAGATAGCTATTACTTTGATCGTGGTTTTGTTTGCTTATGATTATTTATTCATTTTTTTCACTGTAAAGTAAACCTGATACGGATCATAGCCTATATCTCGGATGCGGTTAAATTGGATCGCTGGGTCTTGGTTGGTTGTTTTGAAGAAATAGCGCCAGCTTCCCCATTCTCTTTCATTTTCTTGCTCAAGCTCAGTCGTAGGATCATCGCCTTCGATATAGAGTATCCGTTCATGTTCAGTGATACCAGCTAATACGTCTGGGCCATATCGGAAAGCTCCAGTGTTCTCATCATCTGGAAGCGGAATAAATCTTATGCCAATAGGGAAGGTAATGCTAACCTTGTCGCCATCAGACCATTCACGCGTGAGCTTGTAAAAGGCGCTGCTGTCATTTGTTTTGCCAATTAATTCTCCATTTAGATAAATACTTGCATCTTTCATGATCCATTCTGGAATTCTAAGTCCAAGTGTAAAAGTTTTTTTCTGATCAAGCTGAATTGTGAAATCATACTTTTTGAAGTTTGGTGTGTTTTCATGTATTGATGTTATCTCACTTAACCTCTGCTGACCTGCTATGCTTGATGAATCTAGTAAACTACCACTCATGACATCTTGTGATTGTTTAATTTTTACGCGGTCAGAACCAATCGTAGTCTCTAATTCTGAATTGAAATATTGTGATACATAGATTTGATCCTGATCCTGATAATAGATTCCTCTGTTTAATGTAGCATTTGCCTGAACCATTGTCCCGTGACAGCAGAAGAAGCTATTTGTTTCACTGCTCCATTCTTTATAAAGGCCTGCCTTCATTGGTAGGAAATAAGTTAGTAGGCCTGTCCACGGATGGTTTTTCCCAGTTCCTGCTACGTGATATGACTGATAGTAAGCCTGTGCCATAATGCCGTTATAGAGATTGTATTCGATATATTGACCGTATGCAGGGTCCTTTGTTTGCTGGAAAAGGAAGTCTGCTAAACGAATCATATTATAGACAGTACAATGTTCTTGGTTTTTGTCACCTAAGCGTGCTTTGATTTTCATTTTTGGCATCCAGACCTCGCCTGATGTGTTGCCTCCAGTTGCTAGTGTGCCACGTTCAGTCACAGCGCAATTCCAGTACGCCTTAACGATATCAAGCCATCTATTATCCCCAGTCACTTCATATGCACGGGCACAGCCAAGCACTTCAGGAATGGTTGTGTTTGCATGCATATTTGTCAGTGGATCCTTGCCTTCTAATAGTGGTTGGAATAATCTTTGGCGATAATAGCGATCGAGTAAGAATTTATACTTGTCGTGTCCAGTGATCTCAAGTAAATCTGCCCATACCTCAAGCATACCTCCAGTTTCTACATCTAAGATGTCGTCGAATTGCTCTCGGGTAAACTTTCCGCTCCATTTAACAAACCAATCAGCAAAATTATCAGCAATATCCAGTGCTTGTTGATTGCCTGTGTATGAATACATATCGATCAAGCCCATGAACAGCTTATGTAGATTATATTGCGGTGCCCAGATGTTTTTTCCTTCAGCAATCCAATGTAAATATTTTTCTGGAATTGGTCCAACCCACTGACCACCGTTATCCTTCTGACATTCAGCTAGTTCACTAACAATCAGATCTGCCTTAACTTTAAGCTCAAGGTCGCCAGATTGATGATAATGTAGTGCTGCTGCCGATAACCAATGACCTAGAAAATGACCACGGATTTGACAAACAGGTGTCTCCCACCCACCATGTGCATCTTTCGGAATCTCACGGCCATGGAATCTCCCAGCCTCGACGCGATAATTAAATAGGAGATTATCATTTGTTAAGCTCATTAAGTAGCTTTTATTAGCCGCTTCACGACGCTTCAAGTCACCATCGTGAACTGTGACATTTTTCCCTTTTAAAACTATCATTTTGAGTGTCCTCCTCATATAAGTGTATACGCTTTCAATTATGGACTTTAATGAGATAGAATTCAAGTTTATAAAGTAATAAGATCGAGCATAAAATTAATAGTTTCACGCATATTTCTTTGACTCTGTGCATACAATAATTATTTCGAGCTTAAACCATAAATTTTTAACAGGAGCTTAATCAAAAATCAATTTCCAGCCTAAACCTAGTTACAGTTGATAAATTATGTTAAAATATAGTACGGTAGCTAGAGATAACCTAGGATCAAACATCGTGATGCTATGTTTGCACAAAATTAGGTTAGTGAATTTTTTATAAGAGTGAGTCAATTTCATAATACAAAAATCTAGTTAAGAACACGAACAATTACAAATGAAAATACAATATAATACGTAAATAAAGAAGCCTAATCAAGTGATTGGAACGGCAGGCGGCGACTCCAGCGGGA
>FZPS01000048.1_pt191 | contig 23436 bp, 19 predicted proteins | sample 1817821 | NCBI WGS metagenome assembly FZPS01 (sample SAMEA104158645, study PRJEB21678) | metagenome | place: Germany | collected 2015-04-21 | reverse complement strand
ACATTGGTGTGCCTCATCTTTGGAACTTTGCGCAGAGTATGACTACAAATTAAAGAGTACAGGCTGGGAGGAAGATATGCTGTTGGAACTGTTTATACTAAATCTGAGTCATATTCGTGATATGGAAGCGAAAAGGGTATAGATAGTTTCTTACCAGTATGGATAGCTTCATCAGAGGAGATCAAATGAGAAAAAAGAAGCACAGGATTAGGGAGATAATTGTAGTCGAGGGGAGGTATGACAAGAATACGGTATCACAGGTCGTAGATACCCTTATTGTTGAGACCTCAGGCTATCAGATATTTAATAATAGAGAGGCGATGAACCTTCTCAGAAGGTTGGCCAAAGTCCGTGGAATCATCATTCTTACCGACAGTGATTCAGCAGGCTTTATGATTAGAAACTACATTAAGGGTTCGGTGCCGGCCAATCTTATAAAGCACGCGTATATCCCCGATGTCTATGGTAAGGAACGCAGAAAAAGCTCGCCTTCAAAAGAAGGCAAGCTTGGAGTGGAGGGTATGTCTCCTGAAATCATACTAGATTCCCTAAGGCGGGCGGGTGCAACATTTATTGGAGATGACAGTAATTTGGAGGACAGTGACTCGGGCAATGACAGTGTGAGTACTGATCATTGTATGGACTGCGACATTACAGAACACAAAACGGAAGGGAAGAGAGTTGACGCCGAGGACAGAGTAGAACTAAAGGACTTCTTTAGAACTGGCCTTGCCGGAAGGGCAGGTAGCTCAGCAAATAGAAAGGTACTGCTCAAATCCCTTGAACTCCCTGAAAGAATGTCAACAAAAGCGCTTATTGAAGTGGTAAATATCCTCTTCACGAAATCCGGGTTTGAGGAATATATAGAGGAACTACTAAAATAGACCAAAAAGTAGTGTGCTCCAAAACAGCGTTTTAAGCACACTACTTTTTTAGTGCATTTTATTGACTTTTGAAGCTACATAATTAGGGACTAGATAGTGCTTTACTGGAATACTCTGCCGGCACCAACATAATACTTCTTGTAGTAATTCTGAGATAGTGAAGTAATGGTCACAGGTTTGCCGGAGTTGACGGCATGAATGAAACTGTTGTTGCCGATGTAGATGCCTACATGTGTAGCTTTCTTGGAGCTTCCCGCGTTGAAAAAGACAAGATCACCAGGTAGGAGATCCGATTTGCTAATCGATAGAGTCTTGCCCATCTGGTTTGATGCTCCAGGATTAAGGGTGTAGCCAAAGTTCTTGAAGACGTAATACACAAATCCTGAGCAGTCAAAGCCTTCTGAAGGGGAGCGGCCTCCATACTTGTACTTAGTACCTATGTACTTTTTTGCGAAGCTCACAATCTCGCTCCGAAGGTCGGAAAAAGCGTCAGTAACTGACGGGTTATCGGTTATGTCTGTGTTGATTGACTCGGAAAGTTCGACAGCTGTCTGTTCTTTCTTTTTGATTTCAAGGTAGTCGGCATGAATATAGCCGGATAGCTCTCCGTACTCAATATGATACCATCCGTCCTTTATGCCGATGATCTTTGTGAAGGTTTTCTCTCTCAATTGAAAAAGAACTGGGTTCTGTGTTCCTGGATTGCTGCGAACATTAACGACCGAGCCTGTTACGACCCCATCTATTGGATTATCCGATAAGTCTTCTGTCGATGATATAGAAAGGTAATCCGCGGACATGAATCCTTCCTGGTAGTTGTAGTTGACTCGATACCAACCGCCAACTTTCTCGAGAACAATTACCTTCTCTTTTTCAGTTGCCACATCGATGACCCTTGAGGAGGTGGTATTGGAGGAGCGCATGTTTAACGCTCCGGCATTTACGGTACCACTTTCCAAGGCATAGGATGACACTGTAAGGGCGGCGATCACAAAAACCGATGCTGCTACTTTTCTAAAAAGCTGATTTATACAATGCATGACATCCTCCATTAAATGAGTGTGGATGTGTATATGATAAGATTTGCAATATTATGGTCTATGCGCTACTCGCTAAGAGCTCTAGTAAGCCAGACAGAAGCTAGATCCATAGCCTCATAGAGACCTTTTTTCTCACTCTTTTTCAAGACACGGTTTCTGGCCCTTATATTTGGATCGGTATGCTGGAGTTGAACCAAAACCTTTGTCGACTGCTCTAGGTCCTTAACTTTTGTTGAATCCATTATCTGCATCATGATGATGTATTTGTCGGTGATGTTGCCGTAATAAATCAGGTTGCCCTGTCTGAGCAGTGGAAAACCCCTGAAATTTAACAATTTTTGTTCGGACATTTGTACCTCCGTATTTATAATAAGGTTAGTAAAACTCATAAAAAACGTTGTCCAGGTTGCGTGTTTCTGTATTATTATAGTGACGTCCAATACATAGTACGTAAAAACCGTAACAATTTGTTACTAATTTTACCACAGTGATTGTTTTATGTCAAACACCCAATCTTTCCATTAAGTAAGGGGTAACATCACTCGATGCTACCCCTGTATCTAAAATGTTATTTTCTCAGTCAGTCAGATAGTGACGGACAAGTTCCTGCATAAGTTCATCCCGGTCAATCTTACGGATCAAGCTTCGGGCGTTCCTATGATTAGTTATATATGTGGGGTCTTCCGAAAGCAAATAACCGACAATCTGATTAATTGGGTTGTATCCCTTCTCCATAAGAGACTCATATACGGCGGTAAGTATTGCTTTCATCTCTAGCCTATGTTCGTCGGCCAGATTAAACTTTCGAGTATTATCCATACATTAAAACCCCCTTTTGCTTATTTCTACTATTTATATTCTACCTCCAAATCATCTGACTGTAAAGGGTTTTAGTAAGATTTTCAATTTGAAGACAGATGAACTAGATTATCGTTGGAGAGAGATCAACGCAGTACTGCGCCGAATTCCTTGCCCAAAGCAGAAAGAGAGAGGTTGAAGAGGTCATCTACCTCCGCGTCTGTAAGCGTCCGGTCCGCATGTCTGTAAATTAGTGAGAGAGCTACGCTCTTCTTACCCTTTGGCACCTGATCTCCGGTGTACACATCAAAGATTTCACAGCTCTTCAAGAGTTCGCCAGATACGCGGAGTACAGTGTCTACAAGGTCTCCCGCGGGTACAGATTGGTCGCATACAACCGCCATATCCCGCTCAATAGAAGGGAACTTGTCAATAGGCCTATACATAGTCTCTTGCTGTATCGAGTCGAACATGGTGTTAAAGTCGAGCTCAGCTGCGTATACCCTTGTGTCGATGCCATAGCTATCTGTTACAGCAGGGTGAACCTGGCCAAATACGCCAATTAGTTTTGATCCTGAGTACACTTCTGCACACTGGCCTGGGTGGTAGGCAGGGTGCTTATTGCTCTTGATAAACCGGTAATCGATCCTTAGGGACTCAAGAACTACCTCTAAGTCTCCCTTCAGATCAAAGAAATCGAACTCTTCATCGTACACGCCAAGTGTGGCTACTTTTCTCTCTTCAGGGAGATCATCATTTCTTGGGTGGTAGACGGTGGCCAGTTCAAACAGATGTGCCCAATCATTTCGATTCTTGTAATTCCGCCCGAGTGCCTCCATCATCGAAGGGAGTGACACAGTACGCATAATGCTAGTATCCTCACCTAATGGGTTCATAATCCTTACTGAATTACGTAGCGGGCTGTCTCCAGGCATCCTGATTTTGTCATAACTTGATGTTCCAATGAAAGAGTAAGTTATTATGTCGCTATAACCTAAGGCGTATAAGGTGTTTTCGATTACTTTCTCAGTTCTCTGCTGCTGACTTAATGCTCCAATTGTTATATCGCCCTTCATCAGGGTCATGGGAATGTTATCGTAGCCGTAAAGTCTTGCAACCTCTTCTGCCAAATCGTGAACGATTTGAACATCCTGGCGCCAGGACGGAACACGAACGGTGTTACCGTCTATTTCAAAGCCCAGCCTATTCAGAATACTCTTCATAAAGTCTTCTGAGAGTTGAGTCCCAAGGATACTGTTAATTCTATCAGCATCCAGCTCGAGGGAAGTTCTCTCTTGCGGAGCAGGGTAACAGTCAATAATTCCTTCAATTACACGTCCAGCACCTAGAAGCTCAATGAGCTCGCATGCTCTTTCAAGTGCTGGTATAACATTCTCAGGGTCGAGACCCTTTTCAAATCGTGCAGAGGATTCTGTGCGCATTCCAATAGAAGTTGCAGTTCTTCGAACGGAGGGGCCGTCAAAGTTGGCGGATTCAAAAACAATGACCTTGGTATCCTCAGTTATCTCACTGTTTGCACCGCCCATAACTCCCGCAATAGCTATTGGCTTTGTCTCATCACAAATAAGGAGGGTATTCTCCATAAGAGTGCGCTCTTTATCATCGAGGGTATCAATGGTTTCTCCTTTACCGGATGTCCTTACCACGATTTTTTTGCCGTCAATGCATGAATAGTCGAACGCATGCATGGGTTGACCGTACTCGAGCATTACATAGTTTGTGATATCGACAATATTGTTGATTGGTCTGACTCCACTTGCACGCAATCTCTCGCGCAACCAGGCAGGGGAAGGCTCGATTTTCACGTCAGTTACGACCCTTGCTGCGTAACGAGAGCAGAGATCGCTCTCAATCTCGACCTCGAGGTAGTCTGAAATATCGCCATGACCCGCTTTTACTGTGGGACGTGATATGTTGAGCGGCCGTTCGAATACGGCTGAGGTCTCCCTGGCAAGGCCAATCACACTCAGGCAGTCGGGTCTGTTGGGTGTTATTTCGAACTCAGCGACACTGTCATCCAACCCAAGAACCGGTCTAATATCATCGCCTAGTTCTACATTATCTAGAGAAATATCGTTATTATCATCGCTGAGTATCAAAATGCCGCTTGAGTCGGTTCCAGGAAAATCATTCGAGGTTACGGATAACTCATCAATAGAACAGAGCATGCCATCGGAAGCGACACCGCGCATGGTCGTTTTTTTGATTTCAATGCCGCCGGGTAATGTTGCGCCGTCAAGTGCTACAGGCACAATGTCGCCTACTTTAATGTTGTTTGCACCGGTAACTATAGTCACAGAATCGCTTTTGCCAACATCAACAGTGCACACAAGCAACCTGTCGGCATTCGGATGTTGAGCGACTTCCATTATTTTACCAACAACTACATTTGTTATATCGGCTCCGGGGTATGAATACCCTTCGATAATTGAGCCGGACATAGTCATTGCGGCTGCGAAATCACGGTCAGATATATCGGTAATATCAACAAAATCATTGAGCCATTTTCGGGACAACTTCATATATAACAATCCTCACTTTCAAAACTGCGACAGAAAACGCATATCGTTCTCAAAGAGCAATCTCATATCTTCAATCTCATAACGTAGCATGGTCATACGTTCGGTACCAAGTCCAAAAGCAAACCCTGTATATACTGTAGGATCGATGTTGCAGTATTCGAGAACTCTCGGATGGACTACACCGCATCCCAGCATCTCGATCCAGCCCTCGCCCTTACAGACCCTGCAGCCCTGTCCCCGACACGCAAAGCATGATAGGTCCATCTCTGCTGATGGCTCAGTAAAGGGAAAATGGTGAGGTCTAAAACGAGTTTTTATGTCCTTGCCGTATAGCTCTTTGAAGAGTGTATCTAAAGTTCCTTTTAGGTCTCCCATAGTGATGTTCTTATCGACAACAAGACCCTCTATCTGATGAAACATAGGGGAGTGGGTAGCATCAACATCGTCCTTTCTGTAGACTCTGCCGGGTGCTATTAAGCGTATGGGAGGGCTCATGTTTTCCATTGCACGAATTTGAACGGAAGATGTCTGCGTTCTCAGTAGGAGGTCATCGGAAAAATAGAAGGTGTCCTGAACGTCTCGAGCAGGGTGTCCTTCAGGAGTGTTAAGCGCAGTAAAGTTGTAGTAAGGAGTCTCTATCTCTGGGCCTTCAGCAACCACAAAACCCATGCTCCTAAATATTTCAACTATCTCATCCTGGAGGATATTCATCGGGTGTTTATGACCCAAGACCTTACGTTTTGAGGGGAGAGTAATGTCTAGGTCCTCATCCTGAAGCTTTTTCTCCAACTCCAAAGCTTCAATTTCAACCGAGCGCTTCCCGAGCATCTCCTCAATTCTATTTCTTACATCGTTTGCAAGTGCACCCATAACTGGTCTCTCTTCGGGTGCAAGGGAACCCATCTGCTTAAGTATAGCAGTAAGCTCCCCCTTTTTCCCTAAATACCGGACTCTCAGCGATTCAAGTTCACGGCTATCTGAAGCCCGAGAAAGTGCTTCTTCAGCAGATACTTTTAAGCTCTCTAATTTTTCTCTCATATCAAAATCCTTTCCCCGGACAGAAGTAATACTCCGGATCTATATGAAAAAAGCTCCATCCTCAATGGGACGAAGCTTATCTTCGCGGTACCACCCAAGTTCAGTCAAACGACAGCACTCGACGGAGCAAATGCTCCTTACCTTAACGCGGCTCACGCCGTTTCCTAACAGCTGTTATTGGCCTTCAGAAACGGGGCTCGAGGGTGAACTTCACGTGGTGGTTTTGGCATGCGACTTTCAGCCGATGATCGCATTTCTCTTTCCGCAACCGCTCCTCGCTACTCTCCCTGTCAATGCCTTTTGCATATTGGAATTATTCTATACTATTGTGCAAAAATTTGCAAGTGAGAAGATTCAGCAAATTGACTAGAAAACGGGCTTATGCGTCCTCCCAGTTATGCCAGATTTGCTGGACATCGTCGTTATCTTCCAGCATATCTATGAGCTTTTCCATGTTCTTTATGGACTCTTCGTTTTCGAGCTTTACGTAATTCTGAGGAACCATCTCTACCTGTGCACTTACAAAGCTGTAATCCAATTTCTCCAAGGCCTCACGCACAGTACTAAATTCATTTGGGTCGGTAAAGATTATATAGGTCTCTTCCTCAATTTCTATGTCCGAAGCCCCCGACTCGATGGCGTCCATCATCATCGTGTCCTCATCAATGTCGCCGCGTTCTATAACGATTACTCCCTTATTGTCAAAGGACCATGAGACACAGCCGGTTGCTCCAAGGTTTCCACCGTACTTATCGAAATAATGGCGTACATCGGAAGCTGTGCGGTTACGGTTGTCAGTCATAGATTCTACTATTACTGCTACACCTTCTGGGCCGTATCCTTCATATATTACGTTTTCATAATTTGATTGGTCAACGTTGCCCGCGGCGCGGTCGATGACTCGTTTGAGGTTATCGTTTGGAACATTTGCGGCCTTTGCTTTAGCAATGACATCGCGCAGCCTAGCGTTTGTGTCGGGATTTGGACCTCCCTCCCTTACAGCGACGATAATTTCACGTGAGAGCTTTGTGAATATCTTCGCCCTCTTTGCGTCGTTTTTATTCTTCGTCGCCTGTATGTTTTTCCATTTTGAGTGACCGGCCATAAGTAAAACTCCTTTATCGTTATCTTACAATATATTCAAAAAGCGTGTTTAGCCTAGTATGTTTTCCCGAGAGCCACAAAACGCCAAAGAGAGCTTCAAGGCCTGTCGCGATGTGGTACTTGGCATGGCTTACATTCTTTGGAACTGTCTTTGTACGCGCATTGCGACCTCGCCTGACTATATCCAACTCCTCTTCAGAAAGTATATCCTTTATTCTCTGAAAGGCATCGAACTGCGCTTCGGCGCTCACATATTTGAGTGCCTCGTTGTGCATAGATTGGTTTGTCAGATCTGATGAAGTAATCAGCCATGTCCGCACCATCAACTCGTAAACAGAGTCGCCCAGATGTGCAAGCGCGAGCATACCGTGTGAGGATATTTCCCGCTCCTCTTGGGTAATGTTAAATAAGTCCAATTAAAGTCTCCTTTACAGCTTTGTTATGAACTTTGATGCGGTCTTCAGCATTAACCGTTTCTTGCCTTCGGAGAAATCCACTTCAACAAGTGCATCGCCGCCCATGGGTGTGACATTAACAACCTTTCCTTCCCCAAAAGCTTTATGAGTAATGTTGTCTCCACTCTTCAAAGATATCATTTGGGTATTCGAGGCGGAAGTGGGGGAGAAGCGTGTGCTGACGGCAGCCCTTTGGGACTTTCTACTGGAAGTTTGCCCCACACTGAAGTCGTTGAACTGCGGTCGGTATGCATTTCTACTTGACTGGACAGAACTATCTTCCATGTACTCCGAGCAACTGGAAGGAATCTCTTCAACAAATCTTGATACTCGGTTATATGAGGTGCGGCCAAATAGCATCCGTGACCTGGCATGAGTGATATAGAGCTTCTTTCGCGCCCTTGTTATTCCAACATAGCAGAGACGGCGCTCCTCCTCCATCTCCTCCTGATAACCGATGTTTTGAAAGCTCGGGAAGATGCCCTCCTCCATGCCTATGAGAAATACAGTTGGGAACTCAAGGCCTTTAGCGCTATGGATCGTCATAAGGGTGACCGAATCTGCGTCGTTATCATAGTTGTCGATATCGGTGAAAAGAGATACCTCGTCAAGGAAGCCGGCAAGTGTAGGCTCATCCGACTGCTCACTATAGGTTATAGTACTACTCTTAAGTTCGAGAATATTCTCGATTCTGGTATTGGCACTCTGATCTGTAAGGGTTTTCTCCTCCAGGTGGCTGAGATAGCCGGACTGCTCTAGAACCGCGTCATACAACTCGGATAGAGGCAATACATCGGCTAGCTTTTGAAAATTACGGATCATCTCGGCGAAGGTTATAAGCCTATCAGATTGTCTAAGGAGCTGTTCATATGAGGAGGCCTTCTCGACAATGTCAAACATTGATTGGCCTGTCGACTGGGCGATGTCCTCAATAATCTCGATGGTCCTGGTGCCGATTTTTCGAGGAGGGTTATTAATGATCCGTATAAGCCGCAGATCATCATCTGGATTACGTATTACGTGCAGGTAGGCGAGCATGTCCTTTATCTCAGCCCGGTCATAGAAACGCGTGCCTCCAATGATGCGATAGGGGATTGCATTTCGCTTAAATGCATCCTCTATTCTGTTTGACAGTGCGTTCATACGGTAGAGAATCGCGTAGTTTCCGAATTTATCTCCAGACTGGTAACCCTCAAGGATAGACTTCGCTATAAAGTGCGCTTCATCCGCCTCGCTCTCAGACATATATACGCATATCCTCTCGCCTTCAGAGTTGGATGTCCAGAGGTTCTTACCCTTTCTGCCATTATTATTTTCTATGACTCCGTTTGCTGCTTTTAGTATGTTGCCGGTACTACGATAATTCTGTTCAAGCTTGATTACTCTACAGCTTTTGTGTTTTTTGTCAAAGGAGAGTATGTTTTCGACTGTTGCACCCCTGAACCTATATATAGATTGATCGTCATCTCCAACCACACAGATATTCTTCCAATACCCAGCTAAGGTGTTAGCTAACATATACTGTAGATTGTTTGTGTCCTGGTACTCATCGATCAATACATATTTAAACTTATGTTGATAGTATTCACGTACGTCGTCGTAGCGATTCAAGAGTGTTACTGTGAGTAGGATTATGTCGTCGAAATCTAGTGCGTTTGCATTTTTTAGTCGACGTTGGTACTCGGCATAGGCTTTAGCGATACGTGACGCATGGAAGGACGATGAGTCAGTAAAAGTCTTCTCATAGTCGTTCGGTGGGACCATCTTATCCTTTGCTATGCTTACGAATTTGAGAACTGACTTTGGTGTAAAAGTGTTATCCAAGATGTTAAGGTCGGAAAGTACCGATTTCATAACTCTTTGACTGTCATCTGTGTCATATATTGTGAAGCTTCTGCTGTAGCCCAGCCGCTCGATGTCTCTGCGCAAAATTCTGACACAGGCAGAGTGAAAGGTGGAGGCCCACACATCTAGTGCGCCGTTGCCAAGCCTGTCGACAAGGCGTGACTTAAGCTCATCAGCTGCCTTATTAGTAAAGGTTATGGCAATAATGGACCACGGGGCGACCGGGTCGACAGCGCACAGTGCTTCAGCAGCACGCCGTTTTGTTTCATCGGGTGATTTGACATAACTCTCTAGGAACTCAACATCTTTTTCTGAAATATCTGGAGGAATGTCGTCAGTATCAGACGCTCTTCCATATTTTATTAGGTTTGCGATACGTTGTATTAGGACTGTTGTTTTGCCGCTTCCTGCGCCAGCAAGGACTAATAATGGGCCTTCAGTCGCCATGACCGCCTTAAGCTGCATGTCGTTGAGACCTCCAAAGTCCATCTTTATAATTTCTTCTCGTGCGTCCAGAAAGCGTTTTTTCAGGTTGGAATGCAAATAAATTCCTCCAAGGTTGTAATGAGTTTGAACAAAATTATACCATAGGTCCATTGAATGCGTCAAACTTGACATAAGAGCTTTTAGGTATCTGTTTTGTTTGAGAATCCGTGTTGATTAACTTCGGATGTATACCGGATGTCTACTAGAAATGCAATAGCTTTTTGGAATCATTTACTTTGAAAAGAAATTGTTGTAAAATAAGAGTAAACACAATTTGATAGAGAGAGGGTGTGCTATATCGATGTATTTTAGGCAGGCAAATACAGATGACATCGAAAAAGTGACCGAGCTTGCACATCTCTTGTGGGGTGACGTGCCCTACGAAGAGTTGCGTGAGGACATAGAGAGAGTTATTCAAAGAAATACTGAAGTAATCATCATGGCGTTGGAGGGTGAGTACTGTATTGGATTTGCCCATTGTGCACTTCGATACGATTACGTTGAAGGCACATCGGGATTGGGTAATGTAGGTTATCTTGAAGGTATCTATGTGCGTGAGAACTATCGCAAGAAAGGTATTGCCCGCATACTATGCGAGATCTGCGGAGACTGGGCAAGGCAAAACGGTTGTACTGAGTTCGGAAGCGATTGCGAGATCGACAATATTGCAAGTTACAACTTTCACACGAGTATTGGCTTTACAGAGGTTAACAGAATAGTCTGTTTTGTGAAGAAGCTGTAGTCATTAAAGGAGCTCCCCGATTCCAATGAAGTAATGGAATCAGGGAGCTTAAGTTCAATATTCACTCACTCTAGCAGGGTATTGATTGCTTCGAGCAACGTTTGCTTGCTTATCGCTCCAATATAGCCTGATACTATGTACCCTTCAGCGTCAACGAATAATGTGGTGGGGTAGGATGTAATTCCGTAACTGAGTGATGCATCAAGACCGATGTCATAAAAGACAGGAAACTCGAATCCGTTACTCATAACATACTCACGACCGGATGTCTCAGTCTCTCTTCTCCCGTCCACAACATTTATCATCATAAATTGAACCTTCTCTCCAACCTCGGAATAAGCCTCGTTGAAGTCTGGCATCTCCATTTTGCAGGGTCCGCACCATGAGGCCCAGTAGTTGATTACAATAGGAGTGCCTGTAAAGTCGCTTAGGTTTACAGTGTTTCCATACACGTCAACAACTTGAAAATCTGGTGCTTCAATGCGATCTTCAGCATGATTCTCGGCATCGTCGATATCTACTTTAGCTTCATGCTTTTGAATAAGTTCTGTATATGCCAGATAGGCTAGCAAAAGTATAAGCGCGAGTATAATCACTATGACAAATATTGATCTCTTTTTTACCATATATACGACTCCTTTGGAGGCTTTCTATAAATCTGATAGAACTCTTAGAACTGAACCGAATATACCGCTTATCATAAGTAATCCAATAATGATCAAGAACAAGCCAGATGCAATGCTTATAACCCTGTAATTTCTCTTTATGAAATCGAAAGAAGTTTTCAACTCATCAAGTAACAAGGCGCTCAGCATGAAGGGTATACCGAGACCAAGGGAATAGATAAGTAGCATAATAATCCCTTTTAAGATTCCACCAGTTGAAGCGGCCATCATAAGAGCAGAGCCTAGAAACGCACCTACACATGGGGACCAGCTAATTGAAAACACAATGCCGAACAAAACTGACTGAACGAATCCACCGGTGTTATACTTCATCTCTCTGCTAGATTGGAAATTAAGAAAGGGCAATCTCAACACGCCCATGAAGTTAAGCCCAAGAAGTATCATCACAATTCCTGCAATGATGCTTACAATATGGCTGTATGTAGTCAGAAACACTCCTATTGTTCCCATGAATGCTCCCAAAACTACAAAAACAATGGTAAACCCGAAAATAAACCCAAAGGCGTTTTTGATGGTAGAGTGTCTGCGGAATGATCCGTCACTGCCTGCAATATAGGATAAATAAACAGGTATCATCGGAAGGAGACAGGGGGATATAAATGTAAGAATGCCCTCGAGGAACAATATAAAGTATATCAACATCAAACCTCCTTGAACGATCATATCTCTATCAATATACAGGGAAGTAGATAAAGAGTCTGTGACTTTATTACACTCTATCACTGCACGAGTATCACTGTGATGCATAAAAAATTAACGGAATCTGATTATATCACGTTGTATTTAAGAGTGTAAAGCACTATCTAGCATCGCTACAAGACGTGGATCTTGTGTGTCCATTTTTGCCACTTGCAATTATTGCTTGTTGTGTTATCATTTATGCAATTGCGTAACAAATTTACGTAACGCGAATTTAAGGAGTGATAATATTGTCCCGTAGAGATGAAGGTTCTCCATCTTTCCCATCTGATCTAAAAATCTCAAACAGAGCTCAGATCATCCGCTCATTCCTTGATGGAAGCTCTTTAAGTGCAAATGATATTGCCGCTTCAACAGGATTGAGCCGTCAGACGGTAATGAAATCGATTCTATTCTTTGTTGAGAAAGGCGTTCTTGCAACTGATGGGAAGGGCAAATCTACCAATCTAGGGGGTAAACGCCCGAAACTTTTCTCCTTATCGCGTGACAAATATCTCGTTTCCATAACTTTATGGCCTAACGATATCCGGCTCAATCTATTCGATATCTCTGGCAGGCAAATCGATAGAATCTCGTTGGTATCCACGCTTCCGTCCGACCCCAAGGTGGCAATGGACAAAGCAGGTCAACTATTGGAGAATCTTTTGTCCAGAAACAAAGTAAGCAAATCCAACTGCGTTGGAGTTGCCCTTTCTACTTCAGGTATCATTAACTACAAAAACATACACTTGCGTTATAACTCCCAGACTCCTCAATGGGGCACAGATGTTCCATTAGGGGACTATTTGGCCGAATATCTTGATCCAGAGACGATTATTTTTTTCGAGAATGCAGGGAAGATGACAGCGCGCCCATATATTATGGAGCCGTCGCTTAGGGATAAGCGCGTATTAGTGGTTTTTGCTCTGTGGGGATTAAGTTGCTCTCTCTTGGAAAGTGGAAGAATAATTGACGGGAAGAACTCACTAATCGGAGAGGTTGGACATATGACAATCGATCCGGCGGATACTGAACGCTGTGGATGTGGCAGCTGCGGCTGTTTGGAGAGGCTCGTAAGCACTAATCGTATCCGCAGAATTATTGATAAAAAGGCTATACATTATCCTAACTCGGTATTGGCTGGGCGAAAACTTGATCAAATCACGATTCCGGATGTCTTTTCAGCCTCTGCAGCTGCGGACCCGTTAGCACGTGAGATTTCAGACTACATGGCACGAATTGTCTCAATTGCTTTACGCAACATTACAGTCGTGTTTGATCCGGAACTGGTTATTTTCCAAGGTGACTTTGCATATGCCGATGATCACTTCAATCGCAGGCTCATTGATTACATGAATGAGTTCCAGTACTATTCTACTTCAGAGCCATTTGCAGTACGTTATGACAGGCGTGATCTGTTCGAGATGGATGCATCGGGTGCCTTTATTGCGCTTCAGGAGAGATATTTCGATAATCCCGACCTTTACAAGGACTGAACAACACTTGTCACCTGGAAAGTGGAGTTTCAACTGTTCAGTTATGGAATAACTATCATGTAAACAGAGTTTGTATGATATAGTCAATGAAATATTAAATGCCATGGGCGAAAACCCATGGCATTTAATATTTCGTTGATGTGGTCGGAGTGGCGGGACTTGAACCCGCGGCCTCTTGGTCCCGAACCAAGCACTCTACCAAACTGAGCTACACCCCGAAGTAGGTATCGTGAACTCAAAGACCTCTTGTCACGTAGAGAGTATTATAAATCATTTCTTCCAACATTTCAAGTGGTATTTTGGATCTGCGCTTTTCGTAAGGAATTCCATACTTAAATAAGAAAATCCAGCCATAAGTAAGCTCGGATTTTGTCAGTCCATGAAGCACAAATAACTTACGGGATATATCATAAAACGCAGAATATTGTGTAGAACACAAAAATTTATGTCGAATTCTGTAACAACCTGTGTTATACTATATTTGCGCTAAAAATACAGATACAGAGCTTGTTTATGCAGTTTTTATGGTGATTATATAAAGGCAATGCTGATGGAGGGAAGAGTAGTGAGAGCTTCATCAATAGTATCAATGTTATTTTTTTCAGTGAGCGCAATTTTGTTTGTAAGCGGGTTATTCACTTTAGATAGCAACCGGAGGGCTCCTGCAAACAGACTGTTCTTTGCTCTGACGTCCAGTATTACGATTTGGTCTTGCGGCATGGCGCTGTCAACTATTGCTGCAGATACTGTATCTAGCGAATTATGGCGGCGTTTTTCCGCAGTTGGCTGGGGCAGTGCCTACGCCTTCTTCCTCCACTTTATACTTATCATCACAGATAATTCAATTCTAAGAAAATGGTGGGATTACTCACTACTATACTTGCCGGCGTTCATAACAATCTTTGCTTTTGCCATACCAAACAGACTCAACCCTATACCATATGTAATGAACCAGACTGCGTACGGATGGATAAATGTGGCGCAGCATAATGCCTGGGATTGGATATTCTACATCTATTACATTGGCTATACTTTCACGGGTCTATTTCTACTTTACCAGTGGAGTAGGAAGACATCTGACAGACAAAAAAGGAAAAACGCATACATAGTCTTCTTTTCGATAGTTGCAGCTCTTATTGTCGGCACTTTTACCGATGTCATACTGAGCAGTTCGTTTTCAAATATTCCGCAGGTTGCGCCCATAATTATGCTGGTACCTATCCTGTCAATGTACCATGTGCTTCAGAAAGGCAGTCTTAATATATCTGAAGGAATTGATAAGAAGACAAGTTACTTAACACTATCCATAAGTGTTCTTCTATACGTTATTCTATCTGCAATACAGGTAACATCTCCCGAGAAAAGAGATGGACTAAGTCAAATCCCTATTAGCGAACCGGTACTACGGGGGATTGTTGTTCAAACACAGAATTTTATTTCGATCTATCTTGCACTGAAAGAAAACAAGCCAGGATATATCACATCTGTTGTACTAAACGTTTTTAGCTTAGTAGGTGCTGTCGTCTTTTTTGTAAAAACTAAATTAGCTACTCCCATACCCGGAATTGTATCTTATATTGGTGTTCTAATAATAGTCACTTTAATAAAGGACTATAGAGAGAAAAATTCGACCTATGTAAAGACGATAAACACTCAAGCTGTACGCGAGAGGTTTTTTTATAATGTATTTGAGAGAGCTCCTGTAGGAATTGCAATTTTTCGCGGAACAGAATTCATGATAGATGAGGAGTTCAATGATTCTAACATTAACCCAGAGTATCAACGTATAGTAGGCAGAACGAAGGATGAACTACAAAGCACAGACTGGGTTAGTATTACGCACCCAGACGACCTGGAGAAGGACAAAAAGTACTTTGATCAGTTTGTTAATGGCGAAATGGACAGCTACTCCCACGAAAAGCGCTACATTAAGCCAGATGGATCCGAAATTTGGGCAAACGTGTATATTTCCAGATTTGACGGATTTGGTAATAATCCTGCTGACCATATAAGTATCATTATGGACATCACAGAGCGAAAACAGATGGAAGAGACACTGAAATACAATAATGAACATATTTTGCTAACAGGCCTATACAACCGCAACGTGTTGGAAAAAGTGTTAAATGAGGACATGAATGTACCATGTGGTAATAGAGCTCTAGTTTGTGTCAATCTGTCTGGCGTATATACATTGAGGCTGCGTTACGGGTACCAATATGGGCAGTCCATGCTTAAGGACATTTCGGCGTCGTTACGCTCTCTATGTAAGAGTAATTACCGATTATACAACACAACGGAGTATCAGTTTGTTTACTACTTGAGGGGATACGACGGTGAAGCAGAGCTTGACGACTTATGTGAGAAGATAACCGATACAGTGAGCACTTTTCTTGATGTCCACGGGATCGGCGCAACTGTTGGTATCTTGCTGATAGATGAATCCCAGCCAAAAGATGCAGATACATTATTAGGAAAGCTCATGAACACTAGCGAGATGGCTATCAAACGTGGTGATAGCAAACCACTGTATTACAGTCCCGACCTTGACAATCAATTAGCCCGCGAAAATGAAATCAGTCAGGAGATAACAGAAATCATCGAGGGAACAAAAGTTGAAAGACTCTATATGATGTTTCAGCCGATAATAGATATTAAGCTGAAGAAGGTTTGCGGATTTGAAGCTCTGGCCCGTCTAAACAGTGATAAGCACGGTATGGTTCCCCCGTGGGAATTTATTTCGCTGGCGGAGAAGACAAACACCATTAATCAACTCGGAAAAAGGATAATCGCCCTTTCATTAAGCTTCTTAAAGAGATTAAAGCAGGAAGGGCACAACGATATTTCTGTTTCTATAAACATATCTGTGATTCAGATACTGGAACCCAGTTTTGTAAGTGTATTAGTCGAAATGATAAATGAAATGGACCTAGACCCGAATAGAGTGAGTATTGAGCTTACAGAATCAGTATTTGCAGCAGAGATTACAGAACTGAACAAAGTATTAAATGAACTCAGAAACATCGGAGTAAGAATAGAAATCGATGATTTTGGAATAGGCTACTCTTCATTTGGACGGGAAAGAGACCTAAACATCGACTGTATGAAGATTGATAGAAGTTTCATTGAAAGGTTATCACACCTTAAACCTGATCAGGCAATAACCGGAGACATAATCTCTATGGCCCATAAGCTTAAGCAATGTGTCGTAGCAGAGGGTGTTGAGCATAAAATGCAGCTGGATTACTTACGCATCCACAATTGCGACAAAGTTCAGGGGTATTTGTTCAGTAAACCGCTTTCTGAGGACGAAGCACTTGAGTTCCTAGTTAATCAGGAGGATATGTTATCAGTTCTTCTGAGAGACGATGAGACATGATTTGTGCGTTGTTGCATTCTTTAGTGATATACAAATAATTCAAAAAGAAGCGCCTAAGTGGTTTCAGATCTATCACTTAGGCGCTAGATTTTATTTCATACTCTCAATCGCTGAACGTTCGATTTCAAGACCTTTAATATATCGTTCTAAATATCTATTAAAGCTTTTAACATCACTCTCAACGGGGTATTCAGTATGTCCCTCAGCTCTACTAAACACATTTTGCTCCAGATAATCATCGAGGGTCTCGTTACCTTCTTTTCTCAGCATATAAGCGGCCAAAAGCGCCATTCCCCAGGCACCACCTTCACCAGCGGTCTCCATAACCGTTACTGGCGTGTTTAGGGCAGCAGCCATGATCCTCTGACCAACGATTTCAGTTTTGAAAAGGCCGCCATGACCAAGCATCATATCAACACTGACCTTTTCTTGATTGTAAAGGATGTCCATTCCTATACGCAGTGTGCTTACAGCGGAGTACAGTAAAGACCTCATAAAGTTTGCTAGTGAGAAGCGGCTTTCGGGCATTCTGGCAAATAGAGGGCGTCCCTCGTCAAGTCCGGTTATGGGTTCACCTGCAAGGTAATTGTAGGAAAGCAGATCCCCGCAATCACTATCTGCAAGCAGTGCACTGTTATAGAGAGCATCATAAAGTGCTGATTTAGTCACAGTTAAGCCCACTGCACTAATTGCTTCACTAAACAGATTTACCCATGCGTCGAGATCTGAGGTACATGTATTGCAGTGTACCATAGCGACAGGTCTGCCTGTAGGAGTCGTAACCATATCTATTTCTGTGTATACCCCTGAGAGTTCCTTCTCAAGGACGATCATTGTAAATATGGATGTGCCCGCCGATGTGTTTCCGGTCTTTGCAGCAATGCTGTTGGTTGCAGTCATTCCAGTGCCAGCGTCGCCTTCGGGTGGGCAGAGGGGAATGCCAGCTTCAAGTTGTCCAGTAGAATCGAGCAACTTCGCGCCTTCCGGAGTCAATACTCCTGCATCATCACCTGCCATTAGCACGCTGGGGAGGATGTCACGAAGATTCCAAGGCAAATCTTTTATTGATTCCAATCTATCAAATTGACTAATCATATCTTGATTGTAATCATTAATCTCGCTGTCGATAGGGAATATGCCTGAAGCGTCACCGATACCAACAACCTTTTCACCAGTCAGCATCATATGTACATAGCCAGCAAGAGTGGTTATGTGGGAGATGTCGTTGATGTGATCCTCGCCGTTTAGTACCGCCTGGTACAGATGGGCGATGCTCCATCTCTGCGGAATATTAAAATCAAAGAGAGATGTAAGTTCGGCTGCAGCTTCTTCGGTTATCGTGTTTCGCCAGGTCCGGAAAGGTACGAGCAAATTATCACTGCTATCGAAAGCAAGGTATCCATGCATCATTGCTGATATTCCGATCGACCCGACTCTAGTAAGAGTTCTACCGTATTTATTCTGCACATCCTCACAGAGGGACCTATAGCAGCTTTGAAGTCCATTCCATACATCCTCTAGGCTATATGTCCAGACACCATCAACAAGTTTATTCTCCCAGGCATGATCTCCCGATGCGATAGGGGAGTGGTCATCTCCGATAAGTACGGCTTTTATTCTAGTAGAACCGAGCTCGATTCCAAGTGATGTTTGGCCTCTGTCTATTACATTTCCGATATCGACAATATTCATAATAACCACCATTCCTCTTTATTGATTTGTCATTATCAATTATCTGACATATTTCCAAATAAATCAATAGTAAAGTGAGAAGTTTTTGGAGCAAGTTACTCAATAATGGCAATATAGTCTGTGTAACAGTGGACATACCGTAAATAGGTTGCAAAAAGACTGTACGAAACGTATAATTATAGTTATCCTGTTGCATATCTTGATTTATTACTCATGGGACGAAGACGAAGGGAACCGATATATGTCTGTGTTATCCGTATCAAACGTAAAAAAAGAGTTTAATGATATTGTTATTTTAGAGAACGTATCATTTGACATATACAGTGGACAGCATGTTGGAATAGTCGGAAAGAACGGTAGCGGTAAAACCACTCTACTAAACCTTATATCAGGGCGGTATGAGTGTGACGAGGGAAATATACATATCCCATCACATATCAGAGTTGGTGTGCTGGATCAGATGCCGAGCTATCCAGACAGCATGACAGTAGAGGACGTTCTCAGGACTTCTTTTTTTGAAACCGAGAACCTTAAGAAGAGGATGAAGGAACTGGAGAAGAAGATGGCTGAGGGAGATGAGGCGGCCATAAGAGAGTACGGCGAAGCGTCCTCCGCTTTTGAAGCTCTTGGGGGTTATACGGTAGATGTAGAGCTTAACCGGGTCTGTAATGGTCTTGACATTGACAAGCAGATGCTCTCAAAGTCTATCAATGTACTCAGTGGTGGACAGAGAACTCGGGTAAATCTCGGCCGGATGATACTTCTGGAAGTAGACTTAATGCTCCTAGACGAACCCACAAACCACCTAGACGTTCAATCTGTTGAATGGTTGGAGGAGTACCTTCGAGAGTATAAAGGAACTGTCCTGATGGTATCCCATGACCGTTATTTTCTAGATAAGACGGTAACGCGGATAATTGAGATCGAAAATCTTACATCCAAGGTCTGGGAAGGCAACTACAGTGCATATATGCAGCAGAAAGAGCATCAAATAAAGTCGGACGAGGCGAGGATTAGACAGAGTGAGAGAAAAATCGCTCAGCTTGAGTCAACTGCGCGACGTCTTCACGATATGAATATGGAAAAACTCCACAGACGGGCGTTTGCAATGGAAAAGCGCATAGAGCGCATAAGAGCGGAGATGCCAACAGTAGTAAAACGTGAGAGAAAGCTAAAGGCTGAGTTTGAGGAGACCCGGAGGTCGGGAGAAGATGTACTGACAATCAAGAACCTAAAGAAAGCATACGGTGAAAACTTGTTGTTTTCTGATGTTGACTTAGAGTTGAAAAAGGACGACAGGGTTGCAATTCTGGGTGCAAACGGAACAGGGAAGACCACCCTTTTGCGTATATTGCTAGGAATCGAGACAGCAGACGAAGGTAGAGTAAGGTGGGGGTCAGGTGTAAAAACTGCATATCTGCCGCAGATAGTTGAGTTCAAAAATCCGTATATGACTGTGCTCGAATATGTAGTTGATGAGTTAAATATCTCTATATCATCTGCAAGAAATTGGCTTGGAGGCTTTCACTTCCGCGGCGATGAGGTTTATAAGTGTGTTCGTGACCTCTCGGGGGGAGAAAAGAGCAGACTACGGCTCTGCTCACTGATGCATAGAGGCACAAACATGCTGATATTGGACGAGCCTACAAACCACCTCGATATTCAGTCAGCCGAGTGGATTGAGGAGGCCATACTCCAGTTTAAGGGTACGTTGCTTGTCGTATCCCATGACCGATTCTTTGTAAATAAGATTGTGGATAAGATATGGTCTATCGAGAACAGGGCTATTGAAGAATTTAATGGTGGTTATGAGGAGTATAGGGCTGCGATTGCTGCCCGTGCTGGCCCATCACCGTCAACTGAAGATGATAATGCACATACCCGTTCACAGACGGCAAAAGAAAAAGCGGACAATGTGAATGGAGATAGGACCTACAGAACTAGGTCTAGGCATTCACAGGCAATGCGCAGACAAATACCCATACTAGAGCGCGATATTGAGTCCTTAGAAAGTAAGCTTGAGGAGCTCGACAGCCAGATAGAACTATTCGCTTCTGACCACCTCCGTCTGACAGAACTGATTGAGAGCAGAGGTGAAGTGGAGGAGGAGCTTGGGCTTCTACTTGACAAATGGGAGCAAATAATGAGAGAATTTGAAAACGATTACTCTTAGGAGTATCAAGAGGTGAACACTGTGAAAATTACCGTTGGCATTGACATTGGTGGGAGCACGACGAAAATAATCGGTATACGCGGCGATGAAATTATTACGCCGATGATAGTAAAGGCAAATGATCCAATTGCTTCACTGTTCGGGGCATTTGGCAAGTTTATCGATCAAAACGCACTTTCACTAGGCAGCATTGAAAGGATAGCCATAACTGGTGTTGGATCATCACACGTTGACAAGTCCATTTATGATATTGAGACCATTAAGGTGCAGGAGTTTCTCTGTAACGGATATGGAGGCCTCCACCTTTCAGGTTTGAAATCAGCTACAATAGTCAGTATGGGTACCGGCACTGCTATTGTGAGGGCGTGCAATGGTGATATAGAGCATGTGGGCGGTACTGGTGTTGGTGGCGGCACTCTGTTGGGCTTGTCAAACAGAATGCTGAATATTCGGGAAATCGATCTTTTGATTGAAACCGCAAAGGACGGTGACCTCAGTAATGTCGATCTTCTCGTTTCTGATATTTCACGTGATGTTTTGCCAACATTACCGTCGAAGAGCACTGCCTCGAACTTTGGCAAGATTTCTGACTTGGCATCAAAAAGTGATATTGCGATGGGAATAATAAATCTTGTGTTCGAGACTATCGGAACACTTGCAGCTTTTGCAGCAAGAAGCAGCAGTACAAATAAAATCGTATTGATTGGAAACCTTACTACAATTCCGCAGTGCCATGATGTTATGCGTGCTCTGGAAGCAATATATCCAAATGAGTTCATCATTCCTGATCATGCGGAGTTTGGAACGGCTGTCGGTGCAGCACTTTCACTTATTAAGAAATAGGTTCTTTTTGGTCTGAAAAGGTTATTGATTACAGCAGTTTTCTTACCAATAATTTGTGCAGAGAGGAATATTCCCCTCTGCACTTTTTCTTAACACTGATTCACTGATTCGAAATACTGATTCAAATCTAAACCGATTTAAATCTTACAGTAGACACCGATAGAAGCTTTATTTCAGACCCTGTTCGTATGCCTGAATCATCTTTTTGACCATCTGTCCTCCGACCGAACCAGCCTCACGGCTTGTCAGGTCACCGTTATAACCCTGTTTAAGGTTTACCCCGACCTCTTGGGCTGCTTCCATCTTAAAACGATCGAGGGCTTCACGGGCTTCAGGAACAACAATTCTATTATTATTTCTGGCCATTGATTGCATCTCCTTCAAAATGTTTTCTGGCGAGCTGCTCTGTCGAAATGCCTCGAACCCTCATTTTGTCATACTGCGGTTCTCGTCAGTTTCGGTTGCAGCAGTAATATTTTTGCCGAATGAAAACATTCTATTCAATCAATATATGGCTGTAACATGCTGTAACAAATGGCACTAAAAATTGAATCTCTAGAAAATTATGACCTAAAAAACCAATAGACTAAAAAACTAAACCTATATAGTCAGAGAGCCTTAACGGTCCAACAAGCCTATTTAGTACCTTTATTTTTAGAGTAGATACATCCACAGTAATCTTGCCGGTAAAGCCCATATTGCTTTGAAAGCTCAATTGAACGCTTGTAGCCGTCCCTTTTCTTGAAATCCGATGTTAGAAACTTGATGTTGAACTTCACTCCGGCCTCTTTTCCGATTTCGTTCAGTATGTCTGCGTTTTTGTAGGGACTTACAGTCAGTGTAGTTGTAAAGTAATCGCAATTGAGCTCAGCTGCCTTAGCGGCTGCTCTATCGAGGCGGAGGCGAAAGCATTTAACACACCTGAGACCGCCTTCAGGTTCATCTTCCAAGCCTTTAATGCTTTCTAGAAATTTCTCTCTTTCGTAATCACCTTCGACGAACGATATATTGCTCTGCGATGACATATTAAATTTATCGATAAGCCGTGTCTGTTCATCTAGCCTTTTAACATACTCCGATTCAGGATCGATATTTGGGTTATAATAATAAACGATTATGCTAAAATACTTTGAAAGATATTCGAGGACATAACTGCTACATGGCGCACAGCAGCTGTGGATAAGCAGAGAAGGACGGTTCTCACTGTTACCGTCAACCTCACTAAGCAATTTATCAAGTACTCTTTGATAGTTTATCTTCATCATATGCTCCCGTTTAATATTAACGTAGGCATATTCTATAGCGGCATTTGTGCCATGTCAAGACTCTGAGGCTAAGGAGTGATGTATAAAAAATAGCCGAAGGGGGAAATTATTACTGAATTACTTCAGAAACCGAAATAACTAGTTAGATAGGAGTATATAATATGGTATTGGACAGAATTGCACTGATATTAACTATAATCGGAGCACTGAATTGGGGGCTAATTGGGCTGTTCCGTTTTGATCTGGTTGCATATCTTTTCGGGGGACAGACAAGTAGCATCAGTAGGGT
>FZPS01000183.1_pt51 | contig 23458 bp, 24 predicted proteins | sample 1817821 | NCBI WGS metagenome assembly FZPS01 (sample SAMEA104158645, study PRJEB21678) | metagenome | place: Germany | collected 2015-04-21 | reverse complement strand
TTCGTAGAGGGCTATCAATTTTGTAATTTTGTCTTGTATATCCTCCAGCATAGCGCCTTGTAGTAACAACTATGCAAACATAGTAAATTTTTCTATAATTTACTATTACGTTTATTCATTATTTGAAAAATGCTGCCCCTCCCGCTCTGAACAATACATTAAAAATGTAAATATTCTTTCCATATTCAAAATAATTTGCTTAAGAATATAATTGTCAGATATTGAAAATTTTAGATATCTTTGTGCATGAATAACTTCCGGTAAACGTACACCTTCCGTAAGGACACTCAATGTTTCTGCTGACACCTGATGCTGAGCGGTCACCACCATAAATGGATTTGCAGCGAAACCGGGCAAGACGGCAAAAACTATCCTGTCCTGGTCAATCGCCACGATGAAAGAATGGACGTGCTAATCACAGCAGGCGGTATCGATGTCAAGACCTACGGAGTTGACGGAAAAATCTATAATCAATGGAAATTGGAAAGATAGAATGGCGGAAGGAAATCACTCGGGCAATTTCACCTTTTGGTAGCGCTTCTGCCGTTTTTGCCAGCGCTCTCTTGCATACTGCTGCATATCGGGGACTTCATCCATCTCATCCATAATCTCAAGTCCGAAAACCGTTTCTATAATGTCTTCGAGGGTAAGAATGCCCTGAAACGAGCCGTAATCATCTATAATCAGGGCTATATGATCCTTTGACTTGAGAAGTTTTTCCCATATTTCATCAAGATTTGTCTCCTCGTTGAAATAAGAGATTTCCCGTTTTAATTCTCCGAGGGTCTTATCGAATTTATCCTCAGCGAGGTCTTCCAAGGCATCGTCCTTAAGTATGTAGCCTGTAATATATTCCGGACTTTCGGCATAAACCGGGATACGGGAATGATGCTCGAATTCCTCGTTGTCAAAGTATTCCTTAAGCGTCATGCTTTCCGGAGCCACCGAGCATACCACGCGCGGTGTCATTGCATCATAAGCCTTTATATTGTCGAGCCTTATGATATTCTGAATAACCTTATTCTCACCGTGGTCTATCACTCCCTTCTCTTCCCCCACATTGGCTATGGCGCTAACCTCCTCCCTGCTTACCGGTTCATCGCTGTCTTTGATGAAGGACTTTTGCACAAAGCGTATCAGTTCCACAAAAGGCCACATTATCACCATCAGCACACTGATGGCTCTGGTGGCGAAACCCATAAGAGATTTATATTTCGCTGTGCCTATCGTTTTTGGGATTATTTCAGAGCAAATGAGGATGATAAGGGTTAGCGCAGCTGACACCCAACCCACTCCGGCCGACCATACCTTTGCTGCAAGAACGCCTATCATGGAAGCGCCGAATGTGTTTGCAATAGTGTTCATGGCCAGAATGGCTGCAATCGGGCGCTCTATTTCACTTTTGAATTTCTTGAATTTAAGAGCCGGCTTATACCCCTCCTGTTCCTTGACAGATATATACGAAATAGGGGTTGACATCAGTACTGCCTCACAAATACTGCAAATAAAAGATATACTCACAGTAAGAAACAGATCTACGAAAAGTAGAATAATATAGCTGGATTGGCTCATAAAACCGCACAAATATAGCAATAAATTGCAAATTGTGCGTTAGCGGTTATGGTTTTTTCTGTATTCACCCGGAGTCTGTCCCGTAATTTCGAAAAATTGCCTGCGGAAATTGGTCCTGTCGGGAATCCCCACCCTTTCTCCGATATAGACAAAAGGGGTATCGGGATTTTCCACAAGGAGCTTTTGAGCCTCGATTATGCGCATGCGCTTTCGAAGAGTCAGGAAATTTTCTCCATACACCGATTTGCATACCCACGAAAGTTCATACTTCGAAATGCCTAAATTGTTGCAAAGCTTCGACATGGAAAGGTCAGAGACACAATAGCCTTTGTCTTCCATCCATTTATTCACACGCTCTACCGCTGTCTTCATGAAGACCGTATTGTCCGATTTTTCGAAACGAACAAGCACTTTGCTCAAATGCCTTACAAGTTTGGAAATCAGTTTCTTCATAATGTTATCAATTATAAGGTTTTAATGAATTATTCTCATTAATCGTGTTTTTTTTCTAATTTTGCAAGCAATATGTTCGAAAATTTACAGGAAAGACTCGAAAAATCCTTCAAAATCCTCAAGGGAGAAGGTAAAATAAGCGAAATCAATGTAGCTGAAACCGTCAAGGACATTCGTCGCGCCCTCTTGGACGCCGATGTCAGTTACAAGGTTGCAAAGGAATTCTGCGACCGCGTAAAAGACAAAGCCATTGGCACCGGAGTACTCACAGCCGTGAAGCCGCAGCAGATGATGGTGAAAATTGTTCATGACGAACTTGCCGATTTCATGGGGAGCGAGCACTCCGAAATCAATATCAAGGGCAATCCCGCAGTCGTGCTGGTGGCCGGCCTCAATGGTTCCGGCAAAACCACTTTCTGCGCCAAACTCGCACTCCGGTTAAAGAAAAAGGGCGTCAAGGTAATGCTTGCAGCCTGCGATACCTTTCGTCCCGCTGCCATCGAGCAGCTTAAAACTTTAGGAGAGCAGGTAGAAGTGCCTGTATTCAGCATTGATGGGGAAAAAGATCCTATAAAAGTAGCCAAGGCGGCCATTTCGCAAGGCGGACAGCAAGGTTACAGCGTGATAATTGTCGATACTGCCGGCCGTCTTACGGTGGATAAGGAATTGATGGACGAAATTCGGGCGATGCATGCTGCCGTAAAGCCCACAGAGAGCCTGTTTGTGGTGGATGCCATGACAGGTCAGGATGCAGTGGCCAGCGCGCTGGCCTTCAATGAGGCCATAAATTATGACGGAGTGGTTCTCACCAAGCTGGATGGAGATACGAGAGGCGGAGCCGCCCTATCTATAAAGGCAGTAACCGGCAAGCCCATTAAGTTTGTGGGCACGGGAGAAAAGATGGATGCCTTGGATATATTCTACCCCGAAAGGGCGGCCGACCGTATTTTGGGCATGGGAGATGTGGTTTCTCTTGTAGAAAAAGCCCAGCAGGCCATAGATGAAAAAGAAGCCCGCGAAACCCGCAAGAAGTTAGCACGCAATCAATTTACCCTCAACGACTTTTATAATCAGATTCAAAAGGTTAGAGGAATGGGGGATATAAAAGATCTTGCCGGCATGCTCCCCGGAATGGGCAAGCAGCTTGCAGATGTGGACATTGACAATGACAAGGCCTTCAAAACCACCGAGGCCATATACCATTCAATGACGCCATATGAGCGCGAGAATCCCGAAGCCATTAACGGCAGCCGCCGCAAGCGCATTGCAGACGGCTCCGGCACAAGCGTGGCAGATGTAAACAAGCTATTGAAGCAATTCGAGAGCAGCCGTAAAATGATGAAGATGGCTATTGACGGCTCCCTGCGTCAGCGCCTCAAAAACTTCAGGGGCTGAAAAGCAATTCATAGTCTGCAGCAAGAGTCTCCTGCCTGTTAAGGAATTCCCAACTTCCGAGTTCGGAGCCGGAAAACAGCGAGGCATCAATGGCTCCGTTCCTCTCTATCAGTTCGCGCACACTCTCGCGCATATCCTTATGCCTGCCAATAACTCTCTCCGCTAAATTTTGTTTTGGAATTCCGGCGCCTTTTATCAGCAGTCCTCCCCCTCCGCTCGCACGATATGAAGTCATGGCAACGCTGTATTCCTCTTCCAAATCAAAGGCGATGCCGTCAGCCAAACTCTTTATGCTTACACGCCTCCCCTTAGGTAGATTCAAATCGACAGTATAAACGAGGCCGGCTGCAGAATCGAAGTTATAGCTGGGATTTATGAACGACCAGCTTTCCTGCTCATAGCGCGGGTCACCCCGTTTTTGAATCTCCAGCACATGAGCTCCTCCTGGAGCTGCCAGCCACAAGCCGTAGGAATACTCCAAGTAATCTTTTATCTCCTTGCCTGTAAGTCTAAGGGTAAACAGTTGGTTTTCAAAAGGATAGATTTTGAAAAGATCGTTATACCTAAGTACTCCGGCAGATATTCTGCCATTATAGCTGAGAGGTGCGGCAAAAGAAATCTGCGCTCCTGAAGATTCCAGCTGCACTTTATGAATAAGATTAATGTACGGGCACATCCCCTTATATGCCTCGCGCGTATAAAGGTCTTGCGTAAGTATGCCTATCTCTGTAAGGGTAAAGGCTTTGACAGCCTCATAATCCTTTTGGAAGGTCTCTCGCATCACGGCATCCGCCTTGGCTTTATCCACCTTTATAAGACTTGCCTCAAGCGTTTTCTCTCCTTTAGGCGAAACACTAATCTTACCCACCCCAAGATATTTGGCGCGGCTGCCGGCGTTGAGCAGGGCAATGCTGTCGCTGCACATCGCAAGCTGACGGTGGTCGTGCGCTCCCACCACCAAGTCCACTCCTCTAAGACTTTTGAAAAGGTCCAAGGCCTGATTTTCCAGCACCCTCCCATCGCCTTTACCGGCGCCTGAATGCACACAGACTATGGTCACTTCCGGCTTGAAAACCTCATTCAGATAATCGGCATCCTTTTGGACGAGAGGAATCAGGCTCTCGAAATGCATACCGCTCCACAGGCTTTCGTCCAGCCAAGCGGGAATATTGGGATTTGTATAGCCGAGCACAAGTATTTTAAGACCGCCGAGCTTAAACACTTTATATAAAGGGAAATAAGGCTCTCTGGTCCCGTTACGCAGAGCATTTCCCGACATGAAGGGGATACCTTGCGCGGCTAATTCGCGAGTCACCCTATCATACACCTTATGACCCGTTTCAATATCGTGATTGCCCAAACAAATCGCATCGTAACGCATATAGGCCGCAATGCGCGAAAAAAGATGCTCACCCGTTGTATCCACATAATTATAATAATATGCGGCATTGTCGCCTTGCAGGCAATCTCCGGCATCCAACAGAAGCACATTCTTTCCGCCGTCGGCTTTGCGGATGCTGTCCACATAATAATTCACTGCCAAAATGCTGGGACGCGTGCCTTCCCCGACATAAACAGAGTCGAACCAAGCGCCGTGCTGGTCGTTGGTAGTAAGGATTGTAAGCACTCTGGTTTTAGGGGTGCAGGCAGCAATAAGCAGCAATGGCAGTAATATTCTATGTTTCATTTCCTTATTAATCTACATCCCCTATTCTACCGTCCGGCCATCGGGAAGAACGCCTTCTTTCGAGATCAAATATAAAACCAAGCATCTGAGTATTCCCGATATATCCGTCCTGACAAAAGTGAAAACGGGCTTTAATGCTCAGACTAATACTCCTGCCGAGACGCGGTGTCCATGCCGCCTCCAACATATCATATACTTTATAAGAATAGAAAGGAGAGCCGAAATAAAGATTGTTGCCGTATTTGTTTCCTCCGAGGTCTTCGGCATTGTACAGATATTGGAAACCCCTGCCTGCAAACAAGGTGTTTTCGAGTGAAAAAGATTTGAATCTGGCGGTCAGCACCGTCTCATAGCCAAGCTTTATGTTCGCTTTGGCCTCCCTTTCTCTATCCCGCTGATAAGAGGCCATAAGGCCGAATTTGAGTTTGAGAAAGCGCCTTTTCCCTTTTTCGAAAAGATTGATTTTTACATAAGGATTAAAGAGATGATTGTCCACCACACCGGGAGCCATCTCGCTGCCGGCATAATGATAAAAAGTCCCGGACCAACCTATTCCTATCCAATCCAGCAAGCGGTAATCGCCGGCAGAAAAAATCATAAAACGCTCTTTTATAAAGGTATCTCTCCGCCCCATCCAATCCGCCCCCAATTCCGCATAAAAATCCTTCGTTTTATATTTCAGTAGGGCTCCCTCCAAATTACGGTCTGTAAACCGGAGAGAATCGCTGAAAAATGCCCTGCTGTATTCCCCCTCACTGAAACGACGCGGGAAAATTCCTATTATGCCCTCGAACATGGCGCCGTTTTTAAGATGGGCATGACCATCATAATAGACAGTAAGTTCATCCATATAACGCTTGTTACGGCCGCCCATATCGCGCCGGATGTCTATGCCTAAGGACAGCCTGTGATGAATATCATCCCCCTGCATAAAGCTAAGGCCTGCTGAAGGGCTGAAAGCAACGGCATTGATAGTCCCCGAATACACGGGGGCATCCACCTTATAATCGAACTCGCGGTTTTCGAAATAATATTCGTAATATAAATTGTATTCCGGCTTCGGACTTTGGGCGTATGCACAAAAGCCTAAAACTACAGCCGCTGATATGCTGATAAGTTTTTTCATTGACAAGTTTTCGTAAATCGGGTAAAGTTAACTATTTTTGCGTTATGATAAAGCTCAGCACTCCCGTTTTTACGGCTCCCATGCCGGTTCGCATTTCCCTGCAAAACAATATTATGGTTCTCGGAAGCTGTTTCGCCGATGCCATAGGCAAAAGAATGCAATCTGTCGGTTTTGATGCATGCGTAAATCCTTTCGGCACCCTTTATAATCCGGTATCCATATATAATTCGGTGGCAAGATTGGAAAGCGAAGTAGAGTTTAAAGAGAAAGATTGCGTCAAGATGGGAGCAGGAACGGAACTGATTTGTTCTTTTTCGCACCACAGCTCTTTTGCAAGGCCGGATAAAGAGAGTTTCCTGAAAAATGCAAATGAGTCACTCGCCCAAGCATCTGCCTTTTGGAAGAAGAGCAATAAAGTTATAGTAACACTCGGTACCGCCATGGTTTGGAAATCAGTATCGAATGGAGAGGTGGTCTCCAATTGCCTGAAGCGTCCCGCAAATGAGTTTTCGCACGAAATGCTCGGTCTGGCACAGATTTCAGGCCTGCTTCAAATGCTGGTAAAATCCCATCCGGACAAAGAATTCATCTTTACGGTAAGCCCTATCAGGCATTTGGGAAACGGCGCCCACACAAACTCTCTTTCTAAAGCTACGCTTCTTTTGGCTTTAAGCAAAGTGGAAGCGGCTTATTTTCCCGCCTACGAAATAATGTTAGATGAACTCCGCGACTATCGTTTCTATGCTGAGGATTTGGTGCATCCGAGCAAAGTGGCTGAGGATATTATCTGGCAGCGCTTCTTGGACAGCTGCGTAGAGCCCGGCGACATTTCACAAGTTGCCCTGAACGAAAAAGCCGCCCGCAGAGCTGCACATCGTCCCATTCACGAAGAACCATAGAATTAGACTCGTACTTGTCTGCAGAAATGGCGGAATATAGACCGATAATCATTCGGAAAATCAAATAAATACAAAAAAGATTTGGAAGTTCAAAAATAATGTTTACCTTTGCAGTGTACTGCTTGACTATTACACTATGATAAAGATAGACAAACTCAGTTTCAGCTACGGCTCGGTGCCGTGCCTCGAAAACATCTCGCTCTGCCTTGAAGAGGGGAAGATTTATGGGCTGTTAGGCGAAAACGGGGTAGGAAAAACCACCCTTCTCACTCTGCTCTGCGGTCTTAAAAAGCCCGATTCCGGCTCGATAGAAACAGACGGAGACATCCCCTATCGCCGCAATCCCTCCTTCCTGCAAGACCAATATTATCTTCCCGAAGAAGTAGCTCCAGTTAATGAGCGCGCCGGACGCTGGGCCCGGTATACCGGTAAATTCTGGCCGAAATACTCTCATGAGAAATTCTTGCAGGCAATGAGTTTGTTTGAAAACGATCCCGAGCAAAAAATGAACGCCATGTCCGCCGGGCAACTGAAGAAAACCTATATTTCCTTTGCTCTGGCATGCAATGTAAAGCACCTGCTGCTCGATGAGCCCACCAACGGACTCGACATCCCCGGCAAGACACAATTCCGTAAAGTCATCATGGGCCTTACTGCCGAAGACAGCATTATAGTAATCTCCACCCATCAGGTTAAAGACCTTGAGAACATTATCGACCCCATTGTCATACTCGACAAGCGCGATGTGCTTCTGAATGCATCCATTTCCACTATTACAGATAAACTCTTCTTCGATTACGGGACCACCCTCAATCCTGAGTCCCTTTTCAGCGAGCAGCTTCCGGGCGGTTTCATACAGGTTTATCCGAATACAAAGGGCGCTGAAAGCAAAGTGAGCGTAGAGGCTCTCTTCAATACCGTACACGCGCATAAAAAACTTATAAAAGAAATGTTCAGCGATGAGTAATACATTTAATTTCAAGAGGTTTTGGAAATATTTTACATACGACCTCATAAGCGCCAAGAATAATACCGGTCTCTCTCTTGCAATCGCTGGTGCAGCGCCTGTATTCACATACGCAATCTACCAGATTTTCGCCTTGCTTTTCGATGGTAAAACCGCATATATGCCATCTGGAGTTAAAATTGCTGCGATTGTAATAGCGGTATTTATAAGCATATTATATTTTCCTACAAAGCAATACGGCTCGCTGACCGACAAAAGAGCAGGCGCCGATTGGCTTATGCTGCCGGCCTCACGCCTCGAAAAATGGTTTTCGCTGCTGCTGATCACCTGCTTAGTGGTGCCTGCATTCCTGTTTGTAGAATTATTTGCAACAGACAAACTCTTAAGCCTTATTTTCAATGGGACTTATGGAGCCTCCGCCTTCAGCCAAATAAATCGCTCTGTGGGCCTGCTATGGAACGAATTCACTATCGAGGGTGTTGGGAAACTTGCCATCAGCGCCCCCTATGCCCTGTATCTGAGTTTCTGCCAAAACATACTCTTCTTCACTCTCGGAGCCATTTATTTCAAAAAGAGCAAAATAGGCATGACTTTCCTCTCAAGCTTTGTGATTACTATAGCCCTTTCTATGCTTTTAATCGCTGCCGGCAAAATCTTTTCTAATTTCGACTTTAACTTAGTTCCCGAGGATATTTCGGATGAAGCCGCTATGCGCACTATGAACATCATAATTTACAGCATATATATAGTGGTATTCGGAGTCTTGGATATACTGCTTTATCTCAGGATAAAGTCTTTAAAGCATTAGTGATATGGAATTCGTCGACAATATCCCCATCTATTTGCAGATAGCGCGAAGTTTCTGCGACAGGGTTCTCGCTGGAGAACTCAAGAGCGGAGACAGAATACCCTCTGTGCGCGAATACGGGGCTTCGATAGGGGTAAATCCCAATACAGTCGCCCGCTCTTACGAAAGACTCACTAATCTCGGAGTAATCTATCAGCAAAGAGGCATCGGCTTCTTCATTGCTGAAGATGCCAAGAAATCAATATTGAAAGATGAACGTGAGAGATTTTTTAACGAAGAACTCCCTAAATTTGCCGAAAGGGCGAAACTGCTCGGAATTTCGCAAAAAGAAATAACAGAGGCTTTATAGCCTCACAGCTTGTAGCTTATATATAAACAGAAAGCGGCCGAATTCAGCCGCTTTCTTTATTGCTTGTTGCGTGTGCTATTCAGCGTCTTCGCCGGGTTTCATCGTGGTATAGACATTCGTTACATCTTCGTCTTCCTCAAGAAGGCCGACGAGTTTGTCTATTGTGGCGCGCTGCTCCTCATCCAGCTCTTTGAGTTCGGCATTGGGGATACGGTCAAAACCGCCGGCCTCCAATTCATAACCATTGTCCTCAATATACTTTTGAATGGCTCCGTAAGATGCGAAGTCACCATATATTATCACCTCCAGGCTCTCATTGCCGTCCTTGTCTTCCACGCTTTCCTCAAACACTTCCTCAGCGCCATAATCGATAAGCTCAAGTTCAAACTCTTCCAAATCCATCCCTTCCGCCTTTTTTATACGGAAAACACATTTATGATCGAACATGAAGGCGACGCTGCCGCTGGTTCCGAGAGTTCCGCCGCATTTGGTGAAGTAACTGCGTACATTGGCAACGGTACGGGTGGTGTTGTCGGTAGCGGTTTCCACCAAAACAGCTACACCATAAGGACCATATCCCTCGTAAACAACTTCTTTAAAGTCACCGCTCTTGCTTTCCGTGGCCTTCTTGATGGCACGCTCCACATTTTCTTTAGGCATATTCTCGCTGCGGGCTTCGGCTATAAGGGCGCGCAGGCGGGAGTTGCCTGTTACATCGGGACCGCCCTGCTTGACCGCAACCGTGATTTCTTTGCCTAACTTGGTGAAAATACGGGCCATATGGCCCCATCTTTTCATCTTGCGTTCCTTACGGAATTCAAATGCGCGTCCCATATCTATTCGCTTGCCTGTACTTCTGCAATATACCTATCGATGTCGTAAGCCTCTATACTCTGGGGATAATTGTCTTTGATGGACTTAAAGCATTTCAAAGCAGCAGCGTAATTGCCGAGAGCCTTGTGTGCGAGGCCTTCCTTGAAAAGATAAGTTGCAGCAAAAGCATTGTCGCTTACTGCCACAGACTTTTTGTAACAGGAAATTGCCTTTTCGTAATTTTCAAGACCTACATAAGCATCTCCCTTACATGCTAATGCGCGAGCCTTGAGTATGGGTTCTTTGCCCTTGTATTTTACAAGATAATCTATGGCATCCTGATAATTGCCGAGTCTCAGCTGACAGATACCTGCGTACAGATATACTGCCTTGCCGGCCTTGGTCCCGTATTCATCAATGATTTGCGAAAAGCCGAGCACATTGCCATCGCCATTGAGGGCGAGCTCATACTCTCCTGCCTGAAAGCTGTTCTCGGCGGGAAAAGTCTGTTCGGCAGCCTCAGCGCACTTGGGCTGATATATATAGCGGTTGTATGCCAGCGCTGCAAGCCATATTACAAGCACGCCTATTACTACGCCCCATATTAATTTTTTATTGTTTTCGTAAAATTGTTCGGTGCAGGAAAGTTGTTCTGCTACATTTTCCTGACGCAACTCCTGTTTGGTTTTTTGCTTTTTTGCCATATCTGATTTATTTTTATTTCTTAAATAAGCCTGCAAAATTAGTTAATTTCAGACAAATTAGCAATTTAATTTTGATGAGCTTCGCGAAGCAGATCAAGCACAACCTTTACGGGATTGAAGGTATCTATGGGCACCTCCACAAAAAGCGTGTTCCAATCGCTCATAGCCCCATTCCACAGCCCGGGCAGCTCAAGCGCCTTGAGTTCTCTTCCCTGATGGCTTTTAAAGGAAATAAAACCTGTATTATGATCCACATGCTTCAGTAAATCGAAACGGCGGCCTTTATAGTCGCGAAGACAACATATAATGTCCACCGGATTAAAGTGAGTGGAATGGGCAAAAGCGGAGGCGGAACCGGCATCTTCTTTATTAATTTGCGCACCTTCCAATATCTGCAGAGAAGTGCTTCCATCTTCCCCCTTTATAATGAAGGGTCCTCCACCTGGTTCGCCTAAATTGCGCACCATGCCGCAAACGCGTATTGGCCTGTCCAGCTTGGAGCGAAGCACCGCCGCCCTTTCCTCAAGCTTTGTAGGCAAGGAATCGAAACTAATACACAGCACATCATCAAGCCATTTTTCCACTTCATTCACCAAATCCCACGAAAGACCTTTATCCATAGAGCGAAGATAGCCGAATATGGTGTCGCGAAGTTCAAGAGCTCTTCCGATAAGAACCTTCTTATAGAGAGCGGTTACAGGCAGAAGTCTTTCTACAGCTACATTGTCGATATTCTTTATGCTTACAAGTTCTTCCTCCACCGAATTCAAATTATAAATAAGGGCTCCATGTCCTGCCGGACGGAAAAGCTGCGAGCCGTCATCGCAAAGAAAAGGCTCGTTGTCCATATTTACTGCAATTGTGTTTGTAGCAGGGTCTTGATAAGTAAAAGAAACATTGTAGCGCACTCCGTAACGCTTTTCATATTCAGCTTGAACCTCATCGAGGGCGGCCTCGAAAAGATGCTTGTGTTCGGGGGAAATTGTAAAGATTAAATTTACTTCATCTCCCGGATTGCGCATATATTCCTGTCCTTCAACCATATGCTCTGCAAAGGCAGTTCGGGTTTCAGAAGGGTAACGGTGAAATTTAAGCACCCCTTTGGGTTTGCGGCCATAACCAAGCCCTTCATCCGTAAGGAGAAGTCTGGCAGTGCGGGTACAATCCCTGGAGGAGCCTGCAACGGGAGTTCCGAAAAGTTCAGGATCGTAAAAGGCAAATCTGTCTATTTCGGCCGTAAGTCTGCGAACGGAGTCATTTGTATGCTCCATGCCTGCGAAAATGTCTTTAAACATACGAGAAGCCGCACCGGAAGCCGGTACAAACTTCACCTTGCCTGCCACATTGGCAGTTTCGCCATAAGATGAAATCTTGTCGAGAGAGCCCTCGTCATGTACTTCTATACCCCTTTCTGGTGTGGCCGGAGCTATTATGCGAAGCCATGGGAAGCCACGCTTAAAGCGGCTGATTTGTTCTTCTATGGTCATAGTTTTTAGATAAAAAATTCTCGTCTGTAGCTGTAATTGGCCCGAAGCGACTCAAAGCTGTCCGGAGACATACGGAACATGAAGTCGTCGGTGAATATGGGATAATTATATTGAAAAAGGGCGGCCACCTGGCCTTGTGTCATGCCCGTAAGGTCGAGTTTTACAGATTCTAATTCCTTTACATCCGCCGGAGGGAAAAAATCGAAGAGTTCTTTTATTGAAAAGAAGCGGGCGACAGAACGCACAACCGCAGCGGTACTCCTCTGTTTGCTATGATAAGAGTAACCGGATATGTGCGGAGTGGCAATATCCACCATACTCATAAGAGTTTGGTTGATATTGGGTTCGTTGTTCCAAACATCAAGTATCACAGGGCCGAGTTTGGGTATGGCCGCCATAAGGGCATCGTCATCAACCAATTCCCCACGAGCAGTATTTATAAAGAAAGCCCCTAACTTCATCTTGTCGAAAAAGCGGCTGTCCGCCATATTGCGGGTTTCTTCGGTAAGCGGTGCATGCAGGCTGACCACATCCGAGTTTTCCAACAAATAGTCCAAAGTGCAGAATTGTCCCTGACCTTCGTATTCTTCACGCGGAGGATCGCTAAGCAGTACCTTAAAGCCCAAGTGCTTTGCCATCTGCTCTACTCTCGAACCCACATGACCTACGCCGATAATACCCATTGTGGCTCCTGTAAGCGGTATGCTTTTACGTGCTGCAGCCCCGTACATGGCAGAGAAGATATAATTCATGACTCCTCCTGAATTGCTTCCGGCAGCATTCTGCACAAAAATCCCATACTCATTGCACCAGGGCAGGTCTATATGATCGGTACCTATTGTAGCAGTGGCCAACATCTTAACCGATGTGCCTTCCAAAAGAGCGGCATCGCAGATAGTACGCGAGCGCACCACAAGGGCATCAGCATCAAGAAGATCTTTCTTGACAATATCTGCACCCAGCTTATACCGCACTGCAGCATAAGGCTCGAATACGCCCACGATGAAAGGTATACTGGAATCTACTACTATGGTTATCATTTTATACGCAGCTCGTTTACAAATCCTACATTGGCATCATCCTTAATAAATAAGGGGTCGTCCGAGAGTATGGTATTTATCTTTTCCAACAACCAGGTCTTTTGCATATTAAGCTGAGTGGCGAGGACAGAAGATTTTACTGTAATATACAGCACTCCGGCACGGAAATACTTTTTGATTGTAAACTCTCTTGCGCCTGAAGCCTCATCCCAAGCCATAAAGATGCGCCTGGTATTATGAGTTGCCGATGCCCTGGAACGCTTGAACATCTCCTTGAGGGCATCTCCTATGCTTATTGCCTGTTTGCGTTCTATCCGGCTCATAATTGCATGAAGACGCCTCCTTTCGCCTCGAAATAGCTTCTGTCTTCCGTTATGGAATCCACCATATTGCTGATTCTAAGTTTATTGCTGTCGGTAAGGAAAATTTGTCCGAAATCTTCACCCGAAACCATCTGCAGAAGATTCTGAACACGGTTCAAATCCAATTTGTCAAAAAGGTCATCCAATAGCAGAATAGGCTTCACCTCTTCGCTGAGTCCCTCACGCATAATGGCATATTGTGCAAACTTGAGGGCTACCAAAAAACTCTTCTGCTGCCCCTGGCTGCCGCAATTCCTAATCGGATGGCCATTCATTTCAAAGGAAAAATCATCTCTTTGAAGCCCAACGGTGGTGTAACCGAGAAGGAGGTCGCGTTCGCGTCGGGCGCTGAGTAAATCTTTCATACCCGATTTTTGAAGTTCGGAGCGGTAGCGAACAGACACGCTTTCACGACCGCCGGATATTTTTAAATAGAAATCCTTGATGCGCGGATTGAGCCCCTTTGCAAAGGCCTCCCTTTTCCGGCTCAAAGGCAAAGACAGGGCATCCATCTTGTCATCTATTACATCCAAGAGGGAAAGATCGGGGCGGAACTCTTTCAAAAGACGGTTTCTTTGGGCGAGCAAGCGATTGTACTGCTGCATGCCGACAAGATATTCACCGTCAATTTGAGATATGACCGAATTCGCAAAGCGGCGGCGCTCTTCTCCTGAATCGCTTACCATGCTAACATCGGATGGCGAAACCATCACAATGGGAATAAGACCTATATGATCGGATATACGTTGATAAACCTTATCGTCTCTTTTAAGTTTTTTATCTCCATCCACATGAATACTTATGCGGGTGTCCTGTCTGCACGGAATGGAATAAGTGCCGGAAAGGGCGAAAAAGTCTGACCCGTAACGAAAATTGAAACGGTCGGCTGTAAAAGCGCTTTTAGTCATGGAAAGATACCAGATGGCATCCAGCAGATTGGTTTTACCCTCGCCGTTGCCACCCGTAAAACAATTCAGTTTCCCGGAAAACTCAAGCTCCTGTAATTCGATGTTTCGAAAATTCTGAACAACTATCTTTTTTAAGGACGGCATTAGGCTTTATAGTTACAGACTCACAAATATAATCAATTTTATTATCTTTGCACTCGATACAATTCACACAAAAATGAGTATTCAAAAAGACAATATCGCCCGTTTGGTGGAACGCCGCAAGGAGGCACGCCTCGGGGGCGGTGAAAAACGTATAGAAGCCCAGCATGCAAAGGGAAAATTGACGGCCCGCGAACGTTTGGCCTTGCTGCTCGATGAAGGCTCCTTTGAGGAATATGACATGTTTGTACAGCACCGCTGCACCAATTTCGGAATGGAAAAAAGCCGTCCATACGGTGACGGAGTGGTAACGGGACAAGGTACGATTGGAGGCCGTTTGGTTTTCGTTTATGCACAGGACTTTACTGTAAGCGGAGGCTCGCTCAGCAAAACCATGAGCGAAAAAATCTGCAAGATTATGGATATGGCCCTGAAGCTTGGAGCTCCCGTTATCGGCCTTAATGACAGCGGAGGAGCCCGTATACAGGAGGGCATTGATGCATTGGCGGGTTATGGCGAAATATTCGAGCGCAATATCCTCGCCAGCGGTGTTATACCGCAGATTTCCGGCATCTTCGGCCCCTGCGCCGGCGGAGCAGTCTACTCCCCCGCCCTCACGGACTTCACCCTTATGGTAAAGAATACTTCCTATATGTTCCTTACCGGTCCGGGTGTTGTGAAAACTGTTACCGGTGAGGATGTCAGCAGCGAGGAGCTCGGCGGTGCGACCGTGCATGCCACAAAGAGCGGAGTCGCCCACTTTGCTTCCGAAAACGAGCAGGAAGGAATAGAAACCATCAAACGGCTTCTCAGTTACATTCCACAGAACAATATGGAACTGCCTCCCATGCGGGAAACCTCCGACCCCATATCAAGAGTTTCCGACAAACTCAATTCTATAATTCCGGACAATCCAAACAAAGCATATGATATGTACGAGGTGATTGCCGAAATAACGGATGACGGCGACTTTTTTGAAATTCACCGCGATTTTGCACGAAATATAATAGTCGGCTTTGCCCATATGGGCGGACGAGGGGTCGGAATCGTTGCCAATCAGCCGAGGATGCTGGCAGGAGTGTTAGACATAAATGCCAGCCGCAAGGCAGCCCGTTTCGTACGCTTCTGCGATGCTTTCAATATACCGATTATCACGCTTGTGGATGTTCCGGGCTTCCTTCCCGGCACACAGCAGGAATATGGAGCAGTTATTCTGAACGGAGCAAAGCTTCTTTATGCCTATGGCGAAGCCACGGTGCCTAAGATTACCGTTACCCTTCGCAAGGCCTACGGCGGAGCCTATATAGTGATGAGCAGCAAGCATTTGAGAGGAGATGTCAACTACGCCTGGCCCTCTGCGGAAATAGCAGTAATGGGTGCGGATGGCGCAGTGGACGTGCTCTACGCCAAAGATATAAAGGCGGATCCCGAGCATGCGGAAGAAATCCGCAGTGCAAAGAAAGAGGAATACGAAGAATTATTCAATAATCCCTATCAGGCCGCAGAAAAGGGTTATATCGAGGATGTCATAGAGCCCCGCAACACCCGCTTCCGCATAATCAGGGCGCTTTGCTCGATGGAGGGCAAAAAGCAGGATATTCCCGCCAAGAAACACGATAATATTCCCTTGTAATGAATCTGATGACGCTCACACTTATAGTGGCAGCGGTGATATTTATCTCCTTAGCTATTATCTTTCTGATTTTCAAGCCGATTCCCATAAAGGCAAATCCTCGAAAAGCCTTCGTGAAAAGAGATGTCAAGGCGTACGAAGGGGCAAAGCCCGAAGGAGAAGTGGCGGCGGCCATTGCAATGGCGCTTGAGGCCGAAAACTCTGATGAGGTGCCGATAGCCATCTCCACTGCATTAGCGCTTTATTTGGGAGACGGAGTACACGATTCCGAATCATTCGTAATAACTATAAAAAGGCCCTCAACAGCCTGGAACTCCCCCACATTGAAATTCCGTAAAAATCCAAGCAAATGACAAATTATAAATTCAAAATAAACGGCAAAACCTATGAAGTTTCCGTAAACAGTGTAAAAGACGGCATTGCCGATGTAAGCGTAAACGGCGTAAATTACAATGTCGAAATAGAAAACGCCCCCGCATCGGTGCAGGCTCCGGCTCCTGCTGCAACAGCCGCACAAACCATTGCTGCATCGGCACCTGTACAATCAGCGCCTGCATCTGCCAAAGCTCCCGCATCCACCCCTACACCTGCGCTTGCTTCGGCGTCCGCTACCGCTTCAGCACCCGCCACAGGAGGAGCAAAAATCACCTCTCCCCTTCCGGGAGTAGTGATTGAACTTTGCGTAAAAGAAGGTGAAGCGGTAAAGCGCGGTCAAAAGTTGCTTGTGCTCGAAGCCATGAAGATGGAAAACGAAATCCAAGCCGAAAGCGACGGCACTGTATCCAAACTATTTGTAAACAAAGGCGACTCGGTACTTGAAGGCGCGGATCTCGCTCTATTAGTATAACAGCAACTACTTGTTTTTAAACTCCTTGCGGTCTAAAAGGTCGCGAAGCAGCAAAGGCTCATCTGTAGTTATGGCATCTATGCCAAGCTCGAAAAGTTTTTGCATTTCATCGGCCTTGTTCACTGTCCAGGAATTGGTGGACATGCCCAATGCGTGAGCCCTTTCTACAATGGATGTGTCTTGAAAAATCACACTCTTTCTGTAGTCCAAGCCGTTTATTCCGTCTGCGGCAAGCGCTTCAGGAGAAATATCCCCATTAAGATATTGGTTTATAAAAGCGGGGCATTCTTTTGCTAAAATATCGCAAATATGTTTGCTGAAAGAGATGAATGCCACTCTTGACTTGTCGTAAAGTCCATGTGCCTTCACTGCCTTTAGAACAAGTTCAACCAATTTTTCCTCGTGCTCAGGAGAATATTGTGGCTTGAGTTCTATTACGAGGATTGTCTTTTTGCTTTGTTCTGCTTGAGTCAGGTATTCATCGAATGTAGGAATCGATTCTCCGTTTTTAAGGCGATGCGACAAGAAGGTTTCGTAAGTATTCTTTTGGATTTCACGCCCGCGGATAGTTGGGTCGTGAAACACTATGGGAACAAAATCTGAAGTAAGATGTACATCGCATTCGCTGCCCCAGAATTCGTATTTTTGAGCTTCGCGCAGAGATGCTATGCTGTTTTTTGCAAAGCCGGCCGCCGCACAATTCCAAAAGCCCCTATGTGCAACTATTGCAGTCATCCCTTTTTGATGCAGAGCCGGAAAATTGTGTTTGGCGGATTTTGATGAGGAACTTGCAGCCTTTTTAGCGCTGCCGTAGGAAGAAATTATCAGCATACTTGCTGCCAGAATCGGTATGATATTTTTGAGTGTCATAGAGAAATATGTTTGGTCTGTTCACAAAGTTAAAAAAAATTACGGAAAAATATGTAATTTTGCAGTCGTTAAAATTTCAAGAAATGATAAAAGTTAATATTGAGGGCTGCAGGCCATTTGTAAAAGCAGAAGAATTCGAACAATATGCAGATAAGGCGCTTGATGCCTTCGATGTGCTTCAAAGTGAAAAGGGTGCCGGAAACGATTTTTTAGGTTGGAAGACTCTTCCCGTAGATATTCCGGAAAGTTTAATCAAAGACTGCGAAGCTATCCGTGAAGATTGGAAAAAACGCGGAGTGAATCTCGTGGTGGTTATTGGAATAGGCGGCTCATATTTGGGAGCACGCTGTGCCATAGAGGCGCTTTCTCACCAATTCCTCCCTCAAGAAAATGCACCAAGAGTGGTTTTTGCCGGAAATAACCTGAGCGAGGACTATTTGGCTGAGCTGATGGATCTTGTAAAAAAGAGCAATGCGGGCTGCGTTGTGATAAGCAAGAGCGGTACAACCACCGAACCTGCCGTAGCATTCAGAGTGGTAAAGACATATTTGGAAGAGACCTATAAAGATGCTGGAAAACGCATTGTAGCAATAACAGATGGCGCTAAAGGAGCGCTCAAAACCCTTTCCGTACAAGAGGGGTATCGCAGTTTTGTGGTTCCGGACAATGTGGGCGGCCGTTTCAGCGTACTGACCCCGGTGGGGATACTGCCTATAGTGCTTGCCGGCTTCGATATCCGCGCCATGCTTAAAGGCGCTGCCGACGAGCGTGAATCCCTTATCAAAAGAGGCAAAGAAAATGCTGCGGTACAATATGCCGCCATGCGCAATCTGCTTTACAGCAGTCTTGGTAAAAAGGTGGAAATACTTGCCTGTTTTAATCCCCGCCTGCAATATCTTGGAGAATGGTGGAAGCAACTCTTCGGCGAGTCAGAGGGTAAAGAAGGCAAGGGCATCTTCCCTGCCAGCGTAATATTCACTACCGACCTCCATTCCATGGGACAGTTCATTCAGGAAGGCGAACGAGTGATGTTCGAAACAACTGTTTCTGTTGAAAAGGTTAACAGGTCTGTCACAATAGCTTTCGAGGAACAAAATCTCGACAAACTCAACTACCTGGCCGGTGAGCATGTAGAACACTGCAATAAAATGGCTCAACTCGGCACCAAACTGGCTCATATGGACGGCGGAGTGCCGCAAATAGAAATCGGCATGGAACAAGTGGACGAATATAACCTCGGAGCTGTCTTCTACTTCTTCGAATTTGCATGCGGCATATCGGCATATATGCTCGGCATCAATCCTTTCAATCAGCCCGGAGTAGAGGCCTACAAGAACAATATGTTCGCCCTCCTTCGCAAACCCGGCTACGAAAAACAAACAGAAGAAATCCTCGCACGCCTTTAAGCGGATTTGCAGCTAATAATAGCTCCGCCCGTAATTTTCGATAAATCTCGAGATGAATTCCACGCGCTTTGCGAACACCTCATAATCCAAAGTATCGAAGGTGTCGGAAGGCTTGTTGGTATTGTCCGTAATGCCGGATGTAAACAGAATGCTGTGATGCCCGTCTGCCAAAAAATCTTTATGGTCTCCGGCTCTGCGATAGAAAAGATCGGAAAAAGTGCGGCTCCGATAATAGGTATGATAATAATGGAGTTGAAGGCCCTTATTGCACTCTTCAAGTAGAAGCCGGTGTCTTTCTGCACCGAGAGCTATCAGAAAATCGGGCCAATACTTATCGACAGGGGCAAGAGTGCTGCCTATAATATCAATGTTGGCCACAAGCGCAATACGCCTCCCTTTCAGGGCTTTCCTGAGAGCTGCCGCACCGCTGAGATTGGCATTATGCCCATCCAAGAAAACCATCAATACATCTTCCCTGCCCTTCACCCTTTCCGCTATTGAAAGCAAAGCGGCCACTCCGGATGCATTGCTGTCGGCGCACGGGTACATTCTGCCGCTAAGTATGCCGAGCCCGTCATAATAGGCAAGCAGCACAATCAAGGGCTTGACCTTAGAGGCGCTTTTGTAATTCGTAACGTTCAACACCCCGTTAGCCGGAGCTCCGGCCAGAATATTATGCCCCACTCTATCGGAATCAATCTGAAAGCTTTGCACGCGGGCTTCATATCCCAAAGCGGATAGGCGGCGTAGAATATATCCTGCGGCTTCCACATTACCCCGTGTACCTGCGGCTCGGCCTGCGCATAAGGTATCGGAAAGGAATTCCACATCCGCACGCAGGACATCTTCGCTTACTTGAGCCTCTATGTGAAATGCTGTTGTGAATAACAGAAATAAGAAGAAAAATATTTTTCGGCAAGCCTTCATTTCAGGCACAATTAATGCTATATTTGTAAATTAGAGCACAAAATTAGTGAAAAAAACACTCACGTCAATACTTATTCTGCTGGGCACGCTGACTATTATGCGTGCCCAATACGACCGTGATGTGTTTTTTCTGCGCGGCAGAACGGCTCTGCAAGACGGCAAATATGCTCTTGCCATCGAAAATTTCAATGTTCTGGCAAGTTTGGATACCACAGACTATTGGAACTTTTTCTTTCGCGGAATAGCAAAATACAACTTGGGAGACATACGCGGAGCCAGGCAGGACTTTGACAGGTCTGTGCGCATCAACCCGGTCTTCACAAACGGATATCATTACAGAGCCATCAGCAAAAGCCGTCAAGGCGAATATGATTCCGCACTTGAAGATTTGGAAAAAGCAATCAGCCTCCGCCCGGGCTTGAACGGACTCTATTTCAGCCGCGGTGTCATTTATTTCCTTGCAAGACGCTTCGAGAGCGCAGTAAAAGACTTCGACCGCTATATCCGCAAGGAGCCCAAAGACCCCGGAGCCTATCTTAACAGAGGAGCCAGCTATTTATTCCTTAAAGACACCACCAAGGCGCTTGCCGATTATAACAAGGCTATCAGCTTGGACCGCTTCGAGCCGGAAAGCTACATCCGCCGCGGCAGCCTGTATGCCGCCAAAGGGAAGCTCTCCGACGCCTTGCAGGATATGAATCACGCAATAGAAATCGACAGCACCAACACCCTCGCCTATTTCAACCGCGCCCTGCTCTATTACGAAATCAAAGACTACAATGCCTCCATGGCAGACCTCAACCGCGTGCTTGAAGAAGAGCCGGGCAATGCCCTAACCCTTTACAACCGAAGCCTGATAAATGCTCAGGTAGGCAACTTTCAAGGAGCCATGGAAGATATGGACCGCGTAATAAACATCAATCCGGGCAATGTGCTGGCATACTTCAACAGAGCGTCCTTCTTTATGGAAATGGGGCGCTGGCAGGATGCGCTTGCCGACTATAATAAAGCGATAGAGCTTTATCCCGATTTCGCCAAGGCCTATATGAACAGAGCCTATGTGGAGAATATGCTGGGACTTAAACGTGCATCAAAAGCCGACTACGAAACAGCACGTAAGAAAATTGCTGAATATCGCAGCAAAAGCGCTGAGGGAGAGGCCTCTTTCGCCGACACTACACGCAAATACAGCTCCCTGCTGGCTCTTGATGCCGATTTTGCTAAAAAGGATTTCGATGACGAGCTCTTGCAGCATCGCGACATTGACATACGCCTTAAACCCCTCTACAAATTCCGCCTTGCAAAGGCGGATGAAAGTGCCAGGCGCGCACTCAGCCGCCATTACGAAAACCCGCTTATAGAGCGCTTCCAAAGTTCTGTTCCGGTGGATGTGGCGGTATCCAATTCGGACACCCTGCAAAAGCTGAAACTCAGCAGAAGCCTGAGTAGCATTTTGGCAGGCAACTATGCTTCGGGAGTAAGCGCCACAAATCTGAGCGCATCGGAAATATTCTTCATCAAGGGCATTTACGATGTGCAGAACAAGCAATATAGCAGCGCTTTGGACCATTTCGACAAAGCCGTACAGCTCTCCGGCAGCAATGAGGACGCCGATAATTATAAGCGCTTCTACAAAGCCTTCTACCTTATGAACAGAGGTGTTTTAAGGGCTGAAATGATTGACTTTATCGCCAGTATCGAAAGCAATGTGCAAACCCTCATGCTGGATGATAAAGGCACCACCAGAGCCCGCCTGAACGACAGGGTGGATCGCAGCTACGACTATTCCGAGGCCATACAGGATATGCGCGATGCCGTAGCGATTCTGCCCGACATACCCTATTTATACTTCAACCTCGGCAATCTCTATTGCCTCAGCAGCCAGATGGTTGGAGCCTTGGAAAATTATAATCACGCCATACGTCTTTATCCCTATATGGGCGATGCATATTATAACCGCGGCCTTGTGCTCATTTACCTTAAAGACAAAGAAAAGGGCTGTATAGACCTCTCCCGCGCAGGCGAGTTGGGAGTAGCCGAAGCCTATGGTGTCATATCTAAATATTGTGAAGATGAAAGCAAACGCTAAAGGCATAAGATTTCAAAGTTTTTCCAGCGGCAGCTCGGGAAACTGCTATTATTTGGGAAACGGTAAAGGAGGAATACTCATAGATGCCGGAATTGGCATACGCAGATTGAAAGCGCAACTCGCAAGAATCGGCCTTGGTTTCGATAAAATTCATGCAGTACTCATAACCCACGACCATTTCGACCATATCTGCAGTTTAGGCTCATATTGCAAGCGTTTGGCTAAGCCCATTTGGATGACCCGCGAACTTTATGCCTCTCTTTCGAAGAATTGGATGATAAGTCCTCACCTTAAGCCTGTAGTAAAAATACTCCCGGAAAGCGGTCCGGCAGAAATAGTGGAAGGCAGCATATTCGCCACTCCTTTCGTGGTTCCGCACGATGCAACACAAACCTTGGGCTATGCCATTGAAATAGACGGCTATAAATTCGTGATCATGACCGACATCGGCAGCATGACAGATGAGGCCATCAATTATGCAAAAGAGGCCTCTACCGTTGTTGTAGAAGCCAATTACGACCTCAATATGCTACGCCGAGGCCCCTATCCCAGAGCATTGCAAGACAGAATCTGCGGAGGCTGCGGCCATCTTTCCAATGACGAATGCGCAGATGCCATAAGGGATTTCATGCACGAAGGACTTAGGAACATATTCCTCTGCCACTTGAGCGCCCAAAACAACACTCCGGAGCTAGCGCTGCAAACCGTATCGAAGGCCGTAGAGGGCACAGGGGTACGCTTGGAGGCTCTTCCCCGCACGCAGGCATCCGCTTTTTATGAATTATAATTATTATCTTTGCCTGATTATATAATAAGTTATTATGAAGGACTTCATAAGCATGATGAGGCGTTATGTCAAACCCTACAACAAAAATGTGTGGGGCTCGGTTCTTATGAATGTTCTCTCGGCGGTTTTCAATATATTTTCCTTCACCCTCATAATTCCCATCCTAAACATTCTGTTCCAGCTGAATA
>FZPS01000009.1_pt29 | contig 23459 bp, 23 predicted proteins | sample 1817821 | NCBI WGS metagenome assembly FZPS01 (sample SAMEA104158645, study PRJEB21678) | metagenome | place: Germany | collected 2015-04-21 | reverse complement strand
TGCTTTAATGATTGCCAGTGTGAGAGGAAGCTTAATGGTAACACAGATACCTTCGCCGGGTGATGATTCAATTTCAACCTGTCCACTCAAACCTTCAACGATGCTTTTTACTACATCCATTCCCACACCGCGCCCTGAGACATCTGTAACAGCTTTGTTTGTGCTGAATCCGGGCCTGAAGATCAAATCGACAGCCTGTTCCATGGTTAAATCGCCGGAATAATTGGGCGGAAGTAGTCCTTTTTCGATCGCACTTTCCTTAATACGTTCCAGTTCCAGTCCTTGACCATCGTCATAAACCTGAATGATCACATGACCACCTTCATGAAATGCGCTCAATCTCAAGGTTGCCTCAGCAGATTTGCCAAGAGCCAACCGCTGTTCAGTGGTTTCAATGCCGTGGTCAATACTGTTGCGAACCAAGTGAACTAAAGGATCACCGATTTGATTAACCAGCGAGCGATCTAATTCTGTTTCTTCACCCACAATCTCGAGGTTAATTTCTTTTCCATAAGTCTGGGCAAAGTCTCTCACTAAGCGGGGAAAGCGGTCGAACACCTGCTTAATCGGTACCATCCGCAGCTTCATAGCTGCATATTGCAGTTCGGTTGTGATCCGATCCAGCTGAACTAGAGCATTTTTGGTGTTATCAGTCAGCATCTCGGTTTGAATCTCCATCACCTGGGTTTTGCTGATCACTAGTTCGCCGATTAAGTTAATCAGTCCATCCAGACGTTCTGTCTCTACTCGAATATAGCGATCAACGAATGCCCCCCGGGACAGCACAGGTGCAGACTTAGCATGCTGTTGTGCTGGAGAAGTCTTTTCAACTGCGGCAGCTAATTCGCTGCTGGGTTGATTTTCTTGAGGTGAAACTGCTTGCGCTGCAGGCTTAGAGGGGACAAACTCAATAGGTGTAACCGACACATACTCGATTTCCGAAATTCTTTCGACCGTATTGGCGATCGTTTCGCGGTCCTTTTGCGACAGCAGAATAACTGCAAACTCCAAATCAAACTTTTCATCCTCAAGGTCTTGAGCAGGAGGATTACTTTTGATAATCGTGCCGACCTGCTCTAAAGCTTGAAAGACAGTATAGACCCGCACCGACTTTAACAGGGTCTTCGGCCGCAGCCTTATAACAATCTTATACGGCAGATAACCTTCGTTAGCAGCCGACTGCACAACTTCAAGTTCAAAATCTTCAAATGTAATATCAATGCTTGATTCAGCAAGCTTCTGACTGTCCTCTTGGTGCTTAAGGCTGATCTCTAGATTATCGCGTTTCTGCATTAACTTTCTCAGTTCAGCAGCGAGGTGCCTTAAATCCGGCAGTTCTTCCTCGAGCAGAGTCTTTTCTAATAATGTCTGGAGACCGTCAATCGCCGAAAAAAGTACGTTCACCACCGGTTCAGTGGCACTTAACTCTCCGATTCTGAGCAGATCTAAAACACTTTCAATTTGATGGGTAAAATCTGCAAGCTCTTGGTAACCCATAGTACCGGACATCCCTTTTAAACTGTGGGCTGCCCGAAACATTTCATTTAAAGCTGCGCGATCATCTGGATTATTCTCTAGGCGCAGTAAATATTGGTTTAAAGCTTGTAAATATTCGTGTGCTTCTGCAGCAAACACGTCTTTGAATTCAGATGCATCCAAAGTTAATCCCCCCTTTGGTGTCAGCTGATGCTTTTGATTCTGTTGCTGGCGGTAGATATTTCTGTGATTCTAATTCCAAACTGCTCCCCTACTACTACAACCTCTCCGCGAGCAATTAGGGTGTTGTTAGCATAAACATCGATAGGTTCTCCATCAAGCGTATCCAACTCCATGATATGACCAGGACCGAGCTTTAAGATGTTTTCGATTGACATCTTGGTCCTGCCCAATATTGCTCTCACCTTGACAGGAATATCTTTAATCAGTTCAATATTGAGGTTGCCTAAATCATGGATTGCCTGTTTTTCGTCAGCTATAAGGCTGTCCCACGCAAGAGTTCCCGCAGGTTCCACCTCGGGCTCAACCGGAATATCCGGGGCGGGGTCTGCCACTTCGGCGCTGTCCATCTCAGCGCTTTCTTCCGCAGCAAATAGGCTTGCCACCATCTCTTTAGCAAAATCCAGATCAATCAACTGCAGCATTACGCTGTCAACAAGATCCGAGATGTTAAACCGAAATGAGATAACAGCAACCATATCGTCGCCAGCGCCGAGGACATCAATATCCTCACCAAGATTCTGTCTGAAAGCATCTGGCGGTGAAATGTTGATCAGACGATTAAACAGCTCGGACATGGACGTAGCTGCCGAGCCCATCATCACATTCATGGCCTCAGAAAGGGCGCTCATGGTGATTTCATCAACAACATCCGGAAACTCACTTTCGTCCAAACCCATCATTAAAGCTCCAATTACAGCGGCATCTTCTTCCTTGATCACCAGCAGATTCGATCCCTGCAGCCCTGTTTGGTATTTTACATCCACAACGATGCAGGGTATGGGATAGCTCTGCTGAACATCCGCTAACGAAGCCACCGATACATCCGGAACTGTAATTGTAACTTTCCGGTTGATCAGTGTGGACAAGGCAGTGGCAGCTGAGCCCATTGAGATGTTGCCTATTTCCGCGAGTGTATCTTTTTCCATTGCGGTTAAGTCTTTCTTGTCTGATGAATCGATTCCACGAATTAGAGCATCAATTTCACTTTGATCTAAAATATTGTCATTAGCCATTTTTCTACTCCTCTTGTGATTCACAAATCGATGTAATAACGACACCAAGCTTATCACCCAGTTTACCGGGGGTGCCTTTGAACTTGGTTAGTGAACCAACCTTTACATCTACATTTTCACTCCGCTTGCGGTCCAGTTCTATGACATCGCCGATTTCTAAAGTCAGCAGATCATTAACTGAGACTATGGCGGCGCCGAGCTCTACTTCTATTGGAAGTACTGCGGACTTAACCCGTTCTCTCAGCTGAGCCAGCTTTTCTGGATCTGGTGGAGTCAGTGATTCGAACAGCCGATGCTGCGTAATCTTGGACAGAACTGGTTCAAGTGTCCTAAATGGGATGCAAATGTTAAAACTATCTGTTACCTCATTAAACTCAAAGCGCAGTGAAACCACGACAACAACATCCCGATCGGTTGCGATCTGGAGAAATTGAGGATTGTGTTCAACTGCCTGAAGTTTAAAATCTATTGCTTCAACATCCTTCCAAGCATCACTGAGGATCTTACCAAAATTGGTGATTACCTGACGTTTAAACACAGCCATCTCAATATCGCTCAAACCACGGGAAAACCCATAGCTCTCGCCCCTGCCTCCGCAGAGACGGTCATGCATGATAAACGCGCTGTCGGGTGTCAGCTGAACCACAATACTGCCCGGCAGTGGAGACGCATCAAAAATACTCAGGACAGATGGATGCGGAAGTGAACGCACAAACTCTCCGAAGGTTAACTGATCGATAGCTTGAAATTTAAGCTCGAACCTTGTTCGGAACTTAGCCGACATTAACCCCGAATAGGCGCGGCTGAACTGCTCGTGGATTCTCTGCAATCCCCTCAGCTGATCTTTAGAAAACTTATTCGGTTTGGTAAAGTCATAAGGCGCATCGGATAAATCTTCAATTACTTCTTGAATGGCATCTTTCGGCTGCAGTGTAGCTTGGATCAGTTGATCTATTTCAGATTGGCTGAGAATATCTTCCATCTTTACCTCACCTCTCTTAATACATATATCGGCAGATTATTGGGGATCTCCAGCGGCAGCGGCCTCGCTTTCCAGGTTTTTCAACTCGATCTGCTCTTCAGTAGATAAAATTTTAGCCACTTCCAGCAGAATGATCAAACGATCATCTACTTTACCAACACCTTTTAGATACTCCGCCCGCAAACCGGCAATGCTCCGCGGCGGCGGTTCGATTGCCGATTGAGGCACTCGCATAACTTCTGTAACTGCATCAACTACAAATCCAACACTTCCGTCATTGATATCCACAATGATTACCCGAGTTTCAGCTGTGTTGTCTGCTTCCGGAACACTGAAACGTTTCCGCAGTGAAATAACAGGGATGATCTCTCCACGAATATTAGTAACTCCTTCGATAAAATCACTAGAATGTGGCAGCTTCGTGATATTCGGTGGTTTAATGATTTCGCGGACTTGAGTTATTTCAAAGGCAAACTCTTCATTGGAAAGATCGAAGACAACTAACTGCATTTCCTGGTCTACCGTTAGTTCATTCGCCATATCTTTTACTCCTTTCGGATTGGTTATTGGTTACAATACCCCATATTACTAGTAAATTCGATTATTATCCAGTAATTCCCTGCAAAAACTTCAAACTCGCAAAATCTAAATTGAAAATAAAAAAATCTAACTCGCCCAGAATAGGCAAGTTAGATTTTTAACTTCAATCGCCTTATTTAATAAATCCGATTAAGACGCTGACTGCGGCAGCAGCGATAGCGATCATTGCGGTACTTTTCGCCGATTTCAGTTCTTTTTCGGTTACTGCCTTGTAGTGATCAAACTCAGCCTGCAGTTCAGCAACCGTGCTTGATAATCCCCGCTCCCGGATAATGGCAGCGTTCATCTGCACAGCAATTTCATCGGAAATCCGCTTGTTTAACGCGGCCAGTTCCTCTTCAGATAGGCCTACCTGAGCAGCTAGGCTTTCAATGTCAGCCTGAAGCTGTTCCAGTGAGGAGCTGGTGGATTGCGCCTGCGCAGCACGGTTTTGCTTCTCCTGCTCGAGCATAACTGCAATATTCTGCAGATCTTTTTCTAATTCTAAATTGCGGCTGCTCAAGCTCTCTAACTGAACCTTCAGCTGTTCATAGCTGCGGAGCAGTTCACCATCAGTTCTAGCAATTGCTGCCAGTAGTTCATCTACTCGCTTCTGCAGCTCTGTAAGCAACTGCTGCTGTTCTTCTTCGCGAGTCAGCATCTCCTGAGACAGCTCGCTCGCTAGCTTCTCCAAGGACGCTTTAAAATCTTGGTCAAAGACCAACATGGAGAAAATTGCATCCTTTTCAGCAGTCCAATTTTGGATTCTATTCAGGTCTGCTTTCTGCATGCGGATTTCTTCGTCTATTTTAATTACAGCTTGCTGAAGCTCGGTAATGCTTTCGTTTTGAGCATCGAGCTGAGTTTGCTGGGCATCTGCCCGCTCCCGCTGATCCTGAAGTTCTTTCTGCTGAGATTGCAGTGTGCCCTTCTGAGCTTCAATTTCACTCTGCTGTTGATCAAGCAGAGCCCTGTGCTCGTCGAGGCTTTCCGCAGTTTTTATCGCTTCCTGCATAATATCTGCCTTAAGACGGGCAATTTCTTCAATCAGCTCAGCCTGGCTGGCTACTACCTTATTAACCCGCTCCTCAGTAGCCAAACCCAATTTTTGGGTATCATCTAGTGTTTTTACGATTTTTTCCTTATCTGTGTAAAACTTAACCAGCTCAGCGCGGAATTCGGTAGTCAGCTCGCGCAGCAGGTCAATGTCACCCTGGGAACCCATCACTCTGCCTGCTTCTATTTCGTCAAGAATTCTGGCTACAGTAACTGCCAGAGTATAGCGATCGACAGCGTTGGTTCCCTGGAAGCTGCCATCTTCATATGTCGCTAAAAATCCACGATTGACCAAAGACAGTACGGCTTGATAGGCCCAATGGTCCTGCGGCACATCGGTCACATTGGCTGAAACCGGTTGAGCCGCATAGCCTAATAACAGCACAAACAATAAAAGTCCACTAACTATCCGCGAGCTTTTCATCAAAATTTCCTCCCTTAAGCTTATTCGATCACAATTTCCCGATTCTCCACAGCCGCCGTGATTGAATACAGCTGGCTGTCATACAGCGAAACATTATTGATGTTTATCTCAGCCGTACCGCTTTGTTTAGCTCGGAAGTGAATGGTAATCAAGGTGCCAAATGCTGATGGCAGCGAATTGCCGGTACCTCGGTCACCGCTTATGCCTGAAACTACACCCTTGATATTATCCACTCGCGGTGTCTGCCAATCCAGAAGTTTGGCTGTTTCACCGGAGGTATCAACAAACAGTGTACCCCGTGTGATATCAAGTGAGCGGCCAACAATTTCGAGCATGTCCGGATCAAAACCGATTTCCAATTCCGCTCTGCGGAAATCCGGAAGGTTGGCAGCCAGGATCGGAATCGAGAAATATTCGCCCGCAGTTATCTTGGCTTTGGTTGTCTGCGGTTCCCCGACAAATACTTTGGGTTCGATGTAAGGTACAAGAACAAAGTTATCTTTGATATAGGTATCTGTATCTGAGGAGACAGTCAGTGAATAGACTAACTGGCCGGAGACCCCAGACGGATCCAGATGCCAAACCGCTGTAGCAGATTGGTTCGGTTCGATTGTACCCAGCTGTTTAACAGCGTGCTCGCCTTGGGGCAGACGGAACATCGGATGACTCAGTATAGCAGTCACATTGTGAGCTGCTGCGCCACCGGTGTTGGTAATCTCGGCCGTTACCTGCATTGGCAGCGGCGAGAGGCGTTCATTTTCAATCCCCAGCGCCAAAGGCCCTTCCAGTTTGATGTCTAGATAGTCTGGTCTTACAATCTCGATGCTTCTTCTGGCAGTAGAGGACTCGCTATTTTCTGCGTCCACTTTAACCTGATATGTAACATTACCTGAAAAATCACCGGTTGGTATAACCTGCCAGCTGGTTTGGATTGTCTCGTTGACATCCAAAGTGCCAAAGTTGCGTCTCATCGGAGTTGATGATGCGCTGACCAGCTCTAACTCAGGCGGCAGCGATAAGGTCGCTGTAACATTACGGGCTTCGCCCTTACCTGTATTTTGAATGTAAGCCACAATCGTAAAGGACTCGCGGTGCCTGCGGTCACCCCTCACCTGCCATGGTGAGGTCAAACCTACCGAAAGCTCACCCGGAGATATGGTGACACCGCCCAAACCATAATAGGATACATAAGTACGAGATTCGTTTGGTGCCAAAGGTTTCTGATCCCAGTACATAGCGATGGCACTATCCAATTCGAATTCTCCAGATCTGGTAAAATCTCGTCCCGGCTGAAACTCAAAGTTCCACAAGCCATCAACAATGCTGCCCCAGTTGCTGAAATAAACCCGGTCAGGAGTGGTAACTTCTCCTCCCACCAAGGTTCCCTGAGACATTACCCTTGGGTTGGAAAGGGAGTCGAAAGCCTGCCAAAACGCAGGCATCTGATCTCTGTAAAAGACCGTATCGGTTAGAATCGCCCGGTCTTGGAGACGGAAAGGAGCTCCATCATTTTGGCCAAGCATCGTATCAATTACGAGTCTTAAGCCTACAAGATGGGATACGCTGTCAGTATTCAACAGCTCGTACTCTATTTTTGCCGTGTCCATCAATCCGGTTGTAATGCTTCTAGCGAAGCTCAGTGTCTGGGTCACCAAAATTGGACCCAGCTGCCAGCTGCTCACCAAGCTGTTATCAACTACAGCAGGAGGTTGTACCACCGTACCATAGCTCCCGCTGCGGCCGGCACGTCGATTGGTAGAATTGCCGTAAACCCAGTTCTGATTGCCAATGCGAACTGTAGTGTACGAAGTCCACGGCTCTTCTCCACCATAGATTAAATGCTGATTCTCATCTCCTGCGCGATCAGGATCTCCGCCGGTGGTGCCGACTGAGAATCTGCCCATATTCTCTTCAAGCGTGTTGATGATAATGCGGATATATTCATTGGCGATCTCTAGGTTCACCTGCTGCTCCTCAGCGGAGGCACTAGCACACATTGCAAGCATAATAATCGCAATAAATATGAGGATTGTCCTTTTTGTTGAAGACAGCACAGCATGCACTCCTTCCTAAATTACAGTTCAGCCCAGTTGATCGCCACAGGAATAACTCTGATCCCTTCAGATAAGGAGAAGCTGACATCGATAATCAGCACATAGTCAAACTCTGCGCCAAGAAATTCCCAATTATTCAGGAACGTAAGCTGTGCCTGGCGATCCAGCCGCATATCTCCTGAAGTTTCTACAACTGCTACATCTTGAGCCCGACCATCCGTGCCCACCAGCACTTGCAGACGAACAATGCCCTCGGTTTTGTCATCCTGAGCGTTCTTCGGGTAGGAGACCCCCCCATTTCCGGCAATGTTCAAAACACTACCTCCCGCTGGTGGCGGCGGCGGTGGTGGCGCAGACTCTGCTTCACCCATACCTGACTCTTGAACGGAGCCAGAGCCATCCGTAATGTCTCCCATGATATCAGTTCCAGTTCCCGATACTCCCGAGAGCTCGTCATTGGGTTCCCGCTCTGATTCTGGATCAGGTTCGAGATCAATAGGTTCTTCCGCTTCCACTTCCGGTTCGACTGGTGCTTGGATAGGATCCGGTTCTGATTCCGGTTCTTCCTGCTGTTCGATATGGAGTTCTTCTCCTGTCTCACTGGTAACCAGCTGGGTAGAAACTTCCTCCGGTTCCGGCTTAGGCAGTGGTTCTGTCACGGTAGGCGGAGCCGGCGGCTCTACTTCTACTGTTTCTGGACGAGGCCGGGCAGGAGGAGTAATGTTATCGCGTGATTCAGGAACGACAGGTGTAGATGCAGCGTGGTCCTTGGGAGGTTCCTGGGTAGGCCGAGGCTGCTCCACCTGCGGAGCAGTAGTCTGCGAGGTCGGATCAGTAATCGGAGACAGTTCCTTGGCCGGACTCGGCTGGGAGTAAATAACGCGAACAACTCCTCCCTGCGCCGGACCTTCTACGCCGAAATTCAGAACGTCTTTCCATTCGGGAACCATCCAGAAAATTACGGCGTGGATCACAAGGGAAATAAAAATGAAAATATTTAAATTGTTATTTCTCTTATCTCCGAGATTCATCATAGTATTTGATCCACCTTTTTTAAGGTTGCCGTGTACCGATGTGAATAGTGTCAATGCCTACTTTGGACACGATATCCATCGCGCTGACCCACTGCTCAACAGTGGCGCGCCTGTCGCTGCTGACTACAACAGCGAGGTTTGGATTCACAGCAAGTGCTTCCGTTAAAGCTTGTTCAAGCTCCGGACCTGTAACCATTTTATTATTAAGATAGATGACTCCATCTTGCGAAACACTGACCTCAAAAACCTGGGATTGAACATCAGAACCGCTTACAGCTTTGGGAAGTTCAACCTGAATGGACATTTGGGTCTGATGCAGTACGGAAAATGCCATAAAAAAGATCAACAGGTGAAAGATCACGTCAATCATCGGTGTCATGTCAGGTTGAGCGAAGGGGTTGCGCTGTCTGCGTTTAAACTCCATTATCGTCACCTCTGACACCTAAGATATCAAGCAGCTGGGTGGAACATCTCGACATTTCCGCGATGTTGCGTTCAATAATGCTGTTTAAATAAGCGGTTACTGCCATAGTTGGAACTGCTATAATCAGTCCGGCTGCAGTTGTAATCAAAGCTTCTGCGATACCAGAACTTAAGTCGCTCGGTTGATGAATGCCCTGCATAGCTCCCATGACGTTAAACGCATCGATAACTCCGGTTACAGTACCTAACAAACCAAGCATAGGAGCAATACTGATAATCACATTGAGGATGTTCATCCGTTTTTCCATTTTGTAGATTTCAGCGTTGCCAATTTCGTGCATGCGCTCTTTGATCTCCGCTTTATCACGATCATAAAACGCAATGCCAGCGGAAAGGATAGCAGCTACTGGTCCCCGCGATTTCCTGGCTAACTGCATCGCTTCCAAGACCTTGCCCTGTCCCAATGCCAGTTCAATATCTTCCATTAAATCTTCTGTGTCAACTCTTGATCTCAACAAATACCACAATCTCTCGAGTCCTACGGCTACTGCTACTACCGAACAGAGCAGCAGAGGAATCATGACAGGACCGCCACTGATAATGATGTTTACCATTCACTATCCCTCCATTGTTCATCTACCAAGGTAACATTAAACCTGTTCGACATAATTATTCTAAATCCTTGTACATCCCACAAAATCCTCTGTGGTCACAAATACAGTTTTCGACGTGGACATGCAGTTATTGTCGGCAGGAAAGAAAAAACAAGCTGCGCTTAAACAGCTTGTTTCTAAAAGTCAGCCTGCGCTGCTGAGCCGAGCCTGTCTCCGCTCATATTCGGTTTTACGAACCCGCATCAGATATATCTCCCTCTGCTCAGCTCCACTTCCCCGGGTTAAACGGCCTTCTTTTTTAAAGCCTGCCTTATGATAGCATCTTATTGCCCGAAGATTATCGCTATAAACTTTCAGATAAATGCGGGATAGATTTAAGTGATTAAAGCCGTGTTTTAATAAAACGGTTACCGCGTCGGTACCATAACCCCGATCCCACAGATTTTTTTCACCAATGCGCACTCGCAGTTCCGCATCCCCGCTGCGCCAGGTAATCTGATCCAGTTCGATATCACCGATAATTATACCGTTAAGAATGATGCCAAATCTGATCTGGTACCGGTTGCTTTCGGTTCGTTTTACCCAAGCTTCGCACTCCTGCACTGTTTTAGGATAACTGCCATCGCTGAAATACTCTATTTCATCATTATTGCTCCAGCTGATAATGCGCTGATAATCCGCCGGTTGAATCGGCCGCAGCATAACTTTTTCGCCATAAAGCTCCATGAAACCCCCCACTCCTTTTATGAAAATTGGTTGAATAACTATTTCGGATGGTTTGGTGTATGTTAGCTCTATTCGCTGCCCGCCGAATGTTAACCTTTAAGTAAAAAGCGGGAATAAATCATGATTTTGACAGATGGGCCCTTAAGCTTTCCACCCACTGATCTGGAATCAAACAGCGGCCGATCAGCACTTCGTCCTTGCCTTTGGGACCGTGGCAGTCGGATCCGCCGGTCGATAATAAATTAAACCGCTCAGCGATTTGAGAAAACTCCCGGACCTGGTCGGAATTGTGGTTGGAATGGATTACCTCTAAGCCGTCTATACCGATGCCGATCACATCTAACACCACGTCACGGTTCCTAATCAGCCCCGGATGTGCCAGCACCGCCGCGCCTCCGGCTGCGCGGATCAGCTCTACAGCTTGTCCGCAGCTCAATTTTTTGCGGGAAACATAGGCAGGAGCTCCAAAGGCCAGAAATCTGCGGAAGCTTTCCTGAATACTTGCAGTGTATCCTGATTCCATCAGAGCTTGTGCTAGATGCACCCGGCCGATCACTCCGGTACCGGCAAGTTTCTGTACCTGCTCAAAGTCGATAAAACAGCCGAGCTGATTAAGCTTCTCCACCATGGCATAGGCTCGCTCCCAGCGCTCTGCTTCTAGCTGTTTAAGAATCTGCAGGAGCTCAGTGTTGTCTAGATTAATTCCATAACCGAGGATATGCACTTCGCTGCCCTGGTACTCGGTGCTGAACTCAATACCGGTAAATATGTCCAGCTGCGGGAAGCGACTGCGGTCTACTGAAGCAATACCATCAATCGTATCATGGTCGGTAATTGCAATTGCTGATAACCCCAGCTCTATTGCTTTGGTGATTACTTGGACAGGAGCCCAGCTTCCATCGGAAGCTGTTGTGTGTAGGTGTAGATCTGCTGGCACTTATGCTCATCCTTTCGCCTGTAGTTGACTGCGAAGCTGCTGGAGTATCCTTTTCTCAATTCTTGATACCTGAGCTTGCGAAATGCCGATATCGGCAGCCACCTCCATCTGGCTTTTCTCGGCAATGTAGCGGAGCAGCAGCAGACGGCGCTCAGTTTCATCTAACCGCCGCACAGCATCTTTTAGGTAAAATCCGGATACTTCCGGCTCAACAGCGACCTGGTCTTCTAGGAGGATTGGATCGCCTTCATCTTCATGAACCACCTGCTGAAGTGAAAGCACCGGAGCTGCCGCTTCTAAAGCTGCAATCAAATCTTCCTTGGCTGCTCCAATTTCTGCTGCAATTTCGCTGATCACTGGGTCTCTCCCCAATTTTCTGCTTAACTCTTCTTTAGCAGTCAGTGCCTTGGCCGCTAGTTCCCTCAGAGAGCGGGATACTTTTAATGGCGATGACTCGCGGATATAGCGCTTAACTTCGCCAATAATTTTTGGCACAGCGTATGTGGAAAACTTAACATCAAAACTGAGATCAAAATCATCGATTGCTTTAACCAGCCCTATACATCCAATCTGAAACAAATCATCCATCTCGACGCCGCGGTTTGCAAAGCGAGCGACAATACTGCGGACTAGGCGCAGATTGCATTCAATTAATCGCTGCCTAGCTTCATTATCCCCTAATTTCGCTGTCTCAAGCAGAACTCGTGTTTCGTCACTGGACAAAAGCGGATAGCCACCGAAATCCATCGAACCTAGCCTCTATTTTCCGGAATTTTTTTGGTCATCATTACTTTGGTGCCTTGATCAACTTCGGACTCGATTACAACATGATCCATCAGTTCATGGATAAATACCAAACCCAGTCCCATTCTTTCTTCCGGTATGGTTGTGTAGCTTGCTTCCGATGCTTTAGTAATATCGGGGATACCGCAGCCAAAATCTTCAACCGTTACTCTCAGCTCATTTTCAGAAAACTGCGCTGCCAAAACTATATTGCCGTAACTTTTGCGGTAGGCATGAATTACGCAGTTGGAGACTGCTTCTGAAACCGCAACTTTAATATCTTCGATTTCTTCTAACGTCAAATCTAATTGGGATGCGAACAAGGCAATTGCTGTCCGAGCAAACATCACATTTACTGATTCACTCGGAAACTCGATTCTAATCCAGTTTTTGACCTCCATTTCTTACTCCTCCCCCTTATAAAGATAGTGCTTCTTTTACCGAATCAGTAAAGTAAGCAATCTTCTGCATGCCCGAAAGTTTGAGGATGCGGTGGACATGAGGGCTGCAGGCAACAAAAATCAATCTACCGCCGCGCTTTTGAATCTGCTTATACCGGCCTAAAATCACTCCCAATCCAGAGCTGTCGATAAACTTTATTTTATCCATGCGCAGCACCAAATCCTTGATCACCTGGTTTGTAGCTAACTGGTTGTCGATGTACTGCTTAAAAGGCGGCGCGGTATGCATGTCGAGTTCGCCCTCGAGCGTAATGATCAGAGCGTTGTTCACCGTTTCTGCCGACAGCAATTGTTGTTCCTCCCCTCTGGTGTTTCGGTTTTTTAAAAGTTCACTATTTTGTATTTATTCATCCTTAATGTGATAATTCCTGCTCAGAAATGAAAAAAGGAAGCTTCATCAGCTTCCTTCAGTTAACAGGAGCAGCATTTTTTGGTAAATGCGAATTAGCAAATCGGGGATGCTGGCCCTCTCTATGGCTACCTCAGGTTTTAGTTCCATCTCAGCCACAGGCTGATCTTTGAGATAGGCAGTAATCTTCCCTACCGAAATATCGGTGGTAAGAGGCACCGGCAGTGAATCATCAATGCTGACCTCGGTAGTAATCTGCGCCTGCTCTCCCCTTTTTACGGTAACATAAAAATCTCTGCTCACAACCACATTTACTTTTTCTGGAATACCTTTCGGAATCATAATCTCTCCGACAGCAGTCTGTTTGGGTATAACCAAATGGGTTGTATACTCCCGAAAACCATAGTCCAATAGTTTAGTAATGTCGCTCTCGCGGCTGGCTTCACTGCTGCTTCCGAGCACAACCGCGATCAACCTCAGCTCGTCGCGCTTGGCTGTGGCAGCGATACAGTATCCCGCTTCGGTTGTAAATCCGGTTTTTAAACCATCAACCCCTTGGTAGCGGCGAAGTAGTTTATTATTATTCCATAAGACCGGTTTTTTGGTTGAATTTGACCTCATAGTATATTCATACGTTGAGACAAATTCTAATAATCGCGGCACTGTTAATGCATGGCGGGCCAGCTCAGCCACGTCTCTTGCACTCATGACCTGTCTGCCTCCCAACCCCAATAGAGTTGGCGGCAGGCCGCTGGCATTGCTGTACTCGCTATGGATTAATCCAAGCTCGCGAGCTCTTTGATTCATCAGAGATGCAAAAGCTGATTCCGAACCGGCGAGATATTCTGCTGCAGCAACCGCCGCATCGTTTGCTGAGCCGACAGCAATCGCATAAAGCATTTCTTCTAGTGTAAGCTGTTCACCGGGTTCAAGCCATACCTGCGAGCCGCCCATTGAAGCTGCGTATTCGCTGGTTGTAACCAGATCTGCAAGGGCTACTTTTCCGTCATTAAGTGCTTCCAAAACCAGCACTAGAGTCATCAGCTTCGAGATGCTGGCGACTGGCAGCGGTTCATCAATGTTTAATTCATAAAAAATCTGTCCGCTGTCAGCATCCATCAATAGAGCTGCTTTAGCTGTCAGGTCTAGTTCGGCAGCTGATCCCACCGCTCCCATACAGATAATGATGACAGCTGCTAAAAGCCAAGATTTACAGCGGATTTGACGCATGAACACCGCCCCCCTTCTTTAAATGCATATGGGGCTTGGCGCTCTATTATACATCACCACCGGTTATTTTGCGCCAAATCAAGCGGCGAAACGGTGGCGGCGATTGGCTGAAGCCGAAACAATCCCTTACTGCTTCAGGTTCATTCTTTAGTGGTTGGCTGCTGTGAACAACTGCTAAAGGCTGATTAATACCGACATAGGTTCCCGCTTTAACTTTCAATTCGATGCCGACACTGTAATCAATGCTGCTGGCTTTATCTATGCGGCCTGCGCCAAGCTGCATTACTAAGCTGCCAAGTTTCAGCGCATCAATGCTTTTAATGAAGCCGGATTGGCTGGATGTTACCACCGTTTGGTAATCGGCAGCTGGCAGCAGGGAGGGATTGTCAATTACGTCGGGATTGCCGCCTTGGTTAGCGATCAGTTCACGGAGCTTCTCCAGTCCTGCCTTTGTCTGCAGCTTTTCCAAAAGGGTGTCATAAGCAGCCTGATAATCCGATGAATGCTCGGCCAGAACCAGCATTTCTGCCCCTAACCGCAGGCATAGTTCAGTTAAGTCCCAAGCTCCATTTCCTGATAAGACAGCGATTGCTTCTTTGACTTCTAAAGCATTGCCAATGGCAGTTCCAAGAGGCTGATCCATATCGGTAACCAGAGCGATGGTCGGTTTTCCAGCCAACTTACCGATTGCCACCATTGTCTTCGCAAGCTCTACTGCGTCTTCTAATTTCTGCATAAAGGCACCGCTGCCGGTTTTAACGTCTAACACAAATCCATCGGCACCGGAGGCAATTTTTTTACTCATGATGGACGCTGCAATCAGCGGCAGCGAATCAACTGTTGCCGTGACATCCCGGAGAGCATAGAGTTTTTTATCTGCTGGAGCAATTGTTTCGGTCTGGCTGATGAGGCTGACTTTAATCTCGTTCACTTGACGGATAAACTCAGCCTGGGACAGCTCAACCTTAAAACCGGGGATGCTTTCCAGCTTATCAATAGTGCCGCCGGTGTGCCCCAGTGCTCTGCCGCTCATTTTTGCGATCGGCACACCACAGCTGGCGACTAAGGGTGCCACGATTAAGGTTGTTGTATCCCCCACTCCCCCAGTGGAATGCTTGTCGATAACGCTTCCTTCAATACCGCTCAGATCATTAATCGCTCCAGACTGAGCCATAGCCAAAGTCAAATCGGCGGTTTCTCGATGGGACATGCCTTGGAAATAAACTGCCATGCAGAAGGCGGCCATTTGGTAGTCGGCAATCTCGCCGGCATTGTACGCGCTGATTAAATACTTAATTTCAGCGGTGCTCAGTTCTCCCCCACTGCGCTTTTTTAAGATCAGATCATAAGCTCTCATCGCTTTCACCTCCACAGTTTGCCAAGAAAACTCTCGCCCGCAAATATCGGCTGCAGGCCGAAAAACTCACAGATGGTTTGAGCAATATCACTAAAGGTGGCTCTAATGCCCAATTCCACCGGCTGCACTTGGGAACCGTAGACCAGAAGAGGCACGTACTCCCGCGAGTGATCCGTGCTTGGCGTAGTGGGATCGCAGCCGTGATCTGCAGTGATGCAGAGCACATCATCAGCCGCAAGATTATCCAGGATTTCCGGCAGGCTGTTATCAAACTCCCGCAGGGCTTCGGCATATCCGTGGGGATTATTGCGGTGACCATATAAGCTGTCAAAATCCACACAGTTGGCAAAAATCAAGCCGGATGCTTGGCTCTGCAGGGCATGGACCACGGCGGATACTGTTTCCCGATTGTTCCCGGACGGAAGATGATTTCGGATTCCTCTTCCTGCAAAAATGTCCTTGATTTTGCCTATGGCTGTAGTGGGAATCTGGTTTGCTGTTAAGTAGTCAAGAACGGTTGGCTTTACCGGGGATAAGCTGAAATCTTTGCGGTTTTCAGTCCGCCAAAAACTGCCTGGTTCACCAAGAAATGGGCGGGCAATCACTCTGCCTACCCCATGCTCACCTACTAATATTTGGCGGGCGATTTGGCACCACTCATAAAGCTGCGGTAGAGGCACAATTTTTTCATGGGCAGCGATTTGAAAGACGCTGTCAGCTGAAGTATATACGATTGGAGCTCCATCCTTCATATGCTCAGCTCCCAAATCCTTAATGATCTCTGTACCGGAAGCGGCATAATTGCCCAGGATTGGCCTGCCGATCGCTCGGGAAAAGGCGTCAATAATGTCATCGGGAAAACCATCAGGATAGGTTGGAAATGGATGCTCAAGAACAACTCCGGCTAATTCCCAGTGGCCGGTGGTAGTATCTTTTCCCGGAGACTGCTCTGCCATTTTACCCCAAGCTGCCAGCGGTTCTTGGTGAGGATTTACACCTTGAATAGGATGAATGTTCCCCAAACCAAATCGCTCCAAATTTGGCAGTTCTAGGCCGCCAACTGCCTCGGCGGTATTGGCCAGGGTGTTACTGCCCTGGTCATTGTACTTCCAGGCATCAGGAAGCTCGCCAATTCCTACACTATCAAGGACTATCAAAACAAATCTAGCCATAAGCATTAATCCTTTCTATTAGAGCTAACCTGCGCGCGGGGATGAGTTGTTTGATAGACACTGCGCAGATGCTCTCGGGTTAAATGAGTATAGATCTGGGTAGTGGCAATGTCAGCATGTCCAAGCATCTGCTGTACCGAGCGGAGATCCGCTCCATTGGCAATTAAATGAGTCGCGAACGAGTGGCGCAGAACATGGGGGCTGAGCGTTTTTTCGATCTCGCACTTCTTGCCGTACTGCTTGAGGATTTTCCAAAAGCCTTGGCGGGTCATGCGCCTGCCTCTAGCATTAACAAACAGTGCCTGCTCACTCCGGTCTTTAACCAATTTACTGCGGCAGCGCTGGATATAGTGTTCCACAGCTTTAAGGGCCTTGCTGCCGATGGGGACAATCCGTTCCTTGGCTCCTTTACCAAAACACCGAACAAAACCAAGGGGATCGATATCACCCATATTTAAACAGATTAGTTCACTTACCCTTAAGCCAGTGCCGTACAGCACTTCAAGCATTGCTAAGTCCCGATAACCGGTTCTACTGGTCAAATCGGGTGCGCTCAAAAGCTTGTCCACTTCTTCGATAGTTAGAAATTCGGGAAGCTTGGTCTCTGATTTTGCTGCTTCCAAAACACTAAGTGGATTCTCATCGATCAGATCTTCAATCAACAAGTACTGATAAAAACCTCTGAGAGCAGCTGTCTTCCTAGCCAAAGTGGCTGGTTTGCCCTGCAGTTCCGCTTCGATTACTGCTAAGAAATCGATTACAATGGTTGGGCTTACCTCAAATAGGGATAAGTCTCTGTCCCTTAGATATGTATAAAACTGGTTTAAGTCAGTTTCGTAAGCTGCGATCGTATTATCACTCAATCCCCTTTCGATTAAGAGATGATTGAGGTAATCGCTGATGTAGCTTAATTCTTGTTCCAATTTCTCACCTCCAGATCAGGCTATCAAGCGCATCGAAAGCTGCATCAAAATGGGTGTGATGTACATTTCCACAAGCGAAGCGACTGCTAAGAGCCCACTGCTGAAAAGAATGATAATCGTAGTGGCTAAAAAGTGCACAACAATACTTTTATGTGATGTTCCAATGAGAGTTTTGACAGCAGATCCAGCAAAAGAGATAGCTGTGGTAGCGGCTAGTATTAAAGCGGGAATCAAAAACAAATTATGGGGAAGCAGCGAGGCAGCAGCCATCAGTACGCCGTTTAAATGCAATTCAGAAATCATAAAGCCAACGGTAAATCCCAAAACAAAGCCGCGCACAAAGATGAGGCCAAGAATCACAGGCACCCCGATGATGGTCAATCCCAACACCCAGATCAAGCCGCTGAGCTTCAGAATGTTGTCGGCAGCAGCTTTAGCTGCCAGAGTGTGCCGGTTAACTGCCGCCAATTCCTGCGGAAGAGTGAGATAAAAATCTTTCAGATAGTTATTTAAATCAGAAATCTGAGCTGGAGACAGCGTATTGACCGCGGCTGAGCCAAACGCAATTCCCATTAGAAACAGGAGCACAACACCGATCAGAATCGGCAGGCGCTGTTGAAAGTAGTACAACAACCCAAATCCCTCCCCCTTGCCTGTCTATCGGATCATATGACAGGATGGAGTGAGATATGTCAGAACCAGTTTGGACTCACCCTGCTGTTTAAGGAGTGAACAAAAAACTCCGGGTCTTCCTCTCCCTTTTCCCAAGTAATGATGGTAAATCCACAGTTATCAAGTCTCAGCCGGTGGCACTTAATGATGTCAACGTCTAGAATTTTGGCAATTAACGTTCTGATGGTTCCGCCGTGGCTTACTGCTATAACTGTTTCTAAATTAGAGGCTGCCACTTCTTTAAGCCACTGAAAGGCTCTTATCTGCACTTGAGACCCGGTTTCACCTCCGGGAATCTGAATATCGATATTCTGCCTGCGTCCGTAATACAGCTCTGGGTACTTTATTTTGATTTCTGAGCGGGTTAATCCTTCCCAAACTCCAAAGGCGTATTCCCGCAGGCGAATATCAGCTTTAACTGGAAGCTGGTGAACTTGAGCAATCGCTGCCGCGGTATCATATGCCCGCTTAAGATCACTTGCATAGACAGCATCTAATGGCCAGTCTCTGAAAAACTCTGCTAAGACTTCCACCTGCTCTCTCCCCTGTGGCGAAAGGGGAATGTCCTGCTGCCCCTGGTACCTGCTTGCTGTATTCCACTCCGTTTCTCCATGGCGGACCAACACTAATAAACCCACGGACTACCTCCTTACCCAAAGACTGCAAAATTTGGAATTTACTGCCAGAAAGTGCATATACTATCACTGGATCGAAAGGGGGACTTGCTTGTGATAGTAATAATCGGTAAACGGGACTGGGTTTTAAAGCAGCTTCGCCAGGCGGCGGCTAGATTTGAGAATCTGGGCCAGTGGCACCGTCATTTAACAAACTGCCGGCATACAAGCCGGCCGCCAGTGCTGATTCAAAGAAAAATGGATCTGCATTAAAATCCCTGCCCATTGTTTTGAGAGTTACTGGAGCTTCTGCTAACAGCTGCCGATAGCGCTGCGTAGCTATCCATTTGATTTTATGGCTTGTGAGCTGCTTCAGCTGCTCTTTAATGATCGGATTATCCTGCAGCACCTCAGGAAGAGGAATCACGCATGAATGCTCGCAGATTCTGGTCAATGCTGTAAGCGTATGGTGGCTGATTCCTTGGTGGCGGGGTCTTGGATCTGCGGTGCTGATTCGTGCTATTCCAATCCTATACCCACCTAGAGTATTAACCGCATTTAAATAGATTCCCTGCTCTAAAGCTGTGGTACCCCAGGGTGTTCCTGTGCCCACTACTCCAGGACCCATCAAGATCACCGCAGCATCAGCTCGACAGACATGTCTCGCTGCGATGAGTGCGCTGTATACATTGACAGCTTCATATCGACCTCCAAAGGCGTGGTTAAAAGTGATGGTATCATCCAACAGCTCATGCTCGAGCAGAGCGGTCACTTGCTTGCTCAATGCCAGCGGCAGCGCAGCGCCATCGCTCATTAAGTATACTATTCTGCCCTCAGGAAACAGATGCTTAAACCCAATGCACACAGGGGCCAGCATGCTGTGCAGGGAGCCGACCATAACTGGCATGCCGCTGATAGAGGACTGGGAAGCCATAATCTCATGGTAGGGACTATCCGGTTCTTCTACACTTAAAACTCGTCCTTGGCTGGGAGTGTAGCGCACCTTGATAATATGACCTTGATTTAGCTCGGGCTGGTGCGTTTTGCCAATAACTCCCATCACAAAATGACTGCCGCCGGTACCTAGACCTAAAGTTATGGCTGTAGTGTTTAAGATTACCCGGTCACCAATTTGACAGGTTCCGGTTAAATCAGGAAAATTTACAGCCATTTCTTCTTTGTTTCCAATTTTTATCCGCAATTCCTGCTTTTCAGCTCCTGCGTTAATAATTTCAGTTACTGTTCCTTGATTAACCCAGCAATCCATTTCGACCCACCTTCGGTAAAAATTGGAATAAAAAAAGCAGGCAATTACCTGCTTAAGTTTACTCTGTCTGTGCAAGCACAGCTTTTCTTGATAGATTGATTCTGCCCTGACGGTCAATTTCTGTAACTTTGACCAAGACTTCATCTCCTATATTGAGGACGTCTTCCACTTTGTTAACGCGTTCGTTTGCCAATTGGGAAATATGGACTAATCCTTCTTTACCCGGCAGGATCTCTACAAACGCACCGAACTTCATAATCCGTTTAACAACTCCCAGATACGAAGCTCCGACCTCTATATCTTTAGTGTAGCTTTCAATCATCTTCGATGCTTTTTCGCCATCGCCATCGGCTGTTGAAGCGATGTAAACGCGGCCGTCATCATCAATGTCGATGGCTACATTGGTTTCTTCAATAATCTTGCGGATGGTCTTGCCGCCTGGACCGATTACATCCCGGATTCGGTCGACAGGGATCTCCATTGTGATAATTCTTGGTGCGTAAGGTGACAGATCTTCGCGGGGTTTATCTATTACCCCCAGCATTTTGCCGAGAATGAAGAGACGTCCTTCGCGGGCTTGAGCCAGTGCTTCTCTAAGAATAGCTTCGCTGACTCCACCGACTTTGATATCCATCTGCAGAGCAGTGATTCCTTGTTCGGTTCCTGCTACTTTAAAGTCCATGTCGCCCAAAGCATCTTCTAGTCCCTGAATGTCGGTGAGGATTGCGACTTGGTCTTCATACTTGACTAATCCCATGGCAATACCGGCTACCGGACTCTTGATGGGCACACCTGCATCCATCAGCGCTAGAGTACTGCCGCAGACACTGGCCATTGAGCTTGAGCCGTTAGATTCAAGAACTTCTGATACCAGCCTGATTGTGTATGGGAACTCTTCCTCACCCGGAATCATGGGCAGCAGAGCTCTTTCTGCTAACGCACCGTGACCAATCTCTCTTCGACCAGGACTGCGCAGAGGCCGTACTTCACCGACACTGAACGGCGGGAAGTTGTAGTGATGGATATAGCGCTTCCGGTCTTCCTCGGTGAGGTTGTCCAGCAGCTGTTCATCGGACTTGAGGCCCAAAGTGCAGACTGTTAAAACCTGAGTTTGTCCCCGAGTAAACAGTCCCGAACCATGGGTTCGCGGCAGTTTACCGACGTTGACAGTTATTGGTCGAATTTCATCGAGCTTGCGGCCATCAGGTCTGATCCCCTTGATTATCATGCTGCGCACGATTGTTTTAGTAAGATCATCCAGGACGGTGTTGATCGCTTTTTGATTTTCTAGATGCTTCTCTTCCCCAAATTCTTGGAGATAGGTTTCGTGAACCAGCTCCCGCACCTTGCTGACGTCATCTTCCCGTTCGAGCTTATCTTGATTGTATAAAGCTTCTCTCAATTTATCGGTTGCGAAGTCTGAGATCCACTGGGTGACGTCATGATCTGGCTGGAACAGTTCAACTTCGATTTTGGGTTTGCCAATTTGAGCACGAATATCTTCCTGCAGCGCGCAGATTTTCTTGATTTCCTCATGACCAAACAAGATCGCCTGCAGCATTGCTTCTTCATCAACTTCGTTGGCTCCGGCTTCCACCATCATAATTGCATCAGCTGTTCCGGCAACAACCAGGTCCAGATCTGATTTTTCTTCTTCGACTTGATTTGGATTGATCACATATTTGCCATCAACCCGACCCACTTTCACTCCTCCGATTGGTCCCTCGAAGGGAATATCGGAAACAGTCAGTGCGGCACTTGCTCCGATCATTGCAGCAATTGACGGCGAGTTATTCTGGTCAACCGACAGTACTGATGCAATAATCTGAACATCGTTGCGGAAACCTTCCGGGAACAGCGGACGCAGCGGTCTGTCAATCATTCTAGCTGCTAAGACTGCTTCTTCTCCCGGTCTGCCCTCTCTTCTTCCCCATCCTCCAGGGATTTTCCCCACGGAGTACATTTTTTCTTCATAATCCACCACCAGTGGGAAGAAATCAATGTCGGGACGAGGCTGTTTTGCCATGGTAGCAGTAACTAGGACCACTGTGTCGCCGTAACGGACAAGCACAGAGCCGTTAGCCTGCTTGGCCAGCTCGCCAAACTCCAAGGATAGGGTACGATGACCTAATTCTATTGTAAAAATATCGGGCATCGACATACCTCCTTTTTCATTGTAGTATTCCCCATTTTACCATTCTGTAATGGTTGCAAAAAAGAGCGGGACTCCCCGCTCATCTTTATCGACGTAAGCCGAGCTCTTCGATGATTGCACGGTAACGATCGATATCCTTCTTCATTAAATAATTCAACAAACCGCGACGCTGTCCAATCATCTTATACAGTCCTCTGCGTGAGTGATGGTCATTCTTGTGCACGCGCAGATGGTCTGTCAGCTCACTGATTCTTTGAGACAAAATAGCAATCTGAACTTCAGGAGAACCAGTGTCGTTATCATGACGCTGATATTTCTTAATCAGTTCATCTTTGCGATCTTTGGCGATCATAACATTCACCTCCATATCATCAAGATCTCCATAATCCAAGCAGAACGCCGGTGCTGCATTTCTCCCTAGAATATGGTTATTCCCCACCTATTCTAACACAATTCTGTGCCCTTGTAAACGAAAATTATCGATGTTGGCGAGGGCATGATCACGGTCTCTGCCAAGCTGTTCGCGCAGATTTTCGATGGAAGAAAACTCACGCCATAAGCGCATTGTCATTAAAAAGCAGACTTCGATAGTCTGACCATAGAGATTGCCGTCAAAACCAAACAGATGCGATTCCACAGTGCCGTTGGGACTGACCGATGTCATTGATGGATAATTTGAACCGTCAGCAAGAAAACACCAAGTAAGATAGGCTCCAGCTTTTGGCAGAATTAGATTTTTGTTTAGTTCGATATTGGCGGTCGGAAACCCAAGTTCTCGTCCCAGCTTTTTGCCGTGGACAACAGTGCCGTGGTAAGAATGGTAGCGACCTAACAGCTCTGCAGCCAACCTAACGTCTCCTGCTGCAATTACGCGTCTGATGCGGCTGCTGGAGACCGGTTCATTATTATGTAGAA
>FZPS01000144.1_pt84 | contig 23478 bp, 12 predicted proteins | sample 1817821 | NCBI WGS metagenome assembly FZPS01 (sample SAMEA104158645, study PRJEB21678) | metagenome | place: Germany | collected 2015-04-21 | reverse complement strand
TTACCATAGTCGGAGACAAAACCGGTGGCGGAAGCGGTTTGCCTTTTTCGTCGGAATTGCCCAATGGATGGTCGGTACGCTTTTCGGCCTGCCCAATGTTTAACGCCGAAAAAGAACATATTGAATTTGGTGTAGACCCCGACGTGGAAGTAATGATGCTTTCTTCTGATTCCGAGAAAAAGATCGATACCATTATCGAAAGAGCAAGAGTTATTATCGAAAATAAATCGGAATATTAAATTCTTTTTTTAAAAAACAATTTAATAGACAAAATCTATATACAATTGAATTTTTATAAGTTTTCTTAATATCATAATTATTATTTCAAAATAATATTTATTTTTGCCAATAATATTAGTAGGAAATTAACAATGCATGTAAGTTTTTATCTACATATCGGCTAATGAAAACAAAATAAGAAAAAAGCGAACGAAGCATATTATTAATTTAATATCATTATAAAATAATAAATAAATTATCAGGATAATGGAAAATACCAATCGTAAATTTCAATTGTCTGTAATGATGTTCCTTCAATTCTTCATCCAGGGATCGTGGTATGTAACGATGGGGACATATTTAGGAAAGACACTTCATTTTACAGGAGTTCAGATTGGGCTTGCATACGGAACAGCGGCTATTGCAGCCATCATATCTCCTGTAATTGTAGGCATGATTGCAGACCGTTTCTTTTCTGCAAACAGAGTACTTGCTTCATTAAACATTGTTGGAGCTGTTTTACTTTTCGGTTTGACAAAGATCAAACATTTTTCTTTGTTCTTCCCTATTCTCCTTATCTATAACATTTGTTTCATGCCTACAATGTCGCTATGCAATTCCATTTCTTTTGAAAATCTTGCTAATCCAACCAAAGAATTTTCTAAAATTCGTCTATTTGGTTCCATTGGCTGGATTGTGGCAGGTATATTGATCAGTTCATTTGATTTGGAAACACTCTCTACTCCTTTTTTGATAGCTTCTGCAATTTCTTTTCTTGCAGGATTGTATGCGTTGACATTACCCTATAAGGCTCCTCAAAAAACAACCGAAAAAACAACCGTTGCCCAAATTCTGGGATTCGATGCCTTTAAACTGACTAAAGATAAATCATTTCTCGTACTACTTGTATTTTCTGCTTTAACCTGCATACCTTTAGCTTTTTATGATTCCTTTACAAATTTATTTATCGTGAATCAGGGAATCGACAATGCAGCCGCAGCCATGAGTATGGGGCAGATCGCCGAGGTTATTTTTCTGTTTACCTTTCCATTCTTTTTTTCAAAATTAAAATATAAAGGAAGTATTACAGCTGCCATTATCGCATGGCTTATCATGTACGGCTGTTTTGCTTTAGGAGCATATACAGGATTAAAGGGATTCATTTATGCTGTTTTGCCGTTTCATGGCTTCTGTTTTACATTTTTCTTTGTTGGCGGACAACTTTATGTGAACGAAAAAGCACCGATAACATTAAGAAATTCGGCTCAAGGACTGATTGCCTTTGCTACTTATGGAGTAGGAAAATATTTGGGAACATTAATCGCGGGAAACGTGTTGGATCACTTTTCTATTCAAAATACTCATGATTGGGCATCGGTATGGGCTGTACCTTTCGTAATGACTGTAATTATTTTGACTGGATTCGTTTTGCTGTTCCAAGAAAATGCAAATACTTCAAAAATTGGCATTTAAATATAAAACATAAATAAAATTATCATGATTTAAATTGTTTATCAATCAATTAAAAACGTTATGCTATGATTAAAACAAAAAAAATTGTTTTTAAGGCAATAAAAGCTTTAAATAAGATTCAGGCACCACTAACTTTGTTGGTTTTAATGCTGATGATTTCGCTTAATTACCAAGCAGAAGCTAAAACTTTTGAAAAATGTGATATTGAACAAGAGAGGACAGCAACTGTAAGAGGAAAAATAACCGATGGTGAAGGAAGTCCTTTAGCCGGTGCCACTATCCAGATAAAAGGAAGTACAAGAGGAGTCATTGCCGATGTAGACGGGATGTATGTATTTCCGGATTGTCCTATTGGTAGTACATTGGTTGTTGCTTTTTTAGGGATGCAAACCATAGAAAAAGTTTATAATGGCGAAAGTGTACTCAATTTTGTAATGGAACCTAAACAGGAGGAATTGGAAGAAGTTGAAGTTGTAGCTTTTGCAAAACAGAAAAAAGAAAGTGTTTTAGGTGCCATTACAACAGTAAAACCCGCTGAACTAAAAATACCCAGTAGCAATCTAACAACAGCTTTTGCAGGTAGAGTTGCGGGTTTAATTTCTTACCAAACAACAGGTGAGCCAGGAAAAGATAATGCAAGTTTTTTTATCCGGGGAATTACAACATTTGGAGCTGAAGCCAAAAAAGATCCTCTTATTTTGATAGATGGTATTGAATTGGGCCCTGATGATTTGGCGCGATTAAATCCGGATGATATTGCAAGTTTTTCCATTATGAAAGACGCTACGGCTACTGCTCTTTATGGTGCGAGAGGGGCAAACGGGGTTATATTAGTAACAACAAAAGAAGGGAAAGAAGGAAAAGTGAAAGTTAACGCCCGAATTGAAAATTCTTTTTCTTCTCCGACGAAAAAAGTAGAAATTGCCGACCCGGTAACTTACATGAGAATGCAAAATGAAGCCATTAAAACGCGCGATCCTCTAGGACTTACCCTATACTCTGAGGAAAAAATCGTAATGACTGAACGAAGTTTATACCCTGATATTTTCCCTGCAATAGACTGGTATGAGACTATGTTTAAGGATGTCACTACAAATCAACGAGTTAATATTAGCCTGAGTGGAGGGGGAAATGTTGCAAGATATTATGTAGCGGCAAATATAACAAAAGATAATGGGAATCTCAAAATAGATAAACGTAATAACTTTAATTCCAATATTAAATTAATGAAATACAATTTTCGTTCAAATGTAAATATAAATCTTACGGAAACAACAGAACTGATAGCGAGATTGAGTTCAAATTTTGATGAATATACCGGTCCTATCGACGGGGGAAGTGGCATGTATAAAAAAGTAATGCAGGCTAATCCGGTTTTGTTTAAACCATATTATGAGCCTGATGAACGCTTTTCTTATGCGAAACATATTTTATTTGGAAATTACGGAAACGCTCAATACATTAATCCTTATGCAGAATCCCTTAAAGGATATAGAGACCAGAGTAAAAACTCTACGCTTGTAACGTTTGAACTCAAACAGAATATGTCCGAAATTTTGGAAGGTTTAACTGCTCGTGTGATGTTTAATATGAATCGCTATTCGGAATATAATGTTACTCGACAGTATAACCCTTTTTATTATAATATAGCATCGTATGATTTATTGAAAAATTCATACAAATTGCAACGCTTGAATCCGACAGAAGGTACTGAATATATAGATTATGTACCTGGCCAACGTTATATTAATACTTCCATGTATTTAGAAGCTGCTGCCGAATATAATCATTTATTTAACGATATTCACAGTTTAAACGCATTATTAGTATATACCATGCGAGAAGAAAAATCGGGAATCGCAGATAATTTACAACTTTCTTTACCTTTTAGAAATATTGGATTAGCAGGGCGTTTAGCTTATAATTACAAAAGCAAATATTTTACAGAATTTAACTTTGGATATAATGGATCTGAAAGATTTTACAAAAACAATAGATGGGGGTTTTTTCCCTCCATTGGTGCAGCTTGGATGTTATCGAATGAACCATTTTTTGAATCATTAACCGATATATTCCCTCAATTTAAATTGAAAGCAACATATGGACTAGTAGGAAATGACGCAATAGGTAGTTCTTACGACCGTTTTTATTATCTATCTCAAGTGAACATGAATGCCAATCGCTCTGTAAACTGGGGTAGTCAAATGAATTACAATCCCGGAGGAGTAAATATTGAACGTTATGCCAATAATAAGATTGGGTGGGAAACAGCATACAAAACAGATATAGGAACAGAAATATCGACTAAATTTGGACTTTCTGCCACTATTGACTGGTTTAAAGAAAAACGCAAAAACATATTATTGAGTCGAATCATTCCTAGTACTATGGGAATAATTCCGGAGGTAAAAGCAAACTTAGGGGAAGCGAAAGGACAAGGCATCGATATGGAGATAAATTATGAAAAGATCATTAATGGTGATCTTTGGCTAACAGGAAGAGGAACTTTTACCTATGCAACAAGTGAAGCTACTAAATGGGAAGAACCTGATTATACCAAAACGCCCTGGCTATCAAAAGTAGGGCAACCTCTAAATCAAACATGGGGTTATATTGCAGAACGACTATTTGTAGACGAAAGGGAGGTGCTTAATTCTCCAACGCAGTTTGGTAAATATAGTGCGGGAGATATAAAATATAGAGACATTAATAATGATGGTAAAATTTCTGAGTTAGATAAAGTTCCTATTGGATTTCCTACCGTTCCGGAAATTAATTATGGATTTGGCTTGTCTGCCGGTTATAAAAGAATGGATATTTCTTTCTTTTTTCAGGGATCGGCTCGACAATCATTTTGGATAGATTTGTATAATACTACACCATTCCTTGATTCAGATGCTAATGATGGGCGAATAGGACAAAACGCAGTATTGAAAGCTTATGCCGATAGCTATTGGTCTGAATCAAATCGAGATCTTTATGCTTTATGGCCACGTTTGGCAAATTATAGCATAGAAAATAATAATCAAACTAGTACATGGTTTATGCAAGATGCTTCATTCTTGCGTTTGAAATCGGTTGAACTTGGTTATACAATTCCGGACAAAATACTTAAAAAAATGAAAATGAATAATCTGCGTATATACATGAGTGGGACTAATTTACTATGTTGGAGTGGATTTAAACTATGGGATCCTGAAATGGCAGGAAATGGCCTTGGATATCCCTTACAACGTGTTATCAATATCGGTTTAAATGTTGGATTTTAATAATTAAAAAAAATATAAAATCATGAAATCTATTTATAAATATAGCGGATATATTTTTATTGCGATATTTCTTTTATCTTGCGATTATTTGGATGTTGTTCCCGATAATGTGGCAACAATCGATCATGCTTTCGCCGATCGTTATACCACCGAAAAATATTTGGCAACTTGTTATTGGGGGATGCCAAAATCTGCAGGTTGGAATGAAAACCCGGGAATCTTCGGGGCATTGGAAATGGTATTCAATAAAGAAGGTCGAACTTCGGGTGGCATGAGGTTTGGTCTTGGTGAAGATAACCCCACGTCGGCATTAATTAATTATTGGGGCGGTACAGGAGAATGGATCCGTTCATTATATGCAGGCATTCGTGAATGTAATACTTTTCTCGAAAATGTAGACAAAGTGCAGGATTTGAACAAATATGAAAAGGAAAGAATGAAAGCTGAGGTTAAAATGATAAAAGCATACATGCACTTTTATCTTACTACTTTTTATGGTCCAGTATGTCCATTACGGGAAAGTATACCAATTGACGAATCCACACAAGGAGTTCGGGTATATAGAGAGAAAATAGACGATTGTTTTGGCTACGTTTTAGAATTACTGGATGAAGTAATAAGCAGTGAGGCTCTTCCCTTAGTCATAGAAAACCGAACAACCGAATTAGGAAGATTTACTAAACCAGCTGCCTATATGTTAAAAGCAAAAGTGCTTGTATATTGGGCAAGTCCACTCTTTAATGGCAATACAGATTATAATAGTTTTCTCGATCATAATGGGGAACCTTTCTTTAATCAAATATACGATGCAACCCGATGGGAAAAAGCGGCAGAAGCTTGTAAAGAAGCTATTGATGTATGCACTGCAGCGGGAATCCGGTTATATCAGACAAGTGATTTTGTTGCAACCAAACCTCAATCAGATACTACCTTACTTGTGAACACCTTACGAAGTGCGATCAGTGAAAGATGGAACAAAGAACTTGTATGGGGAAACTCCTCATATCCAGTAGATTGGGGACTGCAAAGTCCTTGTTTACCTCGACTAGAACAGGCAACATCCGCCTCTGCTACCGGGAGAATGAGTGTTCCATTTTCAACGGTAGAAATATTTTATTCGAATAAAGGAGTTCCAATAAACGAAGATGTAACGTATCCCTATGCTGATAGATACAATTTAAAAACAGGCGATGAAGAACATAAATATGTCATCCAAAAAGGAGAACAAACAGCAGTATTGAATTTTTATAGAGAACCAAGATATTACTCTACCTTAGGTTTTGATAGAGGCAAGTGGTATGGAAATTCTTATAAAAATTATCCGGATGATGATTCTGAGGCTTTATATCCTAAAAACAGATTTGGAGAATATTCTTCCGTTTTTCAGCCAGGCGAATACAATGCAACCGGTTATTGGCCAAAGAAATTGGTATCGATAAATACCATGTACAGGGATCCAAATAGTGTAACCACTGAAACATACCCATTCCCCGATATGCGTTTTGCCGATCTTCTTTTGCTATGTGCCGAAGCATTAAATGAGTCAAAAGAAGCTCCCGACACCGAAGTATACCAATATATAGATATGGTTAGAGCACGTGCCGGTTTGAAAGGGGTTGTAGAAAGCTGGGCAAATTATTCAAATCAACCGGATAAACCGAAAACAAAAGCCGGAATGCGTGAAATTATACATCAAGAACGTAAAATTGAACTAGCATGCGAAGGTGTATATTATTGGGATAGCCATAGATGGAAAACGGCTTTAAAAGAACAAAATCGGTTAATCCAAGGTTGGAATGTAAATGCCTCGGAATTGGAAGATTACTATACGATAACTACTTTGTATACTCAAAAATTCACTTATAGGGATTATTTTGCCCCTATACCTGAAAACGATTTAGTTAGAAATCCACAATTGGTACAAAACCCCGGTTGGTAATTCAAAAAAATAATTATATTATGAAAAGTAAATATTTTATATCTGCATTAGCTTTATTACTTGTTGTCTTATTTTCATGCGAAGAAAAAAAGCTCGAACCTATCACAAAAAGTTTTGGAGAACCTCAACCTGTAAGTGACATTCAAGTAAAGCCTACTTCCGGAGGAGCAATAATTTCCTATGAAATTCCCAATATGGAAGACATATTGGGCGTAAAAGGAGTTTATACCTTATCCTCAGGAAAAACATATGAAGCAACTTCTTCATTTTATGAAAATAAATTAGAAATACTCGGATTTAACGATACATTAACCCATGAGGTAAAGCTATATACCTATAACAGAGCACTAGAATTTTCAAATCCTGTAAGTGTCTCCTTTAACCCACTAGAATCATCATTAAGTAAAGTAACCAAGACAGTTAAAATTATTAGTGATTTTGGTGGTGCACAATTTAATTGGGTAAACGAAGATAAGGCTCCTCTCACTTTTGAATTTATGGCTCAGGATTCTTTAGGTCAATTAAAATTAATGAAGATTATTACTTCCGAAACAGAAAAAGGGCGTCAAAGTTTACGAGGTTATCCTCCTGAACCTAGGATTTTTGCTGCACTCGTACGAGATTATTGGGATAACCGATCGGACACTATTTATCCAGAAGAGGGGAACATACTTCCCATGTATGAAGAAAAATTAGATAAATCAAAAATGACCATCATGAAATTGGGTAATGACCAAAATTTTACAAATTGGGAAGGTATGGATAGTTTCATAATCGACGATGACCCAGAAACATTTGGGCATTCACCAAATTCTTCGCTTCCCGCACCTTTTACAATAGATTTGGGTTGCGTCGCAAAAATCAGTCGTGTTGTAATGTTCCAACGCCGCTTTAGCAATTCTTATTACAATTGGGGAAATCCTAAAGAATTTACCATCTATGGCAGATTAGAAAAACCCTCACCTAGTGGCGATTGGAGCGAATGGACCAAAATAATGGATTGTGAAATAATCAAACCATCCGGGTCACCTTCGGGAACTGTAACCGATGAAGATATGGCAGCAGCAGAAGATGGGCACGAATTTGTTTTCGATTTATCACAGGAACCAATCCGTTATTTACGAATAGTAATTTTAAACACCTGGGAAGGAACCACCTATACTCATCCCGCAGAAGTTGATGTTTATGGTCAACCTATTGAATAACATTCTAAAAAACAAAAACGATGAAGACAACATACAAATTTTTTTTGATTATTATTTTTTCTTTATTTTTTTATTCGTGTGAAGACTTCATGGATATTCATAAGCAATACATCGAAGACGGAGAAATAATTTATGCACCAAAACCGGATTCAATTGCCTTTATAGGCGGACACAACCGAATTCTGTTTCGTTGTTGGATGTATAATGGCATAAATGTCAAAACTATAAATGTATCATGGAACGATGGAATGGATTCTTTGAGCATACCGGTCACATTTAAGACAGAAATGGACAGCCTAGAAATAATGTTATCGGATATGCCGGAAAAATCATATACATTTCATACACATTCGGTAGATAATTTTGGACATCATTCATTAATCGTTACTAATTTTGGTTCATCTTATGGTGATATCTATATATCATCCTTGACTAATCGACGAATTAAAGGTCTGAGTTTAACAGACAAATTCGGGACAATTGAATGGTTTTCTGCGCCAGAAGGTTTGATCGCAAATGAAATTAAATATCTTAAAAAAGATGGTACAGTGGACATTGCTATTATGCCGGCTACAGATTATAGCATCAATATCGATGTTAAAGCAGGAAGCAAATTTGAATATAGATCGCTTTATATGCCGGAACAAGAGTGTGTTGATACTTTTTATACTGCATGGGTAGAATATCCAGAGCCTTTCCCTTCTACGTATTTATACGACAGAAGCAATTGGCAAGTGTTGCAGGTTTCAGATGAAACAGCAAGCGACGGAGGCGGTATGACCACTTTAATTGATGGCGATTTAAACACCTATTGGCACTCTAAATGGGACCCAACAGCACCATTACCTCATTGGGCAATTATTGACATGGAGTCGCCAAAGAAAATAGCATATGTTGATATATATCGCCGTAAAGGGAATACAGATACCAAAACTGTACAATTATTTATAAGTAATACAAGCGACTCGGATTCGACAAATTGGATTAAAATAGGCGAAGGGGAATTCACCACAGGAGACAAACTTACAATTGAAACAAATTCTGATATTCAAGGTCGATATTTGAAAATATATTTACCGGATAGCAACAGAGAACCATTTACAAGCATTGCGGAAATATATGTGTATGGGAATTAATTTTTACAAAAAAAAACAGTAAGCCCCCATTACAATATTCTAATTATCTAAAATACCGCAAAAATTAAAACGTTATGCCTATGAAAAGTCATCTAAAATGAGTTGAAAAGAGATGCACATCATTCTCTTTTATGAAACTTTTATCCCTTATCTAAGGGAGAGTTTCAGGGTTAAAATTATTTGAACACTATTAAATCCAACTTAAACTTAAAAAAAGAAAAGTATGAAAAACGATTATTACCAAATCATCCCTGCTATACAAAAAATCAGGGAATTAAAATCTTGTAAAAAAGTGAAGCTGAGTTTGTTCCTTATAACGTTAAGTTTTGCTCACATATTTGCATTACCAAATTATAAAGAAACAACAAAGGCAACCATGAAAACAGAAAATCCACTAAATTATGAAGTATGGAAAATTTCTGAAGAAAATAACGTAACCCAGCAACAACGTACTGTTTCCGGCAAAGTTGTGGACGAAAACGGAGAACCACTTGCCGGCGTTACCATTATTGTAAAAGGTACCACGCAAGGAACTGTAACTAATGCTGAAGGAGAGTACACTCTTCCTAATATTCCTCCAAGTGCAACTTTAGTCTTTTCATTTGTAGGAATGAAAACTCAGGAAATTAACGTTGGTGACCGTACAATTATTAACGTTACCATGGAAACCGAAGCCATCGGTCTTGAAGAAGTAATCGCCGTGGGATATGGCACACAAAAGAGAGTGAACGTAGTAGGCTCTATAACTTCTGTTGGAGGAGAAAAAATTGAAGCAATCCCCGCTTCCGACATAACAAATACACTCGCTGGACGTTTGGCAGGTGCTGTTATTATTCAACCTTCAGGAGAGCCGGGACAAACTGCAGCAAGAATTTTAGTTCGCGGACGGACTACATTAGGCGATAATACGGGACCAATGGTAGTTATAGACGGCATTCCGGGACGTTCATTAAGAGACATCGATCCAGTAGATATTGAAAGCATTTCGGTATTGAAAGACGCTTCTGCTGCTATCTATGGTGCTACTGCAGCTAACGGCGTAATATTAGTAACGACAAAAAAGGGACAAACAGGTAAACCGCGTTTGAACTATCAATTTTATCAGGGTTGGGCGACACCTTCTCTTCTTCCAAAAGTAACTAATGCAGGAGATTATGCTACGATGCTAAGCGAATATCAAGATTATGAAGGAAAACCTCGAACATTTTCTGACAGAGATATCGAACTATTTTATAGCGGTAGAGACCCTTGGGAACATCCCAACTCCGATTGGATGGGAGACTTGATAGCCAAATGGAATGGCATCACTAAACATAATGTTACCGTCGATGGCGGAACTGAAAAAGGAATCAACTATTTTGTTTCGTTCGGTTATAAAACTGAAGATGCTATTTACAAACAAGAATCAACCAAATATACCCAATATAATCTACGAGCCAATCTCGACATTCCCATAACAGAATGGTTAAAAACAGCTCTTCAATATGGTGGATTTCTTAACAAGGAACTTTATCCCGTAAAAAGTGCAGGGGATATTTATGGCCAAGCGACTCGTTTATTACCTACCCAATGGTCCTTCTGGCCTACAGGTGAACCAGGGCCGGACATTGAATATGGTGATAATCCTGTAGTAACCTCAACTTTGGAGGGTGGGTACGACGATCAAAAAAACTACATTAATCAATTATCATTTAGCGGCACCATTACTCCTCCAATGATTGAAGGATTATCACTTGGAGCTATATATACTTATGACGTTTCGAATTGGCACAGAAAAAGGTTTTGCAAACCTTGGATACTTTACTTCCCAAAATGGGAAACAGCAATACGCGATTCAGAAGGATTTATTACAAGTATGGAACTCGTTCCGACCAAACGAGGATTTGAGGCACCTGAACTCAATGAAGAATATAGGCGCAGCACCAGAAAACTTCTCAATTTAAATTTTAATTATTCACGCAATTTTGGAGATCATACTATAAATCTGTTTGGAGCATTCGAACAAATTGACGAAAAAGGGAACAATTTCGGTGCATTTCGCAAACACTATATCTCCGACGTAGTACAAGTTATAGATGCAGGAGGAGAAACCGATAAAAATAACTGGGGTGGCGCTTGGATATATGCACGTGAATCGTGGATTGCGCGTTTCAATTATGATTATCAAAACAAATACTTATTAGAAGCTATTTTCCGCAGAGATGGTTCACTTAAATTTCCACCTGACAGCCGATGGGGTAATTTCCCGGGTTTATTGCTCGGTTGGCGAGCATCGGAAGAAGATTTTTGGAAAGAAAATCTCGGGTTCATTAATTATTTTAAATTGAGGGCATCCTATGGCAAAATAGGTATGGATCCGGGAAATCCCTTTCAATATTTAAACAAATATACCAAAACTAGTGGGTTAACGTTAGGAACTTCCAAAACAGTAGAAAGTGTTGTTAAACGTGAAGGTGTAGCTAATCCCAACATCACGTGGGAAAAACAAACTACCTACAATATCGGATTCGATTCGCAATTTCTCAACAACCTATTTTCTTTAGATGTAGACTTATTCTACAATAAACGATCCGATATACTTGCGAAAAGAAGTGCGTCGGTACCGGAGTTCACCGGACTAACATTGCCCGATGAAAATATTGCTGAAGTCGATAATCGTGGGGTAGAATTTGTAGCAGGGTATCATAAAATAATCAATAATGATTTCCGATTCGACATTTCGGGCAATTTTTCCTATAACCATAATAAAGTAGTATTTATGGATGAACCTGAAAGGGCTGTTCCATGGCAACAGCGCACAGGGCATCCTTATGGCGCACAAATACTTTATAAGGCTATAGGTATTTTTGCCGATGAAGAGGCTGTAAATTCATATCCCCATTGGGACGGTGCTAAACCCGGCGATGTCATTTTCGAAGATGTCAGTGGAGATAAAAAAATAACCAGTGATGATCGAATTCTTCTGGACAAAACAGATGCTCCCGAGATATTCTACGGTTTATCATTCGATGCAATGTACAAAAATTGGACATTTTCGCTGCTTTTCCAAGGACAAGGTACTTATTATCGTATGAGTACGCAAGACGACCGTCGAGGTGAAGCGGGAAACTATTTCCAATGGCACTTTGATAATCGATGGACACCGGAAAACACAAAAACAAATGTTGCCAGAGCGTACAACCGCAATGATCAGTACTGGGCTTTCAGCGTAAATAACAGTACTTATTGGTGGGATAACATGGCTTATTTCAGATTAAAAAATGTAATGATCGCATATGATATTCCTACTCCATTTGTACAAAAAATTGGGCTGAAAAATGTAAATGTATACTTTTCGGCAAACAATCCTCTACTCATTTATTCAGCTCAACGCAACTTTGACCCCGAAGTGGGAGCCCCTATGACCTATCCTACAACCAAAACATTTGCAATTGGTGCAAAAATTACGTTTTAATTTACTTAAATGATGATTGAAATATGAAAAATATAAACAAATATTCAATAATAATCGTAGCACTTTTATTCATAACCATATCATGCCATGATGTGCTCGATCAAAAAGCTGTAGATGCTTTTAACGAAGAATCCATTTTTGAAGATATTAATCTGGCAAAAGCTTATTTAGGCAGATGTTACGATTATATTGGTGCCGATGAAAATCTGGTATTGGGACTTCGTGAAGATATTCTCGCTGCCGCTACCGATGAGGTATTATGTATTCACCGTCCGGCTGCCCATACCTTCGTAAAGGGCACATTGAGTCCGGACTATATGGGCCATTTTGGAGATTGGCAATTTAACTGGATTTCATGGTCATTATACAAAAATATTCAAAATGTGAATGTTTTCCTCGCAAAAATTGATGAAGTGCCCACTGAAACTACTAGCGATGAAGCATTGCTATCAAGAATGAAAGGAGAGGCTTATTTTATACGAGCATTCGATTACGTTAATCTAATGCGTTCATATGGTGGTCTTATACTTATTGACGAACCTTTTGAGCTAGGGCAAGATTTCTTAACGATACAACGTTCATCTATTGATAAAACGCTTGATTTTATTGTTCAAGACTGTGACAGAGCTATTGAGCTTTTACCTGAAAAAAATGACATTGAACAGGGACGGGCCACCAAAGGTGCGGCCGCCGCATTGAAATCAAGGATTTTAAGCTGGAGTACCGGTATTTTAATGAACGGAGGATATGAACCAACCAATCCGTTAGTATCATTCCAGGATGGAACTCGAAGAGAGAGACTTATAGCTGCAAAACAAGCTGCTAAAGATATAATAGACGGGAAATATGGTCATTATGAACTAGCCGGAACCATTAGCGATCCTCCCTCAGAAATGACAGAAGAAATTGTAATGGAATATGCTGATAACTTCTTCAATATTTTTAACCAAAAAGGAGCATGGAATGATGAAGTCATTTGGGGTATTCAGTACCTACGATCTGAGGGAAATACCACTGCACAAAACAAATGGTGGGGACCAAACGGTTATCATAACTGGGGAAATAACGGACCTAACGAACCTGTAGTGAGAAAATTTGAAATGGCAGACGGTACGCCTTTTATTTGGGATAAATACGATCCCGGCAACATGTACGTTCGTGACTTTACTGCAGCCCAATTGGAAGAAGACCCTGAAAAAAATCCTTATGTGGGGCGCGAACCGCGATTCTATGCTACCATCTTATTTGATGGAGCAAAATGGCAGGAACGGCCAACTGATGCAGCAGCAATTGATCCGGAAGGACGTATACAAACAGGTTACTATATAACCGCTGCCGGAGATACAACAGCAGGTCTCGATACCCGCCAAAGCTTCATTGAAGGATGGAATGGTACAAAAAATGGCTACTATCTCAAAAAATATCTAGACCCGGCCACAATAGGACAACATTATAACAATGAAAACTCATGGCTTGAGATGAGATATGCCGAAGTACTTTTAGATTATGCAGAAGCTTGCATTGAACTTGGAGAAATCCAAGAAGGCTTAAACGCCCTTAATATGGTACGCAATCGTGCCGGGCTTCCCGACAGAGTAACAAACAATCAAGATCAGGCGAGGGAATGGTGTAGAAAAGAACGACAACTTGAATTCTTTGCCGAAGGAGATCGATGGTATATGATACGCAAATGGATGATTGCCGATCAAGCAATTGCAAATGTGTATCACATAAAAATATATCATTATTACGACGGCAGAACAAAATGGTTCTATGATACATCGAAAAGCGTAGATGACAGAAAATGGAATAACGCTAATTATTGGCTTCCTATTTCAAGAACCGAAATTAACAGAGCACCTCAATTACAACAAAATCCGGGGTATAACTAAATTGCAATATATTCCAATTTAAAGAGATTGGCCCCACTTATCAAGAGGGGGGTCACTCTCTTTTTAGGAAAATACCAAAAAAAATATTCATAATTCAATGTATCTTCCTAATGAAGAGTTGTCTTAAACGAAATCAAGTCCACCTACATGTAAGTAATTCTAATTCCAAAGATGAAAAGATAACTTATGCATGTTTTCGATTGTTGTGTACTTTAACAATAATCTTTGGTTTTTCCTACTTATTAACTATAACCGGCATTAGCGCTTATGGTTTACCGCAACCCGTTTCTATGGTAATTCCCTCCGATAGCACAAATAAGACTATCAATTCCAACTTATACAACACAAGGACAACTGCGTCCGCTACGACAGCTATCCCTGTTTATGATTTTTTAAACAGCATCGGAGTTGTTTCCTCTATTTCCAGACGTGGAGAAAATTTGACAAACACTATCAATGCCACAAAATACACCGGTATTCGCTGGTTTCGTGTGGGTTATGAAGGTGATATTCCTGTTTCTGATCTGGTCGAACTTCATCGTCAGACCAAAGTTAGGTTCAGCTACGGACTGTTAAGTGGGGGAACGGATATTCCAAGACTACTGGAAGGCGCCAAACAATTAGAGACTGTCGGAGCTTTGATAGCCATAGAAGGGAATAATGAACCTAACAACTGGGGAATCATTTACCATGGTGAACCGGGCGGCAGGGATTTGTCGTGGATACCGGTAGCAAAATTACAACGCGATTTGTACAGTGCCGTAAAAAGCGACCCACAATTGAAAGATTGCCCGGTTTGGACTATCTCGGAACCCGGCGCACAGGCAGACAATTGCGGTCTGCAATTCCTGACCATCCCCGAAGGGGCAGGCACATTAATGCCTGCAGGTACCAAGTATGCCGATTATGCCAACTGCCACAATTATATAGTTCACCCGGCATGGCCGGGAATACACGACAACCAAACATGGATAGCTTCCGATCCCGGTCAGGATTGCAAAGTGGATGGTCTGTACGGAAACTATGGGTTAACATGGCTGAATAAATATCCCGGTTATTCAGTTTCGGAACTTATGACCCTCCCCAAAGTTACAACGGAAACGGGTGTTGCCATCGATACCTATGGTGTAAATGAAGAATTACAAGGCAAGCTTTTCATGAATTTATATTTATCTCAATTCAAACGAGGCTGGAGCTACACATCTATCTATTTACTCAGGGACCGTACCGACGAAAGTGGTAATCAGCAATATGGTTTCTACAAACCCGATTATACTCCGCGCCAAGCAGCTTACTATCTTCACAACTTAACTACAATCTTGGCAGACGATAATTCGGTTTCCTCGACCGGCATGTTGGATTATTCCATTCCATACCTGCCGGACAACGTGCATGAGATACTGATGCAAAAAAGCAACGGAAAGTTTTATCTGGTAGTATGGGGTGAACAATATTCAGGTGGCTCAAACAATGTCAGCATCGAATTAAGTTCCACATGCTCTTCCTTAAACATTTACGATCCAACACTCGGAACATCGGCGATTGAGACCTTAAACAATATTAGTTCGATTACAATAACCGTAACCGATCATCCTTTAATAATTGAAATTTAATTTAAAAAAGAAAGGGATATAAAATGAAAAAAATCAACATTATTTCTTTTTTGCTACTGTCGTCGGCATATGTAGTTTTAGCCCAAACCAAAGGACCAATGGAAATGAAACCTGAAATGACCGAAATCTGGGACCCGGAAGTACCTGTTGTTGCACCCGGTAAAACGCAGTCGGATCCTCCCTCAGACGCCATCATTTTGTTCGATGGGGAAAACCTCTCAAAGGAATGGACCAATGCCAAGGGTGGTAAGCCCGAATGGAAGGTTGAAAACGGATGTGTGACCATTGTTAAGGGAACGGGCGACATCAAGACCAAACGTGTTTTTGAGGACTGTCAACTGCATATCGAATGGCGCAGTCCTGAACAAGTGGAAGGCGAAGGACAGGGACGTGGAAACAGTGGAATATTTCTTCAGGAACGTTACGAAGTGCAGATACTCGACAGTTACAACAACCGCACTTACCGTAATGGACAGGCAGCCAGCATATACAAACAATATGCTCCGCTGGTAAATGCCTGCAAAGCTCCGGGCGAATGGCAGACTTACGACATTATTTATACGGCACCACGGTTCAGGGATGATGAAACATATTTTACCCCACCGATGATCACCGTAATACATAACGGAGTATTGGTGCAGAATCATGTGAAACTTCGTGGACCAACACTTTATATCGGTATCCCCGAATATGCCGTCGAAAAACATGGAGCTGCTGCTCTTGTTTTGCAGGATCACGGCAATCCGGTAAGTTTTCGCAATATCTGGATTAGGGAATTATGAAAACTTGCATATAAATAAAAATATTCTAAGAAATTTATCGAATTTAAGTTTCTTTTATAATGTGAGTTGTTTACTGTAAAAAGAATTACTAATTTTAGAAACAACATTTTTATCATCAATATAAATACTATGTAAAATGAATAGAAAACTCAGAATGGGAATGGTTGGTGGAGGAACAGATGCATTTATTGGCGCTATCCACCGTCACGCGGCTTTACTTGATAACCAAATTGAACTTGTTTGTGGCTGTTTTAGCGTGAACCCAAAAATTTCAAAAGAATCGGGTAAACTTTATTATTTGCCTGATAATCGTGTATATGAAACATATCAAGAAATGTTTAAAAGAGAAACCGAACTTCCTGAAGGGGAAAAAATGGATTTTGTTTCGATCGTCACACCCAATTTTGTCCACTTTGAACCGGCCATAATGGCACTGGAAAATGGATTTCATGTGGTACTCGAAAAACCCATGACGTTCACACTCGAAGAAGCAGTGAAGTTAAAGGAAAAAGTTGAGGAAACCGGACTTGTTCTGGCTCTTACACACACTTACTCAGGATACCCTGCCATAAAACATGCCAAATATATGGTAACCGGTGGAGAGTTGGGAAAAATTCGCAAAGTATATGTGGAATATCCACAGGGTTGGCTTGCGAGCGATGTCGAAAAGCGAGGCAATATTCAAGCTGCATGGCGCACAGACCCAAAACGTTCGGGCAAAGCGGGATGTATGGGCGATATAGGTACTCATGCCCACCATTTAGCGGAATACGTTACCGGTTTAAAAGTAACCGAAGTATGTGCCGATCTTAATATTTTTGTTCCAAACAGAGAACTAGATGACGATGGTGCGGCTCTCTTGCGTTTCGATAACGGGGCTACAGGTGTTTTGATGGCAAGTCAAATAGCTGCAGGAGAAGAGAATGCCTTAAAAATAAGAGTTTATGGCGAAAAAGGAGGGCTGGAATGGTTGCAACATGAACCTAATTCCCTAATTGTGAAATGGATAGACAAACCCTTGCAAGTACTGCGCGTGGGCACAAACATGAACAGTCCCGCGGCGCTTCATAATACCCGCACTCCTGGCGGCCATCCCGAAGGTTATATAGAAGCTTTTGCCAATATTTACCGAAACTTTGCATTAACGGTAATGACTAAAATGGATGGTAAAGAACCTACACCCGAAATGCTTGATTTCCCGGGAGTGGAAGATGGTGTCAGGGGAATGCAATTTATCGAAACTATGGTAAAAGCCGGATATGACGACACAACCAAATGGGTAAAATTCGAAGAATAAAAACAACATCTCTTTTTTGAAAAAGAGACTCATCGTTTTAATCTCTACTTATCTGAAATATTTCAAAGAACTATTGAACATAAAAAAAAATTAAACTTTTACACAGTATGTCAAGACCTATAATATTATACACCGGACAATGGGCCGATCTTCCCATTGAAAAAATGTGCGAGAAAGCCAAATCGTTCGGCTACGACGGACTCGAACTATGCACATGGGGCGATCACATGGAAATCGACAAAGCCGATCAAGCATACTGCGACGAGAAAAAAGCACTCTTGAGAAAATACGGACTCGATGTATATGCTATTTCTTCCCATCTTGTAGGACAATGCGTATGTGATGCTATCATTGATGAACGTCATAAGGAAATTTTACCGGATTATATCTGGGGTGACGGAAATCCCGAAGGTGTGCGACAACGGGCAGCAGAAGAAATAATTAAAACAGGAAAAGTAGCCAAAATGCTGGGAATTGATACAGTGGTAGGCTTTACCGGAAGCCCTATTTGGCACATGTTCTATGCTTTCCCCGCAATACCCACCGGCATGATTGAAAAAGGATATGAAGAATTTGCCAAATGCTGGATTCCCATTCTTGACGAATTTCAAAAAATCGGTGTGAGATTTGCGCTTGAAGTCCACCCCGCCGAAATTGCATTTGATATCCATACCGCTCATCTAGCCCTTCAAGCCGTTGATAATCACCCTGCTTTTGGTTTTAATTATGACCCTAGCCATTTAGGGTATCAGCATGTCGATTATGTCCGATTCATTTACGAATTCTCCGACCGCATTTTTCATGTTCATATGAAAGATGCCTATTGGAGCGATGTGCCAACGGAAATCGGCGTCTACGGTGGTCATGCGGAATTCGGCGATAATCGCCGGTATTGGAATTTCCGAAGCCTTGGTCGAGGAAAAATTAATTTTGAAAATATCATCCGTGCACTTAATGACATCGGTTACAAAGGCCCTCTATCAGTAGAATGGGAAGACAATGGCATGAACCGAGAGGCAGGCGCGATCGAATCTTGTGATTTTGTAAAAAAAGTAGACTTTAAACCATCGGATGTAGCGTTCGATAAAGCCATGAAAAAGAGTAACAAATAAAATCAACCATAAAAATTCAAAAAAATGGACAGAAGGTCGTTTATTAAACATTCTGCCTTAGCCACTGCAGGACTAGGATTGGCTTCTTCCATGCCCAAAGCAATGAATTCTTACCACCGTGCCAACGACAAATTGGTGTGTGGAGTTATCGGCGTAAACGGGATGGGGTTTTCTGATCTTGAGGCGTTTTTACATCAACCCGACACCGAATGTGCAGCACTCTGCGATGTCGACGAAAATGTATTGAATAAACGTATCGCTGATACTGAAAAAATTCAAGGGTATAAACCTAAAGGTTTTAAAGATTTCAGAAAATTATTTGAGGAACCGGGAATAGATGTTATCATTATCGGGACACCCGATCACTGGCACTGTTTACCCTTTGTTTACGCTTTACAGGAGGGGAAACACATCTATTGTGAAAAGCCCTTGGCCAATTATATTGAAGAGATCAATATCATGGAACGCGCCGTCCATCGTTATAACAGTGTGGTACAAGTTGGACAATGGCAACGAAGCGATAAACACTGGCAAGATGCCGTTAAATTTGTTCATTCAGGAAAACTGGGAAAAATTCGCACCGTTCGAACATGGTCGTATCAGGGATGGATGAAATCTATTCCTGTTGTTCCTGACAGCAACCCTCCGGCGGGTGTTGATTACGACTTATGGCTGGGGCCCGCACCAAAACGCCCTTTCAATAAAAATCGTTTCCATTTCAATTTCCGCTGGTTTTGGGATTATGCCGGCGGATTAATGACTGACTGGGGAGTCCACATTATTGACTACGGTCTCTTCGGAATGAATGCCAAGGCACCAAAATCGGTAATGGCAATGGGTGGTAAATTTGCCTATCCCGATGACGCCGCCGAAACGCCCGACACGATGCAAGCTCTTTATGAATTTGACAATTATACAATGCTATGGGATCACGGAACGGGAATTGACGGCGGTTACTATGGACGCTCACACGGAGTGGGCTTTGTGGGCAACAACGGTACCCTGATAGTTGATCGGACAGGATGGGAGGTAATCCCCGAAGGCGGAAACGATCCTAAAATGGAACGCATAGACCTAATAAAAGGTGATGGTCAAGGCTTGAACAATCATATGAAAAATTTTATCGAATGCATCAAAGATCGCACAAAGACACCTAATGCCAATATAGAAATTGCCGCTAACACAGCTCGTGTATGCCATTTAGGAAATATCGCTTTAAAGTGCGGCAGAAGGTTATACTGGGACGCAAACAACATAAAGTTTATCAATGACGAAGAAGCTAACAGCTATTTAATTCCCTCATATCGCGCTCCATGGAAATTACCTCAAGTATAATAACCTAAAAAGGTCATAATTTTAAAAATTATAACGCTCCAATTAATAAACACAAACGTTTTGTTCACAATAAATAATCATAACTCATATGAAAACTTTACCCATGTTTATTTTCTCAACCCTTTTTGCTACAAGTCTTATGGCCGAATCGTATGTATTGAAATCGCCCGACGGCAAATTGCAGGTAAACGTGGAAATCTCAGATAATATCCGATTTTCCGTAAATCACGAACAAACAGAAGTACTTGCTCCCTCTCCAATTTCCATGACACTTACCGATGGAAGAGTGTGGGGTGAAAAACCCGGGTTGAAAAGCAAAAAAACACAAAGCGTTAATCAAATTGTTAGTTCACCAATATACAAGAAAAAGGAAATTCCCGATATATATAATGAACTGACGCTGAATTTCAAAGGAAATTACAGCATAATTTTCAGAGCGTATGATCAAGGTATAGCCTACCGATTTTCAGCTACGAGTAAAGATAGTATTTACATTCAGGACGAAGAAGTAAATCTTCATTTCAGCCACAATTATCCAACCATAGTTCCCTACGTTCGACAAGACAATCCGCAAACATTTGAAGAACAATTTTTCAATTCGTTTGAAAACACATACACCCATTCGAAATTAAGCGAACTTGACAAAAAACGGTTAATGTTTTTGCCCTTGGTGGTAGAACTAAACGACGGCAAGAAACTATGTATCACCGAAGCCGATCTAGAAAGCTATCCGGGGCTTTATTTCAATAAAGGAGAAAACCAATCGTTGCAAGGAGTGTTTGCACCCTATCCCAAGCAGGTAAAACAAGGTGGGCACAACATGCTTCAGGGATTGGTTACCGAAAGAGAAAACTATATTGCCAAATGCAAAGGAAATCGTAATTTTCCTTGGCGTGTATTTGCTGTTTCGACAAACGATAAAGAGCTACTGGATAACGACCTGGTGTATCTGTTGGCAGAACCTTCACGAGTAAAAGACATCTCGTGGATCAAACCCGGTAAAGTGGCATGGGAATGGTGGAACGATTGGAACATTTACGGTGTGGATTTTAAATCGGGTATCAACAACGAGACATACAAGTATTACATCGATTTTGCCTCAGAAAACGAAATTGAATACGTCATTCTGGATGAAGGCTGGGCCGTAAACAAAAAAGCCGATTTACTGCAAGTAATTCCACAACTCGATATCCAAGAATTGGTAAATTATGGAAAATCCCGGAATGTGGGGATTATTCTTTGGGCAGGCTATTGGGCAGTCGATCGCGATATGGAAAAGGTATTTAAAACTTATTCCGACATGGGAATCAAAGGGTTTAAAGTCGACTTCATGGACAGAGACGACCAGGCAATGGTCAATTTTTATTACCGCTGTGCCGAAACAGCAGCCAAGCATCACCTAATGATCGATTATCACGGAGCATATAAACCTACCGGTTTGCACCGCACATACCCCAATGTAATCAATTTTGAAGGAGTGTACGGACTGGAACAGTTAAAATGGGCACCTCCATCGATCGATATGGTAACCTACGATGTAACCATGCCTTATATTCGGATGCTGGCGGGACCGTTGGATTATACACAGGGAGCCATGCGTAACGCCACAAGAGAAAACTATCGCCCTATATATAGTGAGCCGATGAGTCAAGGAACGCGTTGCCGCCAATTGGCCGAATACGTGGTATTCGAATCGCCGCTGAATATGCTTTGCGACAGCCCATCAAATTATCTCAGGGAACCTGAATGTGCCCGCTTTATTTCCGACATACCCACTGTTTGGGATCAAACCCTTGCCGTGGATGGCACAATAGGCGAATATATTGTTATGGCTCGTAAAAAAGATGATGTTTGGTATGTAGGGGGTCTAACCAATTGGACCAAGCGAAACATAACCATCGATTTGTCTTTCCTCGACAAAGGCAATTACGAAGTTGAATTATTCAGTGACGGAGTCAATGCTGATCGTGCGGCCCGCGATTATAAACGGGATATTTTTCCTCTTCCTGAAAATCAAAAATTATCGGTTACACTCATGCCGGGAGGAGGATTTGCTGCAAAAATCAAGAAAAAATAGCTTTATTTGCATTTAGTCTCTTCATTATAAGAAAAATTATTACTTTTATGCCCAATTTGTCTTACATAATCAATTCAAACGGTAAATATACTTCTATACTTCAAAAGGAATGAGAGAAGCGGAAAATTTTGATGAGAAAAATAAACTCAAAAAAAAATTTCATCAGCGAAAAGGTTTTTATCTACTTTTAGGAATAATCATGGGCGTTATTATATTTGCTGCTTTATATCAAACATCGGTCTACTTTTCGACAAACGAATCGTGTATGATTTGCCATGTCCATCCTCATGCCGAAGAAACATGGAAATTATCGATGCACGTTAACAATAAAAGCGGCGTTATGACGAATTGTGTAGATTGCCATCTTCCTCCGATAGAAAATACATGGGATCATTATAAAGCAAAAATTGCTCTCGGTCTAAAAGATGTATGGGGGTATCTCACAAAAGACAGCGCCGATTTTGATTGGGAAAGCAAATCGGAATTGGAATATGCCATAAAATACATACCTAACGAGTCGTGTGAGAAATGTCATCAAAACCTGTTTCCCGAAGATGTTACCGACGATGCAATTACAGCTCATCTCTATTATGAAGAAAACGCAAAAGCACTTGACTTGCAGTGCATAAGTTGCCATTTGGATGCAGGACATTACAACCCGAATTATATTCACGG
>FZPS01000187.1_pt113 | contig 23481 bp, 28 predicted proteins | sample 1817821 | NCBI WGS metagenome assembly FZPS01 (sample SAMEA104158645, study PRJEB21678) | metagenome | place: Germany | collected 2015-04-21 | reverse complement strand
CATTTCCTTTAGCTTTTTATCTATATCACCAGGCAACACTTTATGGCGATATTTCACACACCATACAATATGGTATTGGATAGAGTACACATATCCTCTACCATGTTTAACTTCTGCCATGTTATCCACCTCAATTATAGGATAACCTATGTAAAATGTTTTTTAAGTTATTATCTCTAAATATTAGCGTTTTTGCCAATCACCAAATTAACATATGTCGGACAATTGACGTGTCAAAAGACACACCTTGTCCGAAGCCGATTCATCTCATGACTGAAGTCACGAGTGTTCTCGGCTAATTCATAAAAAATTTCCTTCTCAAAATCTATAGTATTTTTACAATCTCATTTCTTTACAAGATCCCGGCACTTTACAGCACACTCAATTACTTCACTTCTTTTTTTCGTCTAAAGGTAATCACATTACTTAAATCAACTTCGCTCGAATCTGATTTGTTCAGAATCGCTGAAAGCTCACGATCTGTAAAACCGTTGTTTAACCACTTTCTTACGTTGACATTGAGATCTTCAAGTAAGCCACGCATGATTTTTGTTTGTAACGTATCAGCCAGTTTAACATCCAAACGTTCAAATTCAATTGCCATTAATGCATCTATCTCTAGTTCAAACTTCAACGCTCGATAGACGTGATAAGTAAAATACTCAGACCGCTCCTGATCATGGTCAAAGATATTCCTATACACATAATCGTACAATTTATTATAAGTCTCTCGATTATCTAGGTAGAAAAAATCTGTATACTTTAATAGTTGTTCTTCATTTGGTACGTAATAGAAATCATATTCCTTCGCCTGAAGGAACTTAAGATAATGATCAAATTGATAATTAATTTCATGCATAAAATATGTACCATACGTGTAAACCTCTGTATTAGGAATTTTCTCCTCGTCCCTGTTAAAATAGACATTTATGTCTTTAAGCGTAATTTTTTCGTCATTTAGATGATTGTAGATGTTCATAACAAGCTGCTTATCAATCATCCCATTTAAATTTGTTAAAGCATAAATGTACTTCGTTAATTTGTTCATCTCATCACCTTTTTCCTTAATAATTTATTAAAAAATACTACGACATACACTTCAATTATATAGCATTTTTGGATAAAATTAAAGGGATTTTACCAATAGATTGTCTATATTTGTATGCTCATTCAACTATTTGTATACTTCTGTCTTCTCTTCAGCTATAATACCTATTGGTATAAAACGAATTCAAAACCTAACTATGGAAGGATTGTGGAGATTGAAAAAAACAGCAACACTGTATAACATAACGATTATTCTTCTTATCATAAGTGTCTTATTAGTAGGTTGTTCTAAAGAATCTGACATGGAGAACGCAACAAATAACCAAACAGTAGATCACGTTACTGAGGAAGAAAATAATTCCGCAGCAAAAGATGAAGAGCAAAACATTGATGAAGAATCAAACCAAACAGCAGATGAGCAAGTTTCTGAGTCAGAGCAAGAAGACCACTCGACTGAACAAGAATCGGTCAATCAATTAAGTGAGTACTCTACCCAAGAAATTGAATATGCTCGTGTATGGTTGAATTTTGGCGCTAATCAAGATGTGGAATCATTATACGTTGTTCATATCCCTGCAGGTACATTACTCAATCCTGAAGAGACGGATATTAACGTTAAATATCCTGAAGATGTAATCCAAATTAGAGGCTCTCGACACGTAGACGGCATCATTACTTATAGCGGTAATGGAGACGGAACAATTAATATATACAACATTCCTGCTCGTTGGTATGGTGGGATGACGCGCCCTGAAGATTTAGCCATTGATGATCTAATTGCAGATAGAGAAGACTTGATTAATAATACAAAATTAGCCTATATTGAACCAGGCGACGACGATGCTGTGATTGAACTAATTAAGAAAATAGCAGTAGTTGAATGATGGTTTGTGAGGTTAAAATAGAAATAAACATCAGCTTAGTCAGTGAAAACTCTGTACTAAGCTGATTTGTTGTCGTTTTTAAAAAAGCATAAAGTTTAATTAGAAATAGATGAAACGGAGTCTGAAGTAGCAATGAATCAAGTAATTATTTGTATCGTTATACTCTTTTTTATAATTGGAGCGGTCGATCATATTATCGGTAATCGATTTGGCTTTGGGGAAAGATTTAAAGCAGGATTTATGACGATGGGGTCATTAGCGCTTGCCATGCTTGGTATCATCTCGCTAGCACCAGTGATTGCAGATATTTTACTTCCGATTATTAGCCCTGTTTATGATCTCGTTGGAGCAGATCCTTCAACATTTGTTAATACCATTTTAGCTATTGATATGGGTGGTTATGCCCTCGCTGAAACAATGGCCAAGTCGCAAGAAGCAGGTCTATTCGCTTGGGTGTTCCTTGGAACAACGATTGGAACGACTATAGTTTTTACGATTCCAGTAGCATTAGGTATTATTAAAAAAGAAGACCATTGCTATTTTGCCCAAGGCATTCTAATTGGGCTAATGACCATTCCATTTAGTATCTTTGTTGGTGGGCTCGTTGCAGGATTTAGTATCGAGATGATGCTGAGAAACCTCATCCCAACGATGATTATTTCTCTCTTGATTGGCATTGGTTTATGGAGAAAACCAATTGCCATGATTAAAGGCTTTACTTACTTCGGTAAATTCATTGAACTTGTGGCGATTGTCGGTCTTGTCGCCATTATGATTGAAACAACGACAGGATTGATTGTGATTCCAAATCTAACACCGATAGAAGAAGGGATTAAAGTGGTCGGCATGATTGCACTCTTTCTCGCTGGGGCATTTCCAATGGTATTATTTATTTCAAAAATATTAAAGCAACCACTTAAAAGACTTGGATCCAATCTTGGTATTAACGAAATAGCCACCGCTGGACTGATCGCAACACTTGCCCATGCCATCCCAATGCTTGCTTTGGTAAAAGATATGGACCCTCGTGGTAAAGTCGTCAATATTGCCTTCTCAGTAGCCGCAGCCTTCACTTTCGGTAGTCACCTAGGCTTTGTAGTTGGAATCAATCAAGAGATGGCATTCCCGATGATCGTTGCAAAACTATTAAGTGGGATTAGTGCTATTTTCTTATCATTATTTATCTATCGAAAGCAAAAAATCTAGTAGATTACGTTCTTGATGTTTTTTAAAATCGGGTAAATAGTTTTACTAATGCTATGTATCCACTTATTCCAGTTATAGCACCTGCACTATCAATTATGACATCTTTTACTTGTCCAGCTCTACCCGGAACAAATAGCTGATGACATTCATCTGAGATAGCATAAGCAATACAGATCACTAATGAGATTAAGAATAGTGTATATGTTTTCATGCCGTTATTTTTTAAAGCATTGGTCACTAATATTCCTAAGATTAGATATGAGAAAAAGTGTGCACCCTTTCGAACAAAATGATTAAATTTCTCAACATCTATATCTACGCTTGACGCGATGCTTTCGATAACGGCTAATATTCTTTCTGTAATTCCTGTACTTAAACTACTAGACTCGGCAGCTGGCTGGTGAGATAGATAAAAAATAACTCCCATCCACAAAATGACCAGCAACCACGATACTACTTTTCTTGTCATGGACGAAACACACCTATTCTTTAATTACTTGAATTTTTACAACTACATTATGATAATGCAGGGGAGGATTCTCTGTTTCACTGATTATTTACTCTGTGTAACAAGGAACCGTTCCCCAATCATTCTATCATAGCTATTGCTATAAAAGATCATGCAAACTATCGATCATTTCTCGATAAAATCCTTGAATATGGCTAATTATATAGATCACTGTCAAGATAATACCACCAAGTCGTTCAAAGCATATCATTACTTATGTTTATACATTGGAGTTAAATGCAAGATAAATAGGAAAACTATGTGAATGTGTTTAAATTTAATCTGAAATTACTTTTATCATGGACATACCACGTTCCTCAATCATTTTATTTACATTACGTAAAAATTCCTTTATCTCTTCTAGCGACTTTGGTATTGGGTTTTCAAAACTATGATTAGACCAAAGCATCATAGGTCTACTATCCCCTTTAATAAAGGCTTGTAAGTAATTTCGTTCAACAAAATTATCCCAGTTTTTAAAGTGGACTAACCATTTCTTACAAATATAAATCGCATACTTGTTTGACTGAAGTAATTTTTTTAAATCAGAGTCGTCAGTATGATCAAAGGACCTAGTATTAAGATCATTCTTAACATACCAATTAAAGATAGCTACTAGCATTAAATCAGCATAATCAAACTTCCCACAATTGCTTCTACTTCTATTAAAACTACTACATTTAACTCCTGGAATTATGGGTACAGGAAGCATATTTCCAACTGTATTATATAAAAGCATGAATTTCTTCATATCTTCTGAAACTGAAATATAATCCTTATTATCCTTAAAAAATTTAATCCACTTTTCAGTGTTAGTACCACCCATTTTTTCATGATTAGGAACATGATTATTGACCAGTATATCTGGATGTTTCAACTGGACGTATTTCTTAAAGGTCGTGTAAAGTGATGTCATCGAATCACCACGAAGATTAAACTCCTCAGTAACAATTTCATATTTGTATTTGCTATTTACTTGACATTCTATATTTCCATCAAAGTCCCACAACTCATACAATAAAACTGTAGCTAATAGAGAAGCATCACAATCAACTTGACCGGATCGACTTCTGTATTTTAACCAATTTGAAAAAATATCTTGATTTGAATAGTTCTTGATAAAAATTCTTTTAAAATCATAGTCGTACGCTAATTTATTTAGTTCTATTTTTGTATTTGAAATTTCACTTGCTAAGTTAGTATTTAACATAAAATCACCTCTGTATTTAACATTTAAAATTACTTCTTATTGATTGAAGAAACAATTTATCTAACTTCATATTTAATTGCTAAATTTTTTATTTTCTTAATCACTTGTTCTCTAACCTCAACCGGTTCCAACACTTCGACTCTATCACTGTACTGTAATGCCCAATTAACCATTGCATATGGACTACACTTCACCTCAACAATGTCATCATAAGGGGGGACATTTTCAGTCTCTATATATCGAAACGTATCACCAAACCAATCATACATAAATGTATAATCAACTTTTAATCTTTGCCTTGGATTATCAGCTTGTTTGGGACTTTTGATTTTCAGCTTAATTCGGATTGGCTTATCATACGACATATTCAAGTGAGATAATTGAAAATCTTCACTCCACTCTTGTGGCAAATTTTCAACTTCTTCTTTTTTTAGTCTTGGAATTCCCTTAATGTTTAGCACTTCATCACGATCTGGTATTTCAACTTCTGTCATTAAGTCTATACGCCAAATTGACATGTTTTTGATTGATTTATTATTTCTATTAATCTCTTTACACGCCAATAAATAATATCTTCCTCCACTTGCAACAATATAATAAGGACTTACGGTATCTTTTCGATTTCTTACTGGTTCGAGTTCTTTTTTATAGTTGTAGCCATTAAATCTAAAGTTGATTTGAACATTATCATCGATCGCTTGTTGAATAGTTATTAAATTGCCTCTTAAGCTTTCTTTGTCAGCTAGCATAACTTCTTGAACCTTCCTAATTTGCTTAGGACCTCTTTTGTAAAATTTAGTTGTTAAGTGTTCTTCAATTTTATTAATTAACTGTGTTGCTGTTTCTGTATCAATAGTTTTTGAAAATAGGATCCCTTCTATTAAATAATTAATCTCTTCATATGAAAAAATATGATTGTAATATAACCCCCTAATTTTCATTCTATTTGTTTCATCTAATTCATTATCATCAAATTCATCACTGGCAGGATCAAATTGTTTTTCAAAATCCTCAAATAAGATTCGCCATTCTTCTTTAGGTTTAACATCATGCTCACCAAAGTTCATCGCCATAGCCATATCAACAATCGTATCATTGAATGTTGATTTATAACCCAGATATTCTTTTATTTCTTCAACTTTCTCCAAATCTTTACGAGTAATCGTATGTTTACTATCAGAGTTTTTCTTAAGATACTCTAGTATTTTATATGACCGTTCAAATTTGTTTGGTTTACTCGTATTGTATCGTGCCATTAGCCTTTCACCTCTCTAGGTTTATAAAATAAGCCCAATTAATCACATAATGAGAACGCATTATTTTGTATAGTCTTTTATTATGAATCTATTAATTATAACAATGTATCATTGATAATTTTAGTTTTTACCAATATACCTTCTATTGAATTTTCTTCAGTTTTTTCCGTGGACACAGGAATAAATGGAAATTAAGCTCCCTTATTTTCATATAAATTTCTTTCACCCTATTTTTCTTTCTAGCTTTATAAACTAAATTCGACAGATAATTATGCCTAATATTCTTTTAAGTCATTTAAAAACACCACTCTTATAGTATAAGCTAACTCATGCATAAAGTAATCGTCCTCATTATGACGGAAATTATATTTTTCTCTTAATTTTTCTTTATTTGAAAAATTAAGTTCTTTTGCAATTCCCTCACTATGCTCCCACCTAATATCTGTACACGTTGTTTTATCGATCTCTCTTTTCGTTTCAATTTTCGCAAATTTTTTTCAATACCTCAGCTATTTCTTTACTTTCATTTAATTTAGTTAAATGTTTTTTCTTCATTCATATACCACCCAATTAATTATTATGTTTTTAAAGCGTCGCATATCTAGTAGATAATCTCATTATAGTTAATGGTACGGTGGAATTTCCCACCTTAACTAGTGTTATAATTACTTTGTTAAATCAAGCACCTATTGCTCTATGTAATAAACACAGTCTCTTATATGCCACAAGTAGTTTTACTTCAACAATTTTCAGGTATATTCCTTTACGCAATTGTGTGTTAAGATTTAATTGGATCGTTTTACTTCTCGTTACATTATTTGTCGTTATTTTCAATATATCAATAAATTTACACAGTCTTCAATTTTGGCAACTAACTTAATTACTTATTTTTCAAAAAAAAAAATAACTAAGTAATAATTAGTAAGTTAAAAAAATTAGTTTACTTTTTTTAATTAAAGGAGAGATTTCAATTGGATAAAATCACAATCATGAGCCGTAAAGTTTTTATGGAATGGTTACCACCAGTTTCAAAAGAACAAATTGTAGCTATTAGAATCGGGGATAATAAACCAGTCGTAGACTCTGCTTCAAAACGCTATGCAGATACGTTGTCATTAGGTTTTTATGATATAGCAATTTTTGCTGATGTGGTTGACCCTAGCCCACGTATAGAAAGTAAGAGATTGACTAAAGAAGATAAGGCAATTATCGATGATTTTATTGACAGGCATGCTGATAAATATTTCGCGCTCCACTGCGAGCAAGGAATGAGTCGTAGTGCAGCTATCGGCTATTATATTTTAAAACGACTTGGTTGTATCGAAGAGTTAAATGAAAAAAAGGATAGCGCGTTATATTATCCAAATATTGAAGTTTACGGTCTTTTGATCGGTAAACCTTACACATTGGAAACTTCAAGAGAATTGAGGAGAGAATTGAACGATCTTGAGTAGCTCAATTTTGATTAATCATTGATCATCACGAAGTGAAGTTCTCTGTTCTTTTAATAACTCAATATATCCTATAAGAAGAACAATATTAGTTAAAAGTCTTCATTTGTCCTTATACTCTCGCACAATAATGTCGACTCTAACCCATATTCTAATAGTAAATCACAAGATAGTTATTTCGATAAGTCAAAAACCTTCCCTGCATCTAATTATAAGCAAGGAAGGTTTTTCTACAAATCTATCATTTAATTATGCTGTTAGTTTGAAGATTTTTGCGTCTTTTTACGTACGATAATAAACGAAAGTGTTCCAACTACTATTAGAGCTAATCCGATTAAGATCAGATTAAAGTTATTTGTAGCAGTTTCAGGAAGCTTATCTGAGCTGTCTTGGATACAAGACAAATACGGTTTGTCTTGGCAATTGATTCTTACTGATTTAAACGAGGAAGCTTGGTCAACAATCATTCCATCATTCATGTATTCTGGATCTCAATATGATAAAGCTGAAGAAGCAATTCACTATTACTTATCTCTTTTTCAAGCAAAAAGTGTTCAGAATTAATTAGCAGAAAGTGTTCAAAACTACTTGACGGTTACAATAATCCCTGTGGTCTCAATAAACTACCGACAATCTGAAATCTTTCACTCATAATAAATGCTCCTCTGTTTTTTGATATTTATTTGAATCGTATGTTAATTATTAAAGCACATCATTGGGATTATTACTAAGACATAAAAAATATGCCTAGCTATAGCTTTTAACTATAACTAGACATTTAATTTGACATCGTATGCTTTAATGACATCAATTAGTTCTGTCACATACAGTTTTGCCTGTTGGGTAAGTTGAATATCTTTATGCGTGATGTAGCCTACTCTTATATCATCATCAACATCAAGTGGAACGGCAACGATATTATCACCATTTAAATCAGCACTCACAATACCTGTAGAGATCGTATAACCGTTTAAACCAATCATTAAATTAAAAATTGTTGCCCTGTCACCAACTTTAATATCCTTCTTCGCATACTCTGTACTCAGGATTTCCTCTGAGAAATAAAATGAATTAAACTCACCCTGTTCATATGAAAGCCTTGGATAGTCCTCTAAATCTTCCAATGTCACAATTTCCTGCTGGCTCAGTGGATTCGTCGAACTAACAAATACATGCGGCTTAGCAGTAAAGAGCGGATGAAATCGTAAGTGATTTTCTTTCAGTATCTTATCGATGACCTGTTGATTAAAACTACTCTTATACAAAATCCCTAACTCACTCCGCAAATTTTTGACATCTTCAATAATCTCAAACGTCCGCGCTTCTCTCAATGTATACTCATATTCTAGTGCGTCAGTTTTTTTCACCATATTTACAAAAGCATTAACCGCAAAAGCATAATGCTGTGTTGAAATCGTACACAATCTACGTGACGGCGTTTTATTCAACCAACGCCGCTCGAGTAAATCGTGTTGTTCGACCACTTGCCTCGCATAACCTAAGAACTCAGCACCATCAACCGTTAAAGTAATCCCGCGAGGTGTTCGGATCAACAAATCCAAACCGATTTCAGCTTCCAATTCTTTAAGCGCTATAGATAAGCTCGGCTGGGAAATAAACAAATTCTCCGCCGCTTTGTTAATTGATCCATGTTTGACCGTTTCGATAAAGTACCTTAATTGTTGCAAAGTCATTGATTTACACACCCTTCTTAAAAATAGACAGAATAGCTCAATCAAAACCAAGACCTTTTAAATCCTTTGTCAAAAACTCTCCATCGTTATTATGAGATTCACGATAATTATAGAAGCCCCCACCAAGCGAGAGCAACTGAATCTGCCACTTCATAAATTTCGTTATTTGCAATCAATAGTGCTCCACAGTAAGACTTCTGTCCTTCGGACTTCAGCCACAATTGTAGTAGCTTGATGGTTTTCTCTATTCTCCACCTAAATCGAGCAGGTCATCTAACGACTCGTACCCTTTATCGTTAAATACATACTTCCGCACTTCTCCATTAATAGTAGCCGTAATAAGACCCATCACCTGACCTGGTTTTTTCTTAAAAGTCATAGGTAGCTCACCAAAGAACTCAGTCTCAAAAGATGTCTCAATATAATTCACTTCATTAAGGTGGATCGTTTTTATGAAGTTTAAGATATTAAACTTGATCTGTTCTTCGAGACTTAAATCTTCAGCTTCAAGCATTTCACTTACTGAAAGTTCTGAATATTTCAATTCATCATCCCCTTTTATTTATTCTGCTTTACTTGATAAAAATTACAAGCAGAATCAAATTCATCTTTTAAATTATTAGGTTTAAGATACCCTAGGCTCATTAAAAGAATGATATAAAGCAAACTAAATTTGGTTTGTTTATAAATCTCTCTATTACTGCTCACTTGTTTAGTTCTTATGATAATACACCATATACCAGTCAACAAATTGCTTAATCCCCTGATCAATCGTTGTCGATGGTTTAAAGCCAATTGCTTGTTGAAGATCGTCAATATCATCATACGTTGCTTTCACGTCACCTGCTTGCATTGGCAAAAACTCTTTCTTCGCTTCAATGCCTAAATGCTTCTCAATCGTTTGTATGAAGTCCATTAACTTAACCGGTTGGTTATTACCGATATTATAGACTTTATATGGAGTGTAGCTTGCACTCGGCGATGGATTTTCGCAATAAAGCACTAACGATTAAATAAAATAAAATGATTGATTTATACAACTTTTTTATGTATGATTGATATATACGATTTATAGTATATAAATACTAAATCAAGTAAAGAATAAAAGCTGTTAGTGCGCTAACACTAACAGCAATGCAGACTGCTTCGCTTCAAAGGCGATTGGCAGGGTAGACAAGATAATCCACCGAGCTCTCAACTCAAAGGTGGGTTATTTTTTTTGTTTATTTCTATATTCAAGTGCCGTAAAAATCAAACCTGCAATCCCGATACAAACCATACAGGCCTCGTACACCGTCATAGGCACCCCTCCAATCTTACCCTAGGAGTGCCAACCCCCTTTGAGTTAGCAATCTATTAGAATTATATCACTAGTGCACCTATTTTACTAGATAAAAAAGATCCTACTAGGTCTTACGCGAAGAAGTGATCGAGCTTTTATTCAACAATTAGCATCATAAAACCTACATGTGAACATTTTATGAACTTTCTGCATATATCCTTCCAATAAGACCATAAAAACGCGATTTCCTGAGCCAGGTAAATCGCGTTTTATTGAACCGGCCTAGTCGGTAATCCTTGAACCAGTCTTTATTCTCAAAGAGTCACCAGGAATATACAGTCAATAAAGGTTCGAAACGGCACGGTCAAGTATGGCATCAGCAATCGCACCGCCACCTAATTTTTTATGCCATTCTCCTGTTTCTATTTGAGAAGAAATAATAAGGGATCGGTCTCGACTTCTTAATTCAAATATTTCCATTAAGTATTTCTGCTCATCTTGTGTCGTAGGAGTCAAAAGAAAATCATCAATGACTAATACATCTAGTCTCGCTATTTTCTTTAAATAATTGATATGTTTGTCTTCTAAATCAGCCTGAACCATCTCAGCGAGCAAATCGTACATTCTCATGTATCGTACAATATATCCTTCTTCTATTACATAGCGATATAACGCATTCGTAATGTAGGATTTTCCGGTGTCTGTGGCATCTTAGATAATAGCATTTCGATGTTTCGTTATAAGCTGACAGGTCTTTAATTGATCAATGGTATCTTTATTCAGCCTTCTACTAGGTGAGTAACCAATCTCTTGAACACGGGCTTGGCGCTGAGAAAATTTAGCTTGTTTCAAGTGACGCTGAATTCTCTGGCTCTATCAAAGACATGTAATTGATCACCCCGGTGATTGCTGTTCTGCAATTACACTATCCTTATTGTATGATGTAATTGAGGTGATGTTATGAGCGGTGATATATTTACAAACTCAGAGGCGCAAAGTTTGTATGAAGATGTTTTCAAGTGGTTAACTCTCCATAGTGTCGGCGAACGTAGATTAATAAGTAGCTATAAAAGCTATAGTAATACATTGTTTATACCTTTAATAAACAAGTTTAATTGTATTTCTAAAAGAGAAAACCTAACAAAACAAGAAAAACAATTTATAAATTGTATATTTTACATTGGTCGGATTTTCAGAATACACACATATAGTGAATCAAGTAGAAAGTATGTCTGTCTTACAAATTACTATAGCCATTGGTCTCAAGATATCGACGGTATTCGTAAGGTTAAAAATTATGGTACATGGCTTCTTCTGATTGGTGAAACTACCATAGATAATCCTGGTATACACATTTTTAATTTACTGAATTTCCTATTCACCTATAACAAAATACAACCCGTAAATTCATTGCAAGATTCAAAAAGACTACTTAGATATAAATCTGAAAATGAAATTGCAGCAACACTAAGTACAGATATTTTAAAAGATTTACGTGTCATAGATATAAAGGATATTCACAATTGGAGAATTACAGGGAGAGAAATAGATAAAAGCAAATGGTACAGAAAGACCTTACCCTAGGCATGAGATAATCGTCAAATAATCCCACCCATTTTTAGATAGGGTTATTTGACGATTACGTTTTACTTTCACTATATCACTAGCCACTTCAATCAATTCTTATGATAAGACGCCACATACCATTCAACAACCTACTTAACCCCTTGATCGATCGTTGTTGATGGTTTACCCTCAATTCACCAATATCAGCATACCCCTCTTTAACATCACCTGGTTGCATTGGTAAGAATTCATTCTTAGCTTTGATACCTAAATGCTCTTCGATCGTTTGTGTGAAGTCCATTAGCGATTTAATTAACTCATCCAAACATCTGAATGTAGTTTCCTAATGAGTATAATGCACATACCTAAAACCTTTTTTTATGAAAAATTCCCTAGCCCAATTCCTAATCAATTTTTCATTTTACTTTCTTACAAAGTTCCCGCACCTCACCTGTCTCGCCAGATAATCAATAGACTCGACCTGTTCACGATTTCTTATTTTATTTACCGTTGTTCACTGTACCATTTACAGTGTTTCAGTGGAAACGTAGTAGTTCAGTCAAAATCACTTTAACGTGATTGAGTAAGCGTCAAATAATCCCCACCTATTTTTAGATGGGGATTATTTGACGCTTACGAATATGCTACAGTTACCTTACCTCTACTTGCACAACTTAGAGATTCGTAAATGAAAAAGCAAAAGTCTTTTAACAAGCTGAAAAAGGTATGATTCTTAAACATCTGTAGAGAAGTATCATGATGGTTATTTCTATCCATCCACTCAAACATATCTTCTGCCTTTTCAAAATCATGAATTATTTCCTCTGAATCAAACTTTATTTCAAAATCAGAGAGCCTAAGCTTATCAGCCTTTCTTAGCATATCGCCAAGAACATCATAAACAAATAATAAATAATCACGTTTCTCCCAATACTCTATTGGTAGCTTTTCATACTTCAAATTATAAACACCTCCAAATACAAGAAGTCTCTCTATCCTTTATGTAATAAATAATGTAATCTGTTCAGCTTCTATTCCCATAGCTCCCGAAAAAACCTTAATACTTTCTATATTGCGTGGACTATGACAGCTAAAATACCATTCAACATCCTGCTTCTTTTGATTCACACTAATTATCTCTTTAAAGTAATCCCAGTCCACAGGAGAAAGAGAATGACCAATTACGATTATTTGACTTACATTTGAAAGCTCATCAAAGAATTCTTGATGACCCTTTATAATATCCTTGGAGTATTTAGTAGTTTCATCATACCACGAAAGGTTTCGGGCTGCGGTTTCTACCGCTGCTTCCATCATATATCGTTTGTAACCACTCTTATGCTTTGGTAATCTATAGTCACCAACTGAACCAGTGTCTCCTGCGCCAGGTACATGTCCAAGTATCAATTTCTCTTTTTGTTGATATTTTACTTTTCTTCTGCAACCATGGATATAACAGATATTCTCTTTGTCTACTCCGTAGAGATCTTCAATAAACTCAGTATAATTAAATTTCAGTGTTTTAGAATTTGTTATAACGTCAATAAGCGGTCTAAAGGACAGATCTGGCACTTTCAAAGACTCAACCCACATTCTAAATCTCCGAGGCAAGTCCTGGGTTATTGTCTGTGACGGTCCGGTAGCTGTATCAACAGCTGCAAAGAAATCTGCTGCCTGGGCATCAGGATTATAGGCATCGAAATCGTCAAGCCACATATCAACAACACCAAACATGGCATCTCTATCAATATGAGCAAGAGCATCCTCAAAATCAGCCCATAAATCTTCAACATTCAGATAGGTTTCAAGAGCAAAACGTAATGAATTATTTCCCAATGTATCTCTGAAACTGTAATAGCTGGACTTAACACCGTGCATTAGATCGAATCCATTTCCTATTATGAAAAGTGAAGTATCAGGATCATTCTTGGGTAAATTCGATTTCTTGATGTACTTATAAGGTGAAGCTGCAAGAGCTTTTTCAAATGCAGCTTTCGATTCCTCTTCCTTATACCTGGCCTTCTTTTTATCTCGGCAAGGCTTACATCGCTTGGGCATATGGAGGCCTTTACTTAGGTAGAAATCTTTTTCTCCTTCTGTAAAAAAATCAGCCCCACAATCTATGCACTTCAATAAATAGTCTGTTTTCTCTGCCACGACTTCACCTCTTTACGTGATACTGGTATTCATGAATAAGCGGACATGTTTACTAAAATTCAAAATTGGAACTATATGATGATTTCCAGATAATATCCGACAGATACAAAAATTGTATCACTTAACTACCTTCCTAAAATCCAGGATAATTTTCTTTATTGCCTCTTCACCATTTGGAAATCCAATATCTATATGTGTCCCTTCAATTATTTTTTCTGATGTCTCAAAAGAAAGAAGTTCATCAATGCTGAAATCAGAGTAAAATGAATTGTCTTCAATAAAATTCTCAATCTCACTTCTGTGGTTTGCATCAGCTGTTGAAAATTGATAAGCTAAGGCTGCGATGATCGCAGTGAACGGTTGAGATCTAATAAAGTCAGAATTAGCAACGCCACCAAATCCAAATCTTTCACATGAAAAAACTTCTCTAATAATATGTTCAATCTCAATTGCATAACTTTGGCCATTCATTATAATAATTCCTCCTTCTTAACCATACGAATTCTCAGTAGTAAATGACTCTATAACCCTGCAAGTTCTGCAGCTTCGTCAATCCAACTTGCTAAGTGATTGTATCCTTTAACTGATGACCAAGTGTAAGTTTTGAAATAATTTGATGCTATTCTAGTTCGTCCATTGACCGTTATAGTGAAATTATCTAATGGATTTCTTCCCTTTTCATCAGTTTCACCAAGGACATTTTTCACATTATGAATATAAATTCCAAGTAACCCATTTCCTTTTTCTATGCTCTTTTCAATTTCGTATTTAACATATTTTCTATCCGCAGTTTCTTTTCCAATTAAAACAACTGTAACTGATGTCCCTTTTAGCTGCTCGTCAATCCAATTCTTAATTGCTTGATCACCCTTCTTTTTGACTTCCTCCCATTTAGCCTTATCAATATAGCCATTTATAGGTTGTGTTAAGTTTGAATTTCTTACTTGTCCGGCTCTCCATGAGTCGCGTTCAAAATGAAAACTAAAAAATGCTTTTCGTGCCATAGTTAAACCCCTTTCATCATTGTAATTATTTTTGATATTTCCGCAAAAATTTTATCTGCTTCTTTTTCTTCTTTCAATATTTCAATTGAGTCTCTTAAATAATCATACTCATCGATATTAGAATTCACATAATCCCATATTTCTTTTGCCATAAAACCAGTTGAACCAATAGGAATTATCACTTTATTCATCTCTTTAGCCAGTTTAAATTCTTCATAAACTCCATTGGCGTTGACGATTTTCCCGCTCTCTTCGTCCAATTTGTTCCCAAATACAAAAATTGCAACACCACAATCATTAACTAAACTTTTTCTATATTTCTCTGAAATTTCATTAGTTTGCTTTTCCTTTAAACTCAAGAAAGGAAACGGTCGTGGAATCAAGTACTCACCAACATGACCATATTTATTTTCGAATATCTCTTCTATTGCTCCAGAAATTACATAGCTGCCAATCCCTTTGCCAAACCCAGTAATGATTTTAAAGTCTCGTTTGATTAGTTGTCGAGTAAGATTATATATGAACTGACTAGCCTCTTCAGTACTCATATCCCCATAAGTTTCAGCACTACCAGAAATCAATATTTTCTTTAGCTTGTGTTTAAATAGAATTCTCTTTAATGCTTCTGTAATATCTTCGTACTCTTTGACCATCACTGCAGAGATTCCATATCTACCCAAATCTTGAACGCGCAATTCCTGTTTTGTCTTGTCATAAATATAATCTTCTTTATTATCATATTCTTTTTCGTTGACCTCTCGAATAAAACAATAATGTGGTCTAGTATGTTCTTCACCTAATAAAATTCTAATCCTACTTAAAATATACATTAGATTTGGATCTTCAAAGCTAAATCCAATAAATAGAAATGTTTTAGAAACCAAATCACCTTGAAGGCTTGTTGTAAAGAGTTGTCTTTTTTCATTGTAAGCTTCATAGTCGTCTCGAATAATTACAGCCTCATGAGATAACGATACATCCCCATGCATTTTATAAACTATAGCATCTCTTCCTGGTAAAGTTATCGACAAGTTCTCAACTGTTCTTTTTACATCAACCTTCTTGTTAGCCCAATCTCTCAGAGTATCCTCTATAAGAGTGTCATAGTTAGTAGTCCAATAAACCTTAATTGGCAGTGTCGAAAGTATCTTCAAATTTTCATTATTTTTTGCATCCTTCGTGAATTCGGATACGATTTTACTGGAAATTGATGTTCGATTTTTACCTTTGGCATTATAATAATATTGAGCAAGTCCGACTAAATCATTTTCTTTCTCAACTTCTAATCCTACATCATCAGCAAACTCTCTTAACAGTTCCTTCCAATTAACATATCCTGATGCTCTTGATAAGCCAGCCCCTGCAAATAGCCCTGCGCTTTCTTCTTGTAAAGCCTTAAGATATTCTCTCTCAAACTCCTTCATACTTGCTACGCTCAATATATTTCACCTCCCACTCAACTTTTCTAATAACTTTTCCGCAACAATTGAGTCAATTAGTAATAGTAAAGATCCCCTTCAAATAATAAAGTTGATCTAGTGGTTCAACGTTGTTTGTGATCATTCTTGTCATTCTTGTCATTCTCCATTCTATCAAGTCTTTCTTATTTAGATCGATCAAATGATCCGTACTTATATTGTATCTTATAATTAGCTCAGCAGACTCAAACATAGCTTTTTTCTCCATAATACCTTTTCTATATCTAGATAGCTCCTGTTTACGGATCACTTCAGATGTGAATAATTCTGAATAAATCCATGGCGAAAATGTTGTATTTTGTACTGTATCCGTTATCGACACTGATTCTGGTGTATTCAGGAAGAATAAGCATTCAGTTTTATCAATCATTTTATTTAAAGCTACTGATAACATCATGTGGACATGGCTTGTGGAGTAGTTTCTCTTTTCATATGAATAGAATTTACTTTCAGAGCTATTGTTTACGCAGTACTTGTCATCTATCTTTCTAAGCAAATTATCAGCAAATCCCCACACATTTGAATCCACAAACGCTTTCAACTTGAAGCTCTTGTAAAGCCAACCAACTAAGCAATATGTAAGGCGCAAGTCCTTATGTGAATGAGAAATAAATATATCTGCTTTTATCTGCGGGAACCATTCTTCTTGTAAAGAAGATCCATCAATTACACCATCAATAATAAATGCTTCTAGGTCTTCTTCAATGCTTTTTTTGTTCTTTTCATCAATTGATTTGCCCAAAAAATAATACTCATCTTTATCCAACATCTCAGACAAATCAATCTTTAAATTAAATCCTGCGAACATACCAACAATCACTCCTTTGTAATAGTAGCAACACCAAACCCACCCATTAATACAATATTCTGACCCCTTCATTTATAAATAAAACGGGCAAAGCTATCTAACTTACTCTCTTCATGCCCGTTTTCTTTGATGTGTTATGTCTGTATTATTCTGTTAAGTCAATATTGATCCGTTGTCAGTTCTCTTTCACTGCTAATCTGAAAAGTTACCATCACTGATTATCTGTGATGTTTACCATTACAGCACATCTAGGTGTTACCCTCACTACCAATCTTGATACCAGCCTATTTGCCTATCTGTTTATTCTGTATAGCTGCTCATCTCTCCATCACCCTAATCAACTTGTCCACTTGTCAGTGCCTGGCACCTCTCAAATCTAAGCTTTAGTTGATGTAACCCTTATTACTTCTAACGCCTCATATAAGATTCCTAAAATTTACTTATGTGGATGAAAAGTTTCTTGGGGAGTTGGTGTATTAAAACCAATAACTCAAAGTTTCATAACTTCGTGACTGACACCTAGGGTTGCACTGTTGTCTTTAGTGGTTAATGGGTAGCAGAGGCGACATACATATATCATTTTTACATTTTCAAATCAAAATCACTATGGTTTTCTAAAATTCAGGATCTGACCATCCACCAGGACTAATTCTACCTTTATTGCCCCTTCTTCCAAAACCTCTAGAACCTCTTACGCCTCTAGCCCCTCTTATTGGGTAACTTTTTGAAGTTCGAATTCCTACTCTATCTTCCCGATAAAATTCACCAATTACTCTACCTGTTCTAACAGAGTATATCCTAGATTCATCAATGTATCCTACATGATGCCCATCTTGATCATAGACCTGGTCATCGATAACTTTACCACAAAATCTTCCACTTAACGTCCAAATAGGATAATCCATAATATAGCCCCCCATCAACCAACTCGTGGTACTAACTCATCTTTTCTTACCATGAACTAATGGTATCATTACCCATTCGTTCATTTTCTTTTCATGCATAACGCCAACTAAATTGACCTGGATTCCTTCTTTAGGTTCAACATCAATTATAAAAGGGAATCCTGGTACAGTAGCTTTTTCAATTGCCATCAATTGTCCATTAAACATTTTCCCATTGTTCAACTTAAGGTTTTCGTTAAATCCAGTCCTAACCATAGCACTCGATCTACAATTAAATGCTAATTCATTCTGACTATTAGTCACTAAGAATATAAAACTTGATATCGGCTCTAAGTAATGTTCTGCGTGACACTCAATAATAATTTTACTGCCTTCATTATAAGTATAAGCTCTTATATTAGAGAATTCTTGCACTCCTGGCTGAAATGTATTTCGACCCGAAACCACATCTACTATTTGTCTTAAAGCTACTTCTAGACCGTGTCCAAACAAATCTATGTATAAGCTTTGCAATAATATCGCAGGCATTAAACAATCATCTAATTTTACTGGAATAATCTTAGTTTCACCTTTTGTGGCTTTAATGACTGCATTCTGCCATTCTAACTTCACCATATTACTTTGAAGACTATTCTTCGAGACAAAAAATAGAAATAACTTGCATTCGCTCAACCCATCATTCATTTTATCAATAATACCATCACCTGGTTGCATTGACCAAGAATCATAAAAAACTTTTTCTTCGCCAAATATATCTCTAAGTCTAATTGCGATTTGCTCTACAATAATTTTATCTTTATGATTATGGGAAAGGAAAATCATTACAGCACCTCCAAAAGATCATATAACACCATTGCTCATCTCAAACTTCCAGGCATCTCTGACCATTTCGTCAATCCCAAGCTCAGCCTTCCAGCCTAGCTCCTTCTCAGCTTTACTTGCGTCCGCAAAACAGGTGGCAATATCGCCCGGACGCCTTCCTACGATTTCATATGCAACTTTTATGTCATTAACCTTCATGAAGGCATTCACAAGCTCTAAAACTGAAGTGCCTTTACCGGTTCCCAAGTTATAGATGTTAACACCATCTTTAAGATTCTCAATAGCTTTCACATGACCTTTAGCGAGATCAACCACATGGATATAATCACGTACGCCTGTACCGTCTATTGTATCATAGTCATTTCCAAATACACTTAACTTCTCTAATTGTCCTTTAGCGACCTTCGTCACAAAAGGCATAAGATTGTTTGGAATTCCGTTAGGATCTTCTCCAATCAAACCACTCTCATGAGCGCCTACTGGATTGAAGTATCTTAATAGACTAACAGCAAACCCTTCATTAGCATGAGCTGTATCTGTCAATATTCTCTCACTCATAGCTTTAGTTTCACCGTATGGATTGGTTGTTTTCTTAAGTTCCATGTCTTCTTTGAGTGGTGATGGCTGATCACCGTATACTGTTGCAGATGAACTGAAGACAAACTTGTCTACTCCGTACTTCACACACATCTTGCTAAGTACCATCGTACTCACCAGGTTATTGTAATAATACTCAAGTGGCTTGGAAACAGATTCTCCTACAGCCTTAAGGCCAGCAAAGTGAATCACACCATCAATTTTATGATTAAGAAAGATTTCTTCTACCTTTGCTTCATCTGTCACATCAATCTGATAGAAAGTTGGTTTGATGCCAGTTATGGTAGATAGCTTGTCCAGCACTTCAATCTTTGAGTTGATAAGATTATCAGCGATGATTACTGTATGGTTATTCTTAATTAGTTCTATTACTGTATGGCTGCCGATAAAGCCTAGGCCTCCAGTTACTAATATGTTCATTGGTTGTGGTCACCTCACTTTCGTAATGCATGTTCAATCTATTAATCTCTACTAAATAAATCTCTTGTGTAGACCTTGTCTACTACATCTTTAATCTCATCAGATAGTCTGTTCGCTACGATCACATCAGAGATTTTCTTGAATTCATCAAAGTCTTTTATAACTCTTGAGCTATAGAACTCGTCTTCATGAAGTGCAGGTTCAAATACCACTACCTCAATACCTTTATCTTTAATACGCTTCATAACACCCTGTATAGCAGACTGACGGAAGTTGTCAGAATCCATCTTCATGGTGAGTCTATAAATGCCGACAATCTTTGGCTGCCTTCTAATAATCATATCCGCAATATGATCTTTTCTGGTTCTGTTAGCGTCTACTATTGCCCCGATTATGTTATTTGGCACGTCCTGATAATTAGCCAAAAGCTGCTTTGTATCCTTTGGTAAGCAATATCCACCGTACCCAAAAGAAGGGTTGTTGTAGTGGGATCCTATACGTGGATCAAGGCCTACACCTTCGATGATTTGTTTTGTATCCAGACCTCTCACTTCTGCGTAGGAGTCAAGCTCATTGAAGTACGCTACACGGAGAGCAAGGTAAGTATTAGCAAAAAGTTTAATGGCCTCCGCTTCTGTTGCATCTGTATATAGAATAGGAATGTCCTTTTTGATAGCTCCCTGTGCTAGAAGTTCAGCGAATACTTTTGCTCTTTCAGATTGCTCACCTACAACGATTCTAGATGGGTAGAGGTTATCATAAAGTGCTTTACCTTCTCTCAAGAATTCAGGTGAGAAAATAACATTCTCTGTATCAAATTTTTCTTTGATTGACTCTGTATATCCTACAGGAACTGTTGACTTAATAATCATTATAGCCTCTGGATTTATTGAAAGAACATTTGCAATGACGGCTTCTACCGTTCTTGTATTGAAGTAATTCTTCTCCGGATCGTAATTAGTAGGTGTAGAAATAATGACATATTCAGCATCTTCGAATGCTTCAAAGTTATCAGTTGTTGCGGTTAGATTAAGGTCCTTAGTTGCTAGATACTCTTCAATCTCCGGATCTGCTATTGGTGACTGTTTGTTATTAATCATGTTCACTTTTCTTTGATGATATCTAATGCGATGACCTCATTGTGTTGCGCTAAAAGTATGGCATTGGACAGGCCAACATAACCTGTTCCAGCAATAGTTATTTTCATTGATTCTTACCCCCTTGTTTATGTAAGGTCTTAGAATTGAAGACCTAATAGTTTATATTTGAATAAGGCTTTCATTATCATTTAGCTCATTAATCGTTAATAGACTTACTTCTCTACTTTATAATACTCTTCATACCATTCAACAAACTTCTTGAGACCATCCTCAATACTCGTAGATGGTTTGAAGTTGATATCTCTTTCTAAATCACTTACGTCAGCATAAGTTCTAAGAACATCTCCTGGCTGCATATCCATATATACTTTCTCAGCCTCTTTTCCAAGAGCAGACTCTAAAGCATTTATGAATCTCATAAGTTGCACCGGATTGTTGTTACCGATATTATATATTTTATAAGGCGCGAAGCTTGTACTTAAATCATCCTTGCTTTCATCCCAGTCTTTATTGGGAACAGGAGCTTTATCAATGAGTTTTACTATACCTTCTACAATATCATCAATGTAAGTGAAGTCTCTTTCCATCTTTCCATGATTAAAGACTTTGATTGGTTTTCCAGCTAAGATGTCCTTTGTGAATGAGAAGTAAGCCATATCTGGTCTTCCGTATGGACCGTAAACCGTGAAGAATCTAAGTCCTGTTGTCGGAATACCATACAAATGACTGTAAGTATGAGCCATCAGTTCATTAGACTTTTTAGTAGCTGCATAAAGTGAAACAGGATGATCCACATTATGATTCGTAGAGAATGGTGCTACCTTATTGCCGCCATAGACAGAGCTTGAAGATGCATATAGCAGATGCTCTACTGGATAGTTTCTACAAGCCTCTAGGATATTCATAAAACCAGTAAGGTTTGAATCCACATATGCATAGGGATTCTCAATGGAGTACCGCACTCCTGCTTGAGCCGCTAAGTTTATGACGTGAGTTGGTTGGTAAGTTTCGAAGATATGATCAACCTCAGCTTTGTCCTTTAAATCTACTTTATGAAAGTTAAAGTTATTGTATTTGCCTAGGATCTCAAGCCTTGACTGTTTTAGGCTTGGATCATAGTAGTCGTTCAAGTTGTCAATTCCTATTATCTGATAGGAATCATCAAGTAATTTTTTTGAAAGGTGAAATCCGATAAAACCGGCTGCACCTGTTATTAGTATTTTCATAAATAACACCTCTTGTTAGTCTAATGGTATAATTTAGCTTGAAGTTATCTATTCACTGTTACAATAATTGAATATTCTTCTTTCGCAATATAAAACAGAGTAAATAAATGTTATAATCATTACTATTGTAGTTGCAATTGCTGGTCCGATAAGACCAAATAGATTAATAAAAATTATATCCAAAATGAGATTTAAAACTGCTCTAATTATATTTATATTTTGTTGAATTTTATACTTTCCATTTGTGTTGAAGTACAGCATATAAAAAACTGATAGATATCTAACCATGCTTCCAACCATCAAAATGTTAAAAATCAAAATAGAATCAACATACCGTTCACCATATAAGGTAGTAATAATAGGTTTGGAGAAAATTATAACCCCGATATGACCTAGTACGCTAAAGGCGAAAATCATAAATCTTTCTTTGTAAAAGAAATTTTTTAGCTCTGTTTTTTCTTTTTTTTCAAAATACTGTGATACTGTTCCGGCATAATAACTACTTATAACAAAGGCAAAGCTTGCTATAGAATTAAAAAGTTTATATGCAGCATTATAAATACCTACATCTTCAGTAGTCATTAAGTGTTTAATTACAGCTGTATCTCCAAAATTTATAAGGTATAAACCCGAAAATCCAAAGAGCTGCCATAGTGAAAAATTTAGTACTTGCTTAAACCATTCTTTATCAAACTCAAATTCTCTTACATCTGCTTTGTTAAATCCAATGATGTTGTGTTTTGCAAGCAAAAAGTTTAGAAGATTGCAACGAAAAGTTTAGAACTTTGCCAGCCCATATTTGCATTGATATTATCGATTAGATAGAGCGTGTTTTACACGGTAACTATCTCCGGTGAAAC